>Ga0224558_1000187_pt1 | contig 72867 bp, 63 predicted proteins | sample 714S32024metaG_FD_180682 | JGI IMG/M metagenome (GOLD analysis project Ga0224558, IMG submission 180682) | Peat soil microbial communities from Stordalen Mire, Sweden - 717 S3 20-24 | ecosystem: Environmental > Terrestrial > Soil > Wetlands > Peat | place: Sweden: Norrbotten County, Stordalen... | reverse complement strand
AGGAACCCTGGGCGACATCCGTAAAGGCGGTGGTTGTTCCGGTGATGCTCAGCCCGAGGGCTTTCACCAGCATGGTGGCAAACTCGGCCCTGGTGATGGCGGCATTCGGCTTGAAGGTGCCGTCCGGATACCCGGCGACAATACCCCGGGTGGCCAGGCTGGTGATGATATTGTATCCCCAGAAGCGGGCGGAGACATCGGAGAATGCAATTCCCGTCGATGGCGTAGTTGTTGTTGGTGGCTGCACCCCTGCGGTGAAGCTCATGACCGTTCCATCTGCCGTGCCGTACGAGTTGGTGGCATAGGCCTCGAAGTAGTAGGTCGTGCCTGTTGTCAGGCCGCTCAGGGTATCCATGAAGGCGCCGGATTGGGTATTGGCGCCTACATCCAGCGTGGTGGTGAGACTGCTGGAACTGGTGCCCCAGAGGAAGCCACAGTCAGTGATGCTATACCCGCTGTCTGAGGTGATGTCGCCGTTCAAGACAGCGGAGTCGGTTGTGATCGACGAGGCAGCCTCTGTCATCACGGTCGGGGTTGGTGTCGTCACCCCTGCGGTGAGGCTCAGCACAGATCCGTCTCCCGTGCCGTAGGCGTTGGTGGCATAGGCCTCGAAGTAGTAGGTCGTGCCGTCAGTCAGGCCGCTCAGGGTATCAGTGAAGACGCCGGTGAAGTTATTGGCGCCTACAGCCAGCGTGTTGGTGAGACTGGTGGAACTGGTGCCCCAGAGGAAACCATAGGCAGTGATGGCAGACCCGTTTTCTGAGGTGATGTCGCCGTTCAAGACCGCGGAGGTGCTTGTGACTGACGTGGCAGCCTCTGACGTCACGGTCGGGGTGTCAGAAACTATGCTGCCACCACCACCGCCGCCACCGCTGCTAGCTGGATAGCTTACATCAAACGTGGCTGGGGTCACAGGGCTCCACCCAAACACGTTGTCATAGACCGCTGCATCCACCGTAAAGATGCCTGCTGCTGCTGACACGGTAAACGGTATCGTGTAGACGGTGCTACTGACTGTCGGAGACGGGCCGGTGGTACCGCTGCTAATGGTGTAGTAGGCTGTATCCCCTGCAGTGATATTGCCGATGCCCACTGTTTGCGTTGTGGTGATGACTCCGCCGTCCTGGATGATCGTCGGGGCTGCGGGAACACCGGTCGTGGAATAGATGTCGCCGCTGGTCAGTTGGATCTGGCTGAACGCCACTACCGTGCCGCTGCTGTTCAGCTCATAGACTCCCACGTAATCACCGGCCACTCCGCTGATGCTACTCCCCGGAGTGTAGGGGTTGGTAACGCCAGTACCAGTGGGCGCAGCAGCTCCCACATTCGGAGTAGTGATGCTGGTGGAGGAAACCTCAACTGCCAGGGTATCTCCTGAAGTGTTGGGGCTCGCCGTTACCGCCGTGGTGCCGTTGGTTGAGCCAGCCGCCGCAGTGGGGGTTGTAGTCAGGGCCAGGACTGGGGCGTTGATGGTATTGGCGCCTAGTGTGACCGCACCGGTCATAGTCAGCAATCGGCCATTCACCGTTGCACCGGTACCAACTGTGATTGCTCCTGTATCACCCAGGATGGTTCCATAGAAGGTAGAGTAGGTTCCGAGCGTCGCACCACTGTAGACTTGCCAAAAGATGTTACTAGCTTGGGCGCCATCAGTGAGAATCACATTGCCATTGCCACTGCCTCCCGCCCCCGATGCTGCCGTGGTGAGAGCGGAACCCATCTGGAAGACGAAGACGGCATTGGGGTCGCCCTGGGCGTCGAGCGTGAGACTACCACTTGTAATTTTAAGTGTGGACGCGGATGTGTAGACACCAGGGTAGAGGGTTTGCCCTCCGAGGTCTTCGCCATCGCCTAAGGTTTTGGTAGATGCTAGTCCGACAGCGTCATTATATGCAATGAGCAAAGCAGCTTGTGCCGCTATAGTGACAGTGTTATCCAGGTCGCCAGCTTCTTCATAGTTTGTCCCGGTCAACAAAAGATCACCACCAGTAAAGCCAGTTTCTGTTGTAGTTGGATACGTTCCAACATCTCCGGTAATCGTGGTCGGATCCGAGACGGTTCCGGTGTTCATGATCCCGGCGCCGGCTAGAACCGCGAAACTTGCGGCCGTTCCAAGGTTCACTACTGGGGCTGGTGTCACCGTAAACATGGCTGTGGCCAGAGTACCCCACCCGATGGTGGGGTCATACACCGCCGCATCCACCGTAAATGTGCCTACTGATGTTGACACGATAAACGGATGCGAGTAGACGGTGCAATTGACTGTCGGAGTGAGTGTCGGAATTGTGCCGGCGGTGCCGCTGTTGATGGTGTAGTAGACAGCCTGGCCGCCCGACGGGGTGGCGTTGATACCCACGGTCGCCGACGTGGTGATGGGACCTCCGTTCGGGATGATCGTCAGAGCAGCCGGGGCTGCACCAGCTATGCCCACAGGTATGAAAGCCAAAATGAGCATGACCGACAGCAGGACTGCAAGGATCTTTCCTTTATCTTTGTTCCTCAAGTTTTTCTTCACTCCTCTCTTTTAATTACCTTAATGGCAACTGACCTTTTCCTCAAATTGTTGATTCGCCTATCTCATCCCCAAAGAAATGCAGATTCTCGGAAACCCTAATTACTTGCTACTAAAGTATTTTTCTATATCTTTTGGTTTCACCTCCAAATAGGGGCTCTCAAAAATAAGAATGAGACTCGGGATCAAAAAGGTGGGTTAAGGAGAATGTTATTTGCCGGTCTTGCTTGAAGTTGACTCTTAAGAAGGGACTATTAAGGTACTTTATCACTATAGCAGAATAGTACGTCAGTTTGCAACCCGTAAAAAGCTGCAAATAGAATATTTTATAGGCATATTTATCCCCTTAACTGGCACAGGATGCCATTTCCTGCCCCAGGTGCCGTGCTGCACCAGCACCTCTTCCCAATCTCACAAAAAGGATCTGCGCCCTGTTTCCAGAATCTTTATTATCAGAGAGAGGAAGGGCGGTCAGCCTGTGAACAAGGTCTATGTGGGCCTCCCCCAGAGCGGGAAGACGACGAGGCTCATCGATGCATACCGTAAGCTCGTGGAGGGCGGCGTCAGGACGGATCACATCCTCGTCCTGGTCATGAGCCTGCCCCAGGGCCGAAAGTGGAGAAGGGCGCTCGATCTGCCCGTGACCGGCCCCATCCAGGTGCTCACCTTCTGGGGCTTCGTGCAGAGAGAACTGCTGCGGTTCTGGCGCCTTGTATTGCCGCGCCTTGGGAATGGAGAGGCGGTCATCCAGCCGGTGTTCCTCAACGCTGAATCCGCCCACTACTTGATGACCGTGCTGGTCGACGAGGCGAGGGATGCGGGACGCTTCACCGACTTAGTGGCCACCTCATCCCGGATCGCCCTGCAGGTCCTGAACAACCTGAACCAGGCCGCCATCCACGGCCTGGACCTGGAAGATGCTACCGGCAGGCTGCTCGCCGCTGCAGGCGGCGACTCCAGAAAGATGTCCGCCATCCGGGATGCTCTGGAGGTGGCGAACTCCTTCAGGCAGCAGTGCCTGCAAACCCGGTGCCTGGACTACTCCCTGTCGGTGGCTGCCTATTGCCGGCACCTCCTCCCGGACCACGGGTACCGGTCGGCCCTCCAGAACACATACCGCTACCTGCTTGTCGACAACCTGGAGGAGGCGGTCCCCGCCCAGCTTGACCTGATCGCCGCCCTGCTTGGCTCTGTTGACAGCGCCTGCCTGGCCTTCGATCCGTCGGGCGGCCATACCAGGGGGTTCGGCGCCGACCCGGAACAGGCCGGGGACCGGATCCTCCCGCTGTGCGCGGTGGAACGGCTCGAGACCCTGTATGGCTGCAGCGAACCGGCGGCGCGCCTCGCCGCGGCGCTGTATGATAACATCCGGTGCGGCATAGGCAGGACGGCGCCTGCCGGCGCTTCTACCGGCGTCATCGAGGACCGGGTGATCAGCCCCGATTTTCGCGCCGAGATGATCTCCGACCTCGGCAAGAGGATCATCGACCTGCTCGAGCAGGGCCTGCCGCCCGGCAGGATCGCCGTCATCGCCCCGGCGATCGACCGGGTGCTGGAACATACCCTCACCCGGCAATTGGGCTCTGCCGGGCACAGGCTGCAGAACCTGACCCGGCGCCGGCTGCTCTCGGACGAGCCCTATACCCAATTGATGGTGAATATCGCCTCGCTGGCCAGGCCCGGCGCCGGCTGGCCGAGCAACGCCTCGTCCCTGGCGCACTGTTTCCGGACGGTACTTGGCCTGGACCCGGTCAGGAGCGCCCTGCTGGCCAGCCACTGCTTCCGGGACGGCGCTCCCAGCCTGCCGGACCTCGATGCGTCAGGCCTCCGGGCGCGGCTGGGTTTCAGCGCCGGCGACCGGTACGACCGGTTCAAGGAGTTGGTGGCCAAGCTGCAGCAGGTAGACGAGACCGAAAACCTGTTTCAGCGGATCTTCAGCGAGGCTCTGGCGCCTTTCGTGACCGGGCCGGAGGACATCGTCACCTCCAGGCAGGTCATCGACACCGCCATCAAGTTTGCCAGGGCGCACCGGAACATGCCGAAACTGCAGGAGCGTTCCCTGGTGCTCGGCTTCCTGCAACTGATCACTCAGGGCACCGTGGCCGCCGAGGTCTTTCACAACCAGGAACCGGAGCCGGGAGCGGTGATCCTCACCACCCCCCTCGGCCTGTTCCGGTCGGGGCTGTCGTTCGACCACCAGTTCTGGGTCGACTGCTCCGACGCCTCCTGGTTCATGAAGGACTACCGGGAGCTCAGCAATCCCGAGGTCATGCGACAGGACTGGGACGGCGTCTGGAACGACGAGGCGGAGCAGGCGATCGTCCGGCTGGGCGCCGCCCTCAGGGTGAGGGGGCTGCTGTACCGCTGTCGCGGCAAAGTGACCATCGTCCAGAGCGACTACAACGGCCTGGGCTACGAACAGCAGGGATCCCTGCCGGAGATCATCCTCGAAAGCGTGGTGGCGGCCAGATGATCCTGAGGCCCGGCCAGGACCGGGTAGCCGCATACGAGGGCGGGCGTCTGGCGGTACCCGCTGTTCCCGGAGCGGGGAAGACCACCTGCCTGGCCTACCTCGCCGCCAAGCTGCTGGCCGGCGAGCCGGGGACGAGGATCCTCATCCTCACCGTCATGAACTCCGCCGTCTCCAACTTCAAGCGGAAGATCTCCCGCTTCCTGGCCGAGCGCGGCCTGCCGCCCAGGGGGTACCAGGTCAAGACGCTGCACTCCCTGGCGGCCATGATCCTCAAGGAGAGGCCGGAGTACCTGATGATCAACGAGGCCTTCGAGATCCTGGACGAGCAGCAGCGGTCGGAGATGCTCAGGGGGATCGTCGAGCGGTGGCTGGGCAACAACCGTCACCGCTGGAAGATCTTCCTCGACAGCAGGCACTTGAACGAATACTACGAAACTAAATGGAGAGATCGCCTGACCGGCATCATTCCGGAGATCATCAAGCTGATCAAGCTCAGGGGGTTCACCCCCGGCGAGCAGGGCGAGATCAGGGCGCGGCTCGAAGGAGCGCCGGACGGCTTCCTGCGCTGGGCCTTCGAGGTCATGGACAGTTACGAGAGGCGCAAGCGGCGAGAGGCGGCCGTCGATTTCGACGACCTCATTCTCTACGCCTGGCGCCTGTTGCAGGATGACGAGGGAGTGCGGAAGCGCCTGCAGGAGCGCTGGACCCACGTCTTCGAGGACGAGGCCCAGGATTCCAACCCCCTGCAGGAGAAGATCCTCGACCTGCTCAGCGCCGGACACGGCAACCTAGTCAGGGTGGGCGACACCAACCAGGGGATCATGCGCTTCAGCGGCACCGACCCCGAGCTGTTCAGGAGATTCTGCCTCGAGCACCCCCGGCAGCCGATCGAGGTGGCCGGCCGCAGCACCAGGGAGATCATGGGCCTCGCCAACCACCTGGTGGACTGGGTCCGGGAGTCCTACGTCTACAGGCCCTGCCGGAACGCCCTCGAGGACCACCAGATCAGGGGTGTCGACCCCGGCGATCCCCACCCCAACCCCGTGGTGGAAGGGTTCGGCATCCACACCTTCCTCTGCGACGGTGACGACAGGAAAGAGGAGCAAACGGCCGCCCAACTGGCCACCGACCTCGCCCGCCGCGACAGGGAGGCGACCATCGCCATCCTGGCCAGGCAGAACGCCTCTCTCAGCAGGATCGCCGACCGTCTCAAACAGGAGCGGGATATCGAGTTCGATTTCGTAGGAGGGCGCCCCGCTGACCTCGAGGATTTTCACCGGGTGGCCGTAATCTGGACCGTGCTGCGTTTCCTCGCCGAACCCTTCGACGGCGACCGCCTGCAAGCCGTGCTGGACGCCCTCGTTCCGGGGATCGGGGATGAAGCCGACGGCCAGTTCCGCCAGTTCGCCGCAGCACTAAGTCCGGAGGACCTGCTCTATCCCGCTGGTGGCGAACTGGACTGGCCGGCCTTGGCCGAGGCGGTGCCGGCCAGCCTGCTTCCCCGACTGCAGAAGGCGCTGCAACAGATCAGGAGCTGGCTGGAGATGTCCCACCTCCGGCCCGACGAACTCGTCCTGTACCTGGCCTCCGAACTCGGGTTGGAAGGGGGCGAGCGCGACCTGGCCAACAATCTCTGCGCCCAGGTCAACCTGCTGCTCAGGCAGCACCCGGGATACGGCCTCTTCGAGGTGGTCGGGGAGCTGGGGGCCACTGTCAGGGCGAACCTGCGCTACATGGCCGGCGTCCTCAGGGACTTCAAGGGGTACGAACCCCGGCCGGGGGTGATCTCCCTCGCCACCCAGCACAAGGCCAAGGGCCTGGAGTGGGATACGGTGATCGTGATCGGCCTGGCGCCGGACCTGTTGTTCGAACACCCCGAACAGTTCAACCGGAGCGAGGCCTGGTACCTGAAAGAGGAGTACCGGAACCCGCCGGCCATGGCCCGCGCCCAGTTGCTGTACCTGGCGGGCGAGGAGTATCCGGGCCGGAGCAAGATCAGGCAGTGGGCCGACATCAACCAGATCTCCGAGGAACTGCGCCTGCTCTACGTCTCCCTGACTAGGGCGCGCCGGCGCCTGTGGATCGGGTCGCACAGCTTCGACTACCGGAACCGAAGGCTGCCCCCGAGCAAGGTGTTCCAGGAGTTGCAGCGCTACATCGAAGAGGCAGGTACTCAGGAATTCTGACTACTGAATACCGACTGCTAAATACCTGACCTGAATTAGCAACTCAATAGTAGCTAGAGGAGTACCAGCATGTTGGATAGTAGTTTTTATTACAGCCAGTTGGCCCTGTCCATCTACCAGTCCTGCCAGCTCAGGTTCCGCAGGCGATACCTGGACGGCCTCTACTGGCCGCGACCGATCAGCGAACAGGTGGAGCTGGGCATGGATTTCCATCTCGTCTCCAACCGGTACTTCGCCAGTGGTCAGCAAGAGAGCTACGGCGGAGACCTCGGGTCATGGCTGGAGGCGCTGTACCGCTTCCGCCCCCTCGCCCCGGGCCTGGTCTTCCTGCCCGAACAGGAACTCAGGCTGAAGGACGGCCCCGTGCGGCTGGTGGCCAAGTATGACCTGGTGGCGCTGGAGCCCGGCAGAGTCGTCATCTACGACTGGAAAACCGACCGGCGCAGATTGTCCGGCAAGACCTGCGAGAACACCCTGCAGACCATCGTCTACCGGTACCTGATGGTCAGGGCGGGAGACGCCTACTGGGGCCGTCCGATCACCCCCGCCGACGTGGAGATGATCTACTGGAACCCCCGCTACCCGGAAGGCGCCGTCACCCTGCAGTACGACGAGAGGCGCTTCCGGCAGGACGAGGAGTGGCTGCGGGAGGCGATCGCCGAGATCGACGGCAAGGACCCTGACAGCTTCCTGGCGACCACCGACGAGAGGACCTGCCAGGCCTGCGAGTACTCCCCCATCTGCCGCGGGGCATCGTCAGCCGATCCTGAAGAAGACGACTACGACGACCTCTCGCTGACCTGGGACGATATCGAATAGATGAAGCTGATGTTTAGTTAGCCCCTTTCTTCAAATACCTGGCCAGATCTCGATAGAAGTTTTCATGCTGGGCAAAATGGAGCAGTTGAATGACACCATCCTTCTCCAGCACTCGGTAGGCAAGAAGCCACTGCTTGTTGGCCGCCTCGAACTTCTCGACCAGAACATTACGCAGGACGCCCTTCTTGTAGTCCCCCTTATAAGGGTCCTCGACCAGTCGCCTGACCTCGCGGTCAAGAGCCTGCTTCACGATCGGTTCGAGTTTCTTCGCCATCCGGTTGAACCGTGGAGCCGCCTCGATCCTCACTGGCCGGCGCCATCCCCGAACTCATACGGTTCGGACAATCCCGCATCCAGCTCCGCCTGTGCTTCCAGGATGCCCTCAATGAACGAGAATGGCAGGTCCGGATTGTCCTCGGCGATAATGGCCACCTCCAGGTACCGCCGCACCTGGTCCGCTGGCTGACGGTGCTGGCCCTTAGCCCTGGCGTCAATCAGGACCTTTAACTCGTCTGGTATACGTACGGAGAGAATTTTCATAATGCTAACTAACCCCCTGTATACTTTAGATACTATTATCATACAGCGTATACGCAGCCAGGTCAAGGTATCTCTCCTGGATGACAAAAAAGGATCTGTGCCCTTTTTCAAGAAATATTTATACAGATGATTACCCGCGGAGGGCTGCCATGTTCGGATCAGAGAAGGAAGAGATTACCCGGGACATCCTGGAACTGGTCAACGACCCGCTGGTCGCCCGGATCCTCTGGAACCGGGGCTACCGGACACTGGAGGCCGCCAGGGCGTTCCTATACCCGGACTGCTATACCCCTGCCGACCCCTCGGCGCTGCCGGGCCTGAATGAGGCCGTCGCGGCGCTGGCGGACTCCCTGGCCTCCGGTGACCGGGTGTGCGTTTACGGGGACTATGACGTGGACGGGGTCTCGGCCACCGCCCTGCTGGTGCGCCTCCTCAGGTCGCTGGGAGCAGATGTCGTCTACCATGCCCCGAACCGGTTCACCGAGGGGTACGGCCTGAACGGCGACGTCATCAGGGATCTGGCGGGCCACGGCTGCCGCCTGCTGCTGACCTGCGACTGCGGCATCGGCAGCCGCGCCGAGGTCGGGCTGGCGCAGGACCTGGGGATGAAGGTGATCGTCACCGATCACCATGACATCCCGGAGGACCGGGTCACAGGCTGCGCGGTGGTGAACCCCAAGATGCTGGATCCCGGCCACCCCTGCCGGTCACTCCCCGGTGTGGGAGTGGCCTACTTCCTGGCCGTCTCCCTCTGCAGGCGCCTGGCACACCACCTGGACGACCGCCTCCTGCAGTTGGTCGCCCTCGGCCTGGTGGCGGATGTCGTCCCCCTCCTGGGAGAGAACCGCTACCTGCTGCAGAGGGGTCTGGCAGCGATCAATACAACTGAGCCCCTCGCCGGGATCGCCGCCCTGATGAAGCTATGTGGTATCACCGAGTTGGACGAGGAGGGCATCGGCTTCCAGATCGCCCCCCGCCTCAACGCGCCGGGCCGGGTGAGCGCACCCGATATCAGCGTGAACCTGCTGCTCTGCGACGACCTCCAGGAGGCAGAGTTGCTGGCGCAAGGGGTGGATGAAGACAACAAACGGCGGCGGCAACTCGTGGAGTCTGTTCTTGACAGTCTCGAGGATACCGAGCAGGCGCGCCCCGGGGAACCCGCTTTAGCGGGTCGGGCGCCCGGCGGGCGCGGTTCCCTGGTCCTGTTCGATGAAACCTGGCACCAGGGAATCATCGGGATCGCCGCCGGTCGGCTGGTGGAATCCTTCCAGGCGCCGGCTGTGCTGATGACCCTCAGGGAAGACGGAGAGACCGTGGTCGGGTCCGCCCGCTCGATCGAGGGGGTCGACATGTACGACTGCCTGTCCCGGGTCGCCGGGCGCCTGACCAGGTTCGGCGGACATGCCGGCGCCGCCGGATTCTCCCTGCGAAGGGAAGACCTCGCCCCCTTCTGCCAGGCCCTGAAGGCAGAGCTCGATCGCGTCCTGAATACAACGGCTGCGGCAACAACAGACTGTGCGGGTGTGGACGCCGAGGTCGCTTTCACATCGGTAGACCTCGACAGCTTCACGAAGCTGCGCCTGCTCGCGCCCTTCGGGGAGGGCAACCCGTCCCCCCGGTTCCTCACCACTGCGGCCAGGATCGAGGCCTGCAGAAGCATCGGCGGCGGACGGCACCAGCGCCTGGTCCTGAGCAAGGACGGCGCTTCCCGGACCGCCCTCCGGTGGTGGAGCAGTGAGGCGCCCGATGCCGGTCTGCCGGTTGACGTGATCTATACCCTGAACCGCAATGATTACAACGGCACGACCAGTATCCAACTGGTGATCGAGCGGATGGCGGCAGCGCAGGGCCGGGAAGAGCCGGAGCCGGTGCTTGGCGAGCGGCAGCTCGAGATCGTGGACGTGAGATTTGCGCCCGGCAGCCAATTGCCGGTACTGCCCGAAGGTGATACCTGCCTGTTCGGGGAAGGCGCTCCGCCGGCTGCCGGCCGCGCCAACAGGTACTCCATCAGGGTCTGCGATACGCTGGCACTCACGAGTGCCCCGGCCCACCTGTCGCTGCTCCGGGAGATGCTGGCCGTTGCCAGATGCCGCAAGCTGGCGCTCGCCTATCCGTCAGGCGCCGCCTCAGCAACTGCGCCCCTGATCAGGAGGCTGATGTCCCTCCTTAAGCAGGTGGCAGGCCACGGCAACCGCACCACCCTCGAGCACCTGGCCTCGAGCACCGGTGAACTGGAGATCACCGTGATCCTCGGCTTGAGAGTGCTCAGGGAATCAGGTTACCTGGAATGGGAGTCGTCCGGCAGCCAGATCCAGTTCTCACTCCTGAATGGCCGGCGGATCGATTCGACCACAGAGGACTACGGGAGGATGGTCAAGGCAGAGGCGGAGACCAGGGCCTTCAAAGATTTCATGTCCACCGCCAGGATCGAGGCAATTTCCAACCTGTTCAAGCCCGACCTGGTGGATGCTTGCTGGTAATTTATAGGCATGGTAAAATATTGAGCAGGTAACAAAGGCTGTTCAACTGGAACTATCTGCTATCGAGGTAACAAAGGCTTACCATAATGGGTGTCCAGGTTATGGAAAAGAGGTGAACCGTCCTGTACTGGAAACACTTCCAGACCATTCTGAATGCCCTTGACAAAACCGTGCGCGGTGTCTATAAAGACAGGTTGATAACGCTGGCCGTCTTTGGCTCGGTGGGACGGAGCACCCCGCGTCCGGATTCAGACATCGACCTGCTGATCGTCGCCGAGGATCTTCCCGGGGGGCGCATGAAGCGGGTGGCCGAATTCGCAGAGGTGGAACAGAAACTCACCCCGTTGCTGAACAAGATGCGTGAACAGCATGGCATTGATACTTCCCTGTCACCCGTCTTCAAGATGCGGAGCGAGGTGCTGCAGGGAAGTCTGCTTTTTTTGGACATGTTAGATGATGCTCGTTTGCTTTATGACCGTGACCACTTTTTCAGCCGGTACCTGGCGGCGCTCCGGAAAAAGCTGGAACTGATGGGGGGGCGCAAGGTGCCATATAGGGGCGCCTGGTACTGGATATTGAAAGAGGAATATACCATAGGGGAGGAGTTCGAGCTGTGATCAACCGGACACTGGCCGAGAGCTACCTGCTCAAAGCGGTCAAGCGGCTGAAAGTTCTGACGCTGCTGCTCCAGGAAGAGGCTTACTCTGACGTGGTGCGCGAGGCACAGGAGTTGGTGGAGTTGGCGTTAAAGGGAGTGCTGCGCCAGGTCGGTGTTGAACCACCCAAGCAGCACGACGTCGGTGGCCTGGTCCTGGATTTCAAGTCCCGGCTACCCCGGGAAGTGGCCATGGAGTCGAAGAGACTGGCCGAGATCTCCAAATGGCTGCGAAAGGAGAGAGAGTTCTCATTCTATGGTGACGTGGACTTCATCCCCACTGAGGAGTACCACCGGGAAGACGCCGAACGGGCGTTGCAGGACGCTGAGTTTGTGGTGCGAATGGCCACCCTGGTAATCGCGCCAGATTCCGCCGTATCTGACTATTCGTAATATATCACATTTTATAGTATGACTTATTGCAATATAACCTCACTTATACTGATATACTGACAACTTTAGCACTGTCAATAACAACAATGGATACCCCTGGATCAAGTTCCATCCGGTAGCTCCCATTCGGTATACTTTTTGTAAAATAAGAAAATATTTATTTACCGATCAGAAAATAACAAAGTTTACCGTCCGGGCAATCCCGCTGCGCGCTGTCAGCTCGCAGAGCCCGCCAACAGTCGCCTCGCAGTACGCCGCCCGAAATCGATGAAGAAACCCAGTTCCGGCAGTCTCAATAGAAATGAGGCAATCCCGTAAATCACGGTTCCAATCAGGATCGTGACTGCCAGGCAACCCGCATTCCAGATGAAGCCCCTCCCCTGACCGAGGTGTGCCAATTGCCCCCAGGCGATTGTCACAACCAGGCCCATCACCCCGCTGGCCACACAGATCCGCCAGAAACCGTCCAGCATCTCTTTCCCCCCCAATTCTCCCATGCGCCGCCTCAAAACCACAAAGAGGAGAACCATGGCAAATAGGGATGCCAGGGAGGTTGACAGGGCAAGCCCTCCGTGCGCCAGCGGCCTGATCAGCAAGAAATTGAGAACGATGTTCACGGCAACGGCGCCGATGCCGAGCAGCATCGGGGTCATGGTATCCTGCAGGCTGAAATAGACCCGGCTGATCAGAGCGCCCAAAGCCATCGGCACAAGCCCCAGGCTGAAAAATAGCAGGGCATAGGCAGTCAGACTGGTGGCACGGGCATCGAAGGCGCCCCGCTGAAAAAGAACTCTGACCATCGGTTGTCTCAATACGACAAAAGCGACCGACATCGGCAAGACGATGAAAAGGGTGACCCGGACTCCGGCTACAAGAGCGCGCCGGAGCCCTGCCAGATCCTTTTTGGCAGCGTATACCGAAAAAGTCGGGTAGATTACAGTGCTCACCGCCACAGCAAAGATCCCCAGGGGGAACTGCGACAGCAGGAATCCGAAGTTCAGGGCGGCAATGCTGCCCTCCGGAAGACCGGAAGCGAGCATCCGATCCACCACCAGGCCCAGTTGGCTCGCCCCGGTTGCCAGGATGACAGGAATGATCATTTTTCCGACCATGATCATTCCTGTATCCCGCAGATTTAACAGCCACCGGTAATCAAAATGAATATCCCTCAGTCCGGGCATCATGATCACAACTTGACTCAGTGTCGCCAATTCCATTCCTATAGCTACAGGCAAAATCCCAAAATGTCTTCCGCCCCACAGGATTGCCGTAATGAGCAAGATGTTGTAAGGAATGCCGGTCAACGCCGGGAGCGTGAATCTCTGATTTGCCTGCAGCAAACCTGTAATAACAGCTATGGCAGCCTGAAGCACCATGGTGGGAAGCAGCACCCGGGTCAGTAAGACAGTTAAGGTATAGGTGGCGCCCTGAAATCCCGGCGCCACGATTCGCACTACTACAGGAGCGGCCAGCAAGGCGAGGCCGGTTATTGCAAGGCAGGCAACGAGAGCGAGGTTGAGCAGCGAGTTGATAAACTGCCAGCCCGCCTGCTCCCCTTCTTCATAAACACGCCGGGTATAGACAGGAATCAGCGTTGTCGTCAAAGCCGTACCGACAGTGGCGAAAAGCATCCCGGGAATGATCATAGCCACCAGGTAGGCATCGGTGGTATGGGAGGCTCCGAAGACGGCTGCCATGGATGTTTCCCGGAAAAACCCCAGGATCTTGCTTAAAATTGAAGCGGCTGCGATAATTCCTGCCGCTTTGAATAATTGCTCCTTTTTCATCGTAGCCTCTTATTGTTGGAGTTCTTTGGCAGGCTCCGAGCCACCTGGTTCCTTCCGGGCGGTCTCCTGTGCGCCGCATTCCCGACGCCGGTTTGCCGGAACTCCCATGGCCGCCTCCGGGATCAGCACCACCCGCAGCGTTTGGAAGATGATCTGCAGGTCGAGCAGCAGGGAGTAGTTGCGGATATAGTAGAGGTCGTAGCGCAGTTTGTCGGCGGCATCGGTGTCGTATTTCCCTTGCACCTGGGCGAGGCCGGTGATCCCCGGCTTCACTTTGAGACGGTAGTGGTACTCGGGAATATCCCTGCAGAACTGCTCCACGAAAAATGGCCTCTCCGGGCGCGGCCCCACGAAGCTCATCTCTCCCTTCAGGACGTTGATCATCTGCGGCAACTCATCGAGCCGCAGCGGCCTGAGCAGTCGCCCGACCGGGGTGATCCGGGGGTCGTCGGCGGTGGCCAGCACCGGCCCCAGGTCCTTCTCCGCATCGTCTAACATGGTGCGGAACTTGACCGGAGAGAAGGTCTTGCTGTTCAGACCAACCCGCTTCTGGCGGTAGAAGATGTGGCCGGGGGTCGAGAACTCCACCGCGGCGCTGATCACCAGCATGAAAGGCAGGAACAATACCAGGCCTACCAGGGAGAATACCAAGTCGAACAGGCGCTTCGCCTGCTGCTGCCCCGGCGTCAGCGCCAGGCTCTCAATGTGAAAAACGGCCAGGTCGTCCACCCGGTTGAGGCTGGCGTTATGGAGCAGGATATCATACAGCTCCGGAACGAGCAGCACCTCCTTGTCCTCCTCCAGGCACCTGGAGATGACATCCTCCCTGGCCTCCCTGGAGATGGAGGAGTTGATGCAAACCACCTGCGCCCTGGTGAAGGCGTCGTTGCCTTCCGCCTCCTCTGCGGAGTTGAAGAGCCCGAGCACCTGGTAGCGCCTGCCGATCAGGGAACCGAACTTGTGAGCGATGTCGTGGCTGTTGCCGCCAATGACGACCACCGTCTTCTCCCCCTCGCTGCGGTCGAGGATCGTCTGCCAGAGCAACCTCCAGACCCCGAGCAGGCAGATCTGCAAAACGGCGGCCACGACGAAGGTCAACCGGGGAAAAGCGAACTCGCGCAGCATGAAGGTGATGGCCATGGCGGAGATATTGGTGAACAGCACCGTGATGACCACGCTGTACAGGGTCTCCAGGCGCCGCTTCCAGGTGTGGGAGTAGAGCTCGAAGAACCAGAAGAACACCAGCACGCAGAGGCTGATGTAGGGGATCAGGTCGACGAACGGGCCAAAATTGTTGGGAGGTATCGCCCAACCGAACCGCAGCAGGAAAGCCAGCAGGTAGCCGAGGTTGACCAGACCGGCGTCGATTATGAATAAGAAAACCCACAGCAGCCATGACTTGCGCATGGCGGCCTCCTTAGACCGGCGTATCTGCGGCGCCGGAAATATCCACTATCCAGCCCGCACCGGAAAGATCTGCATTAATATATTATTACTTCGACGAATACTTTGAATTTTCCTGTCTATTCGGGTTTTAAACCGAAGTTCAACCCTAACTGACCGAGAATCGCCCCGTTGTCAGGTTCTTTGAAAAAGTTCTAGACTACGCGAGGCATCATGATTTTGTTAATACCGAGCGCGATCGGGTCATCTTTCAGGAGTTTCTTGCTCCAAGCGCGGGTCAGGGCCAAGTCCGGTTTCAAGCGCGCAAAGATGCCGCCGTAGTTTAGCGACGACAGGCTCAATCATGAAAGCAAGTTATCACAGATACTGGTGATAGATGACGTCCATCTCCCGGAGTACCCGCTCCAATGAATACTCCCGCATCAATTCTCTGCCTGCCGCTCCCATCTCACAGGCCAATGTCCGGTCGCCCAGCAGGCGCAGTAGCGCCTCTGCCAGCAGGTCCGGCCTTTCCAACGGTACCAGCAGGCCGCTTTTCCCGTTTCGCACCAGGTCGCGGCTGCCCCGCACAGCCGTCGCCACCACCGGCTTTGCTGCAGCCATCGCCTCCATGACCACCCGCGGCAGGCCCTCATGCCGCGAGGCCAGAACCACAAGATCAGATAGCGCCAGCAGTTCCGGAACATCGTTGCGGTAGCCCAGCATCCGGATGCTCCCACCAAACTGCCGGCCATCAGCCGCCCGGCGCAACCGCTGCTCCAATTCCCCGGTTCCCACCACCAGCAGCACCGCCCGGGGGAATTTACGGCGCACGTCGACCCACGCCTCGAAAAGCTGCCGGTGATTCTTCCTGGGTATCAATTCAGCGATGCAGGAAACCACCGGGGCACCTTCCGGCAACCCCAATTCTAGTCTTATACCAGCCAACCGGCCAGGCTTTTTACGGGAATACTCATCCAGGTCAACGCCCACCCCGTGCACCAGGAACAGGTTCTCTCCCTCGATCAGGCCGAACCCCTTGGCGGCCAGCAGGTCCTCCCGGTTGAGCACGATCAGCCCGGCCGTCCAGCGGCTGGCCAGCCGCTCCATGCTATAATACAGAAAGCCATAGAGCAGCGGCGCTCCCCCATAAAAGTGAAACCCGTGCGCCATGTACAGCACGGGTATTTGCATATTTCGCGCCGCCACCCTGGTCAAAAAGGCAGCAGCAGGAGTATTGACGTGTACGAGATCATAATGACGCTGCAGCAGCAGCCGCCTGATCCTGAAGTAGGCGGCGATATTCCCCGGGTGATAGGGCGACCTGGCGAAGGGGATCTCCCACACCGGCATCTCCCCTCCAGGCAGCGGGCTTTCCAACGGCACGTCCAAGGCGCAGGCAACCTCTACCTGGTGCCCCTGCTCCTGCAGCATTTTGATGAACGGAAGGTGGAACGCCCTGATGTGGGTGGCCACCGTGGCTACAAACAGCACCCGCCCCAAACAACCATCTCCTACACTTTCCAATCTCCTGCAGTCTCAATTATAGCATTCACCGGCCAACCAAGAATAGGAGCCGGCATGTGATGGACGAGCAAGTTGAGGTATTTTCATCCCAACCGTCGTAAAACTGTCGTAATAATCGCGCCATGGGATGCAGACAGGACACCGGATGCAGAGCGCAGGGAAAAACAATTGTGGTCAAAACTCTCTTGGCGGGTAACCAGGAGCAGGACGTTAGGCGTAAAAATTTAGACCGCCTTTCGGCGGCCGCAGAGCTGCTATGAGTCAAACGAATACCGGGGGCACAAAGGCCCGAAATGCCTACATCATTGCTTCTTTATCGCCAGGCAATACAAGCGGGGCGCTTCTTGAGTAAAGCACGTCAGGATCTAGATCCGCCCCATTCGGCCAAACTACTGTTCCAGCATCCCCGTCAACCCTCACCTTACGAAAGTAAGAAGGATCTTTGAGGGGCTCAAATATGGACCCTTTTAGAAAAGGCCGAATGCTGATTACCCGGTATTCGCCGTTTTCAAACTCCAGAACGAGGCAATAATCCTTAACCGGGTAAGCACTCTGGATCTCGTGCGGGCTACTGATCACTTTCTCTCACCTCACCCGGGGAGCAGACACATTTAATAGAGGCTCCCCTTTCTGCGCTAATTCCCAATTCCGAAGCAAAATTGTCCTATTATCTTCAATCCAAGCCTTTAATACTGCCATTATTTTAGGTGGTACATGTCCTGCAAGTATTTTGCCGTCCAACAGTAAAACACTGCCATTGCAGCTAGGCCCCTTTATGTGTACATGCGGCGGCTGATGGTCTTGGAAATACATGTAAACCTTATAGGCTTGAAACTTACCTATATCAGGCATAGGAACCACCGCTCTTAACTGTAGTATACTGTTCCCACTGAACCCCAGTCAAGAAAGATTCGGCAACCCAAGCCAATTATGGCTGAGGATTCCGACAGGGAAAGGGATACCGGAGCAGTTATTTTGCTACCACTGACAGACAAGCAGCAATACTCGCTGAACTGAACCCCCGCAAGGGATGACCCTACCTATCGCCGTCTCCAGCCAGGCTCAAAGAATTTCAAGTGAATATGTCCGGCACCTCATTCTTGTCTGAATTGCAGGCCGCCCTGTCAGAATTGCTCACCCTGGATTCCGCTCTTCCGATTTGGTAAACCTTATTGCCCTTACGCTTTTGTTGCTGCGCGCTTGTCCAGATTCAATCATCAATCTGCTGGATTCTACGGCTGTCAAGCTTGTTCAACCTCGTCCGAGGGTCTCATTTTAGCAGCATCATGCAATCTGAGATGAGCCGCCACAAAATAGGGAATCCCCACCGCCAGAGTAAAAAGGTAAAGGCCTCCCTGGCATCCACCACATTATTCTCCCAAGTTCGACATTTTTACAAAGGAAAGTCATAGATGAATAGCTAATACTTATATCCTGTAAAACCACGATAGGGTTCCTACTTTTTTCCCACAAAGGTAAAAGGAGGGCGGAAAAGTGAGAAGACTTTTGTTTGCATTCATTACTGGCTTGTTGTTCTTGGCTGCCACGTCGAGCGCATGGGCATCGGATGGACATGCATTGCCTGAAGGCTGGCAGGCGCACCACCCGATCCACATCCGCGGCGGGGTTCACAAAGGGATACATCCGGCTCTAAGTTCTAGCGGTGGCGGTTACACTCCGGCACAGATCAGGCATGCCTATGGAATCGATCAGCTTTCCAATACCGGAGCAGGCCAAACAATCGCCATCATAGAGGCCTATGGGGGTCCGACTATCAGTGCCGACCTGACAGCTTTCGATAATGAGTATAGGCTATCGGCTCCACCAAACCTGACCATTCACTCATTGGGCTCACCTGACAACAATCCTTCCAACAGTGATTTAGAGAGTTGGGCACAGGAAACATCACTCGATGTTGAATGGGCGCATGCACTGGCCCCTGATGCAAATATCTTACTTGTTGAAGCCAGATCTGATAACGGCGACGACCTTTTTAGCGCGGTGCAATACGCCAACGCGCAAAGCCCTCAGATTGTGTCCATGAGTTGGGGAGGGTCAGAGTTTTCGTCTCCCAGTGAATCTTCTTGTGACACAGCATACTTCAGCCACCCCGGAACAATATATCTCGCTGCATCCGGAGACAATGGCACAGTAACTTACCCGGCATCGTCTCCAAATGTCATCGCTGTCGGCGGCACGAGTCTACCCCTTGATGCCAATGGAAACCCCACGGGATCGGAAACAGCATGGTCGGATTCGTACGGAAGTTCGGGCGGCGGTATCAGCAGCTACGAAGCTCAACCCAGTTGGCAAACCAGCTTCGGTATTTCTTTCTCCGGTAGCAAGCGTTGCGTTCCAGATGTGGCCTTTGATGCCGATCCCAACACCGGAGTCAATGTATACTTTGATGGTAGCACTTTTGGAGGGTCTGCGGGATGGTTTACTACAGGCGGTACCAGCTTGTCAGTTCAATGCTGGGCAGCGATCATGGCCCTTGCCGACCAGGATTCATCTATAACAAACGCCAGCCAGGCTCTCTATAGACTGGCCGGATCTCAAGGTAATTTCAATCCCTATGGCGCATTCCGGGATATCACCAGTGGCGGTTATGACCTGGTGACCGGTCTTGGCAGTCCGGTAGCTAATGTCCTAGTCCCGGCATTTCCAACCACACCGACCATCACCCCACCTGGCGGCGCCTACATCCTGCCATATACCGTGAAGGTAAGCATCAGCGCCAGCCCATCGGTCGGGCAGTCTGTCTACTACGCAATTGACAGCAATCAACTAACAACATCCAGTTCCCCGTACTCAGCACCGTTCACCCTGGCGCTGTCAGAGCGCACAACCACGGTGTACGCGGCAGTGTATGCCGCCAATACGGGCGCGTGGAGTGGTTCGAGCGAAGCAAGTTACACAGGCATTGCCGCGCTGGCGGCGCCAACTATCTCTCCAGATGGTGGCAGCATCGCTACCACTCAACAAATAACTATAACGGATCCCAATAGCATCACCGGTGATTCCGTGTACTACACCCTGGATGGGACGAAACCCGGTCTGCAGAGCAATCCTTATGCGGCTCCGTTCACCCTGAACAGTTCAGCCACGGTGACAGCAGCGGTGTACAATTCCACTGCCGGATGGAGCCAAGCGGCCAGCGCAGTATTTACCGTGCCAGTTGCCGGTGGTGGAGGCGGTGGCGGTGCCGCCGGTGGTGGTGCCGGTGGTGGTGCCGCCGGTGGTGCCACTCCAACCGCGCAGACAGAGAATGCCACATCAATCATAGCAAGTTCCGCCATCCTGAATGGCAACATCGCATCCAACGGCAACTCGAACATCACAGAGTATGGCTTCCTCTGGGGTACCAGCCAGAACAACCTGAATAACACGCTTCAGGTAGGCACGGACAACCACTCCGGTACTTTCACGACAACCCTGAGCAACCTCACTGGCGGTACGACTTACTATTTCCAGGCCTATGCCAAGAATGCGAATGGGACAGCAGATGGAACCATTATGAGCTTCACCGCTGCAGAGGCTGTCCAGCAACCGGTTTCGCCAGTGCAAGAACCGGCGCAGACCTTCTCTGATGTCACATCCTCCTATTGGGCATACGATGCCATCAGCGACCTGAGCAGGTTGGACTATATCACCGGCTACCCCGATGGTTCCTTTAAACCAGATGGCGCTATCACCCGCGCAGAGTTCGTCTCCATCCTCTCCAGGGTGCTGAAGCTGCAAACCTACAACCCACCGGCATCAGAATTCAGCGATGTCTCGTCCAGCGACTGGTTCTACGGTTCGGTGGAGAGCGCCGTCTATGCCGGTATCGTTAACGGCGAGAGCAATGTCTCCTTCTCTCCGGACAAGCCGATCACCAGGGAAGAGATGGCGACCATCCTCGTGAACGCTTTAGGCCAACAGAACGAGGCCGAAGCGAGCATGGGCGCCAATACCGGATTTGCAGACGATGCCAGCATTTCCTCCTGGGCAAAGGGTTTCGTGATCGTGGCAGCGAAGGATGGCTTGCTCAAGGGCTACCCGGACAGCAGCTTCCGCCCGCAGGGCGATGCCACCAGGGCCGAGGCCTGCTCAATGATCAACAGCTTCCTCGGCATTCTCAAGTAAGTCTTTGCTGCCTTGGCGAGGAGAAATCAATGAGTGATTAACTAGCCAGAGATGAGTTATTGATCGCTCGCTTCCCCCGGTTCGCACTCGTCCGAGAGCCTCATTTTAGCAGCATCATGCAATCTGAGATGAGCCGCCACAAAATAGGGAATCCCCACCGCCAGAGTAAAAAGGTAAACGCCTCCCTGGTAGGCAAATGAAAGCGCCAGGGCACTCGCCCGGGACACCCCGAAGGGCGCCAGAGCCATCCAGAAGGCAATCTGCATGATCCCGAAAGCGCCAGGAGACGATGGGATGAGGACACCGATATTGATAAACAGCATCAGAAGCAGCGCCGGGGTCCAAAAGTGCGCCAATTCTCCTCTGACCAGAGCGGTCATACTGAGGTAATTGCTGAACCAGACGGCCAGACTGATGGCGATCAGCAAAGCGACCAGCCTATAGTCCCGCAATCGTTTGATGGGCTCCAAAAAGGAATCGAAGATATTAAACAGGCGGCCGGCAAGCCCGGGGAACCTTCTTCCGGTCCGCCTCAATCTAACTACCCAGCCAATGAAGAGAACACAGGCCACCACCAGCAGCGCCAGCACCACCAAGGCCTTCTTGGCGCTTTGCGGAGAGATCCCGGGCACTCCCCAGGCAATCCCTATCAGGAGCAGGAGCGCCAGGGAAAAGACATCAGTCATGCGCTCGATACAGACTGTAGAAAAACTTACCGTCCCGGCAATCCCGGTGCGCGCTGTCAGGTAGTAGGCTCGCACCAACTCTCCCGCCCGCAGGGGGAGGAGGTTGTTAGCCAGGTAACCGACCACCACCCCGCCGAAAAGAGTGGACAGGCCCACCCTGCCGAAGGGCCTGGTGGTGACCCGCCACATCAGGGCGCGGCCGAAAACGCTGACCGCAAAAAGCGCGATGCACAACCCGAGGAAGGCCAGGTTGATCTCCCTGAAAGCCGTCGCCAACTGGCTGAACTGGATGCCATGGAGGGCAATGACGAGAAAAACCACGGTCAATGCCAGACCAACCGCCGCTCGCAGATATTTACTTTTCTGCAATTGCATTACCTTATTCATCCCGACCACCAGCAAATTAAGTTAATTCCTGAAATACTGCGATGAGTTCCCTGGCGGCATTTGTCCAGGTAAAATGGCTTGACCGTTCCAGGCCTGCCCTGGCTAGGCCCGATGCCAGCTTGGAATTCGACAGCAAACGATACACCCCCGAAGCTATCTCCTCGGGGTCGCGGGGATCGATAAGAACGCCTGCATCTCCTATCACTTCAGGAAGTGCTGAAAGATCAGACGTTACAACTGGCGTGCCACAAGCCATAGCCTCCAGCACGGGCAATCCGAAACCCTCGTACAGCGATGGAAAAATAAAAACATCGGCAAGATTATAAACTGCCGGCAGATCCTCATCTTCTACAAATCCGGGGAAAACCACATCGCTCTCCAAACCCAGGCGTTGTACCAGCTCAAGATCGGCCCGGTACCGCCAGCCCCTTTCCCCAACCATAACCAGATGGTGCGAAACCTGATGCTTCTTTTTTAAAATAGCATAGGCTTGCAAAATTCCAGCGATATTTTTCCGCGGCGAAAATAGCCCTACAAACAGCAAAAATTGCTTGGGCAGGCTATACTTTCTGGCCACCCGCGCCAGATAATCCTGGTCATCTATCAGCCTGAAACGTGGGCTTACACCACAATATATCACTCTTATTTTTTCAGGGGGAACATCCATCAACTCCATCAGATCGTCTCTGGTAGCATTGGAATCCGCTACCACGAGGGCGGATCTTTGAATTGCATGCTTGAAAAGTTTGCGCCAATATACTACTCTTGATAACTTGTAGGTTTTCGGCTCTCTTAAGATAGCCAGATCGTGTACCGTAACGACATAAGGAATATCGGAAGGCAGGAATATAGGCAGCTTGGTGTCCGGCGACCAGAAGAGCGATAGCTTATCCCGACCTAAAGCTGCCCCGAAAAAAAACAGTTCGTATAGATTTCTTAAGATGAGCTGTTCCTTGCGGAAAGGAATTTCTTTGATATCCACATTGCGTCTCGATGACCACTCAGCAGGAGCCATGCCGTTGCTTGAATAGATCTGGAATTGATCAGTGCCAGATGAAAGCAATGAGGATACCATCTGGTAGATATATTGGCCCACACCCGAGTTTCTGGCAGTCAACTGTAAGGCATTGACACCTATGCGCACGGTCTCACCTTTATGAATATTTCTCAAAATAATCTATGCCCGCCATGTCTTTTAGCCTTGCTTTCTTCAATGACTTCCTGATAAAGCTTGAGGGTTTCCCGGGCCGTTTTATCCCAGTTGAACAGCCTGGATCGAACAAGGCCGCTTGTCCTTAAACTTTCCCTCAGTTCCTCATTATTTAAAACAGAGGCGATTGCCCGGGCAATCTCAGTGGTATTATAAGGATCGATCAAAATGCCGGCATCTCCCACTACTTCCGGAATCGACGAAACATTGGAGGTGATGACGGGCGTCCCGCAGGCCATCGCCTCCAAGGGAGGTAAACCGAAACCCTCGTATAGCGAGGGATAGACGAAGACTGTGGCATTGCGGTACAGGGTCGGCAGGTCATCATCCGGAACATACCCCACCAGCACGACCTGATCGGCCAATCCTGATTCCCGCACCAACTTGCCCAGATCCTCATTCCGCCAACCCTGCCAACCGACGATGACCAATTTAGGCACTGGCTCCCTGGTGCTCGCAACCATCTTATAGGCGTTGATAAGGCGGAGGAGGTTCTTCCTCGGCTCGAGTGTGCCGACGTTCAGGATATAACCGCTGGGGAGATTGTATTTTGACAGCACGTCTGCTTCATTCGGATCCGGTTGCGGAGAGAATTGTCTATCAACACCAAGGTAAATGACTCTGATCTTTTCATCTTCAATTCCAAAACAATCCATAATATCCTTTTTAGTATTTTCGGATATAGCAATGATTTTTAAGGCTTTGCGGGCGGAAACCCTCATCAAAGTTTTTAAGGAAAGCCAGTTCTTCCAATACATTGTTTCCGGAAACTTTTCCAGTACCAGATCGTAGATCGTGATCACCATCGGCACCGTGGCCGCTAATGGCAACATTGCCATTGTCCCGTGAAACAGGTCTATTTTGTTGCCAACTCTGCTATTTAAGTAGAAGGGCAAGGAAAATTGAAACCATAAACTGGAGTTATATTTCCCAAATAGGCCTCCAGTACAGGCTATTTCAACATTTTCCCCTTTGATAATTATATCTCTGTTGGAATACAGGAATAGATTAACATTCGAATCAACGTCTTTTATATGCCTAGTCAAATTTTCTGTATATTTTCCAATTCCCGTTTTATAAAGTGCAAGTGGCCTGGCATCAAAAGCAATGTTCATAAAAAGAACCCTTCCTGTAAATTACTTCGCCTATTAAAAACAGTACAAATGAGGCATTACATGAATAAATCGCATTCGTTCGGCCATGGTGAAGGAGGCGGCCGATTAGGGTGAGCGGGCGAATTGAACATTATTTTATAAATTTTCTATGAACCCCTTGATCCGTTCAACTACATAGGCAATCATTTCCTCAGTGATTCCCGGCCAAACTCCGATCCAAAAAGTATCGTTCATTACTGTATCAGTATTCTTAAGATCGCCTACTGCACAATATCCCAAATCATTGTTGGTAAAAGCAGGCTGTTTCAGCATATTTCCTGCAAAAAGCAATCTCGTCCCGATTTTGTTGTGCTCCAGATAATTGATAAGGCAGTTGCGTTTGACTTTTAAATTATTTTTTATCGTGATAGGAAAGCCAAACCAGCTTGGCTCGCTGTATTCTGTGGCATTAGGGAGAATGAAATATTCCTCAAGATCCTTTAAGCCAACGCTGAGCAGATCAAAATTTTCCTGTCTTTTTTTAATAAACGAAGGTAATTTCTTTAACTGTGAAAGGCCAATCGCCGCCTGCATGTCTGTAACCTTCAAGTTATAACCGAGGTGAGAATAGACATACTTGTGATCATAACCGAAGGGCAATTCGCCATGTTGCTGTGAGAACCTCTTACCACATGTGTTATCCTTTCCTGTTGGGCACCAACAGTCTCTTCCCCAATCCCTTAAAGAAAGTAGTATCTTATACAAATCAGGATTGCTTGTGATAACTGCTCCGCCCTCGCCCATCGTGATGTGATGGGCAGGATAGAAACTGCAAGTCGCAATATGTCCGTAGGCTCCTGTATACTTTTGTTTATATCTGGACCCCAGTGCATCGCAGTTATCTTCTATCAACCAGAGGTTGTATTTCTCAGTGATTTTCATTACCTCGTCGAGATTGAAGGGATTTCCCAAGGTATGGGCAAGAAATATGGCCCTAGTCTTTGTGTTTATGGCTGCTTCTATCTGTCCAACATCCGCGTTGTAAGATCCCAGTTCGATATCGACGAATACAGGGACTAGATTGTTCTGGACGATAGGGGCCACCGTCGTAGGAAATCCGGCAGCCACTGTGATCACCTCATCGCCCGCCTTCAATCTTCGATCTCCAAGCTGATGCGATGTCAGAGCAGAGATGGCAAGCAAATTAGCGGATGATCCGGAATTTACTAGCAGGCAGTACCTGGTTCCTATAAAACGCGCAAGATCCTTTTCAAAATTATCCGCGTACCTGCCCGCCGTGAGCCATAAATCCAATGAGGCGTCCAGTAGGCTGATCAGATCGTCCTCTCGCAGCACCTTGCCCGACGCCGGTATGTAAGTCTCGCCCTTAATGAAGGGTTTTGCGGCCTTTGCATTATACTCCTCGTTGAAGTACCTGCGGGCGCAATCGAAAAGCTGTTGTTTGACATCGCCTTTTTCTAAAGCCATCCTAATTTACGCTCCAGCTTATTTTTTCTTTTCTAGCAGCCTCAATATAATCTTCGATCTGTTTGCGCGTGAACGATTCGAGGACTTCTCCCGGGGCATTATCGTAGTATAGGCGGTACCAGTATATGGTCTCCTGGATTGCCCTGAATACATCATACACCGGTTGCCATTTTATTTTAAAACGCGCTTTGCCGATATCCAGCTTGAGAATGGCCGCCTCGTGCGGCTGTCCTGAGGAATCAACTACATACCGGCCGCTTCCCCAGTTTTTGATTACCTGCTGCACGACCTCTTCCACGTTCAGGATTCCATCGTCTTTTGGGCCAAAGTTCCATCCTTCATTGTATCTCGACCTATCCTGTAGCATTAAAGCCCCCAGCCATAGATACCCTGATAATGGCTCCAATACGTGCTGCCATGGCCTGATCGCCTTAGGATTTCTTATCTCAATAGGTTTACCCTTCGCGAGAGATCGCACACAATCCGGTATCAACCTGTCCTCTGCCCAATCGCCGCCGCCAATCACGTTACCGGCCCTGACTGAGGCCAAGCCAACACCAGCACCGTTGAAAAATGAGTTGCGGTAGGCCGCGGTTATCAACTCCACGCATCCCTTACTGGAACTATAGGGATCATAGCCCCCCATGGGATCGCATTCACGATAACCATGATACCATTCCTTGTTTTCGTAGCATTTGTCACTGGTTATTGTCACCACCACTCTGACACTCTCCGTTTGCCTCAAAGCCTCGTATAGATTGACCGTGCCCATGATGTTTGTCTCATATGTGAGCCTTGGCTCTTGATAAGACACCCTGACCAAAGGCTGGGCCGCCAGATGAAAGACGATTTCAGGTTTAAACTCTTTTAAAATACCGGTCAACCTGTTCAAATCCCGTACATCACCGATTACGTGGTAAATACTACCCTTCAATGCGGTCAAAGAAAATAGATTAGGGTCCGTCGGGGGCTCCAGGGCATAACCCAGTATCTCTGCTCCAAGCATGCGAAGCCATAGCGTCAGCCAGGCCCCTTTGAAACCGGTGTGACCAGTAACTAACACCTTTTTCCCCTTATAAACGCTACGAAATATTCCCTGCAATATGTTTCGCCTTCTCCTTGGTTCAGAAATCAGGCACCATTAAGCTATATTATTTCTAGCTCCTTCATAAGATAGTCGAGCCCTGACTCTTCCTCTGCACTCAACTGGGGATCAGGTTTATCAATAGGTTTATCAAATTCAAGCTTCGGGTAAATATAGGTTTGATAATCTAAATCTATTTGCACCAAGAGAGGAGTATTTGTTGACGAACTAAGCGCTGATTGTATTTTTTCTCTCCATTGACGCATCCTATTTGTCACTCTTATTGCATTAATTCCATATGCCTTGGCAACCTTTATAAAATTTATCGGATAATAACCGCAAGTTTCATCCGTGGCACAATACTGGGAGCCAAAGTAAAGACTCTGAAATTGCTTAATCATCCCCAGAGATTTATTGTTTAAAAGAAATATAATTACCGGCAAATGAAGGTTACCAACAGAATTTAATTCCTGTATGTTCATTTGCATCCCACCGTCACCCACTATGACGATAGTTCTTCTTTGATTTTCCAAGGCTATTGCTATCCCGGCCGGAAGCGCATAACCCATGGGGGCCATGCCACCACTGTTAATAAAGCGTTGCTCGCCTTTCATATCCAAAACCTGCGCCGCCAGCATTTGATTTTGGCCAACATCAACACAGACAACATCGTCTGGTTTTAGGTTTCGGGAGATTTCAGCCATAAGATTATAATGAAAAGCATCTGAATTGGCTTTCCTGGGTTCTTCCTCGGCAGGCCAAAGCAATTTTAATTCTTTTATAAACCTAAGCCAGTTTGAATGATCTTTGCACGGCTTATCTTGATTCTGCAGAAATCCAGTAAAGGAAATTAAGAACGCCTTAACATCAGATATAATGCATTTTTTAATAGGTATCCTTTGCCCAATCTCGTAGCGATCGATATCGACCTGAATTATTTCCTTTTTCAATAAATAATCAGTAACATTGCCAATCTGTCTTGAATCTAGCCTGGATCCCAACACTATCAATAGGTCGCATTTGGCCAGAGCCATATTCCCAAACCGATTTCCATAAGCGCCTATAAAGCCGCTGTATAATGGATGGTCATGTGGAAAACAGTCTTTTCCCATCAGGGACACGACTACTGGTATAGATATGGCCTCGGCAAACAGGACCAACTCCTTGGTAGCGTCAGATATTCTGCAGCCACCTCCCGCCAGAATAAGCGGCTGCTTGGCCATCATCATCATCTCATAGGCTTCTTTTAAGTCCTCATCTTCTATGGTAAAGACATTATTAGCAACAAGTGCGCTAATAGATTTAGGACTTATGTCTTCCCTCTGGATATTCAACGGAATATCTACGAGTACGGGGCCCGGCCTTCCAGAGATTGCTGTCGTTATCGCTTTTTCCATCGTTGATTCTATTTTACTGGAATCATCTACCAGGGCACTATATTTGGTGATAGGCTTCACGACTTTGACAATATCCGTTTCCTGAAATCCAAATTGTCTAACAGGCCTTTCAAATTTAAAGTCGTAGGTATTGACTTGCCCGGTAAGAAATAGCACTGGCGCTGAGTCAAAATAAGCGTCTGCTATGCCCGTAATCAAGTTTGTGGCCCCTGGCCCACTTGTAGCTATGGCGACCTTTAGCTTTCCGCTATATTTTGCTGAGGCGGAAGCGCCAAAAGCTGCGGCCTGCTCATGATAACACTGTATAAATTTAATATCTGCATCTTTGTATATAGAATCAACTAAATGAGTAATTGCACCACCAATATAACCATAAATATGGGTAACCCCATTAGCTTTAAGACATTTAACAATGTAATCTGATACCTTCATAGCTATCGCTCCTTCTTGTCATTCATTCATCCGCAAGTTCATTATCTTTTCGAAAACTCCAATATTTATGACCAAAAAAACTAATTAATGTCACAAGGATTAAAATAAAGGCCTGTGCGATTTTTGCATTGATATGGTATTTACTTATAGCTAAACTCAGTAGCATTGCATTAATGATAAAAGTAAAAGTGTATACAAGCACAAATCTTAATATTTCAGCATGATATTTATTTTTAGATTTAAATGTCCAATATTTATTCCAGAAAAAGCTGTTACTAGCCCCTATAATATTTGCTACAAACAATGCATAAATATAAGGAACCCAGCTTAAGAATATAAAAAAAACTCCATAACCTATTAGCGTATTTAACAGACCAACTAGACCAAATTTAATAGTCTGAACCGCTAAATATTTTTTACTTTTTCTCTCGTTCTCCACGGTCATTAAGAATCTCTTGAATAATATAATTAGGTCTTCCTTTCACTTCTTCAAAAAGTTTCCCCAAATATTCTCCAATAATGCTCAAGCATAGTAGCTGAATGCCGCCAAAAAAGAGGATCGTTATAATTGTAGTCGAAAATCCATGAGGCGCGGTACCATAAAAGAAGTAGTTGCCTATATAAAATATAATTCCAAGTAGAGCAATAGCAACAGTAGCCATAGCTAAAAAAGAAATAAACTCTAATGGGCTATACGAGAAAGTAAAGATGGCCATAACAGCCCACCGCACATTAGCCATAAAATTATAGTTGCTTATTCCTGCAACTCGATCATCGCGAGTATATTCAATACCAGTTTGTCGAAAACCAACCCATGCCCTAAGACCTCTTATAAACCGGCCTCTCTCTGGCAAAGAATTTATGACATTTAGAACTTTTCTATCGATCAATGCAAAATCTCCTGCATCAAGAGGCATGTCTACATAAGATAATTTTTGAAATAATCTGTAAAATATTTTATAACAGATACGTCTTATAATTCCCCCTTTCCTTCTTTGTCTTATGCCATAAACGACCTGAAACCCGTCTTGCCATTTCTGAACCATCTCTTCAATGAGCTCGGGAGGGTCCTGGATATCGCCATCAATACAAACGACACAGTCACCAGATGCATATTCCATGCCGCAGGTATAGGCATTTTGCGAACCATAATTTCTCGACAAAGAGATTACAGTAACTTTGGTATCTCTTGCCGCTAAATCCCGAAAGATCTCTTCTGAGTTATCATAACTTCCATTGTTTACATAAATAATTTCGTATCTTGTTGTGATTTTTTCTAGAGTATTTTTCAATCGCCGATACATATTCAAAATATTATCCTGTTCATTATAACAAGGCACGACAACAGAAATACTTTTCCCTATCATAATATCCACCCTTTTTTAAAAAGTTAACCTCTTTGGGCATTCAGGTCTGAATGTTGCCTAAACCATTCTATGGTCTTTTTTAAGCCTTGATCCATATCTATTTTGGGCTCCCATTTTAACATTTTTATTGTTTTATTTAAGTTAGCTTTCCATGTTTCCGGTTCTACTATTGGTCTGATAAACGAACCATAGATAGGCTGGATATTGGCTTCAGTCAATGCGATTATTTTATCTACAACCTCAGAAACTAAATGTTGTGTTCCAGATCCAACATTAAACACTTCTCCTGGTGATAACTTAAACTCGATAACTTTTAAATATAAATCAAGAACATCATCTATAAAAATAAAGTCCCTAACAGAGCCCCCTGAGCTAAGCCGTGGATCCTCTCCTGACAGCGAGGCCAGAACCACCGTCGGAATTAATCGGGAGGCCTCTTCGTAAGGTCCATATGGAGAAAACAATCGCAGAGAAACAACAGGCAGATCGTGTTCACTTGCAATTACCTGACAAAAGAGTGTCGCCGCAGCCTTAGACGCACCATAGTTGGTAATAGGCGCTAAAAGATCGGATTCTACCATTGCTTGAGATTTTAACCCATACTCAGATGAACTCCCGGTATTGACGAAACAATCAAATTCAAGCATAGCACAAGCATTTAATAAATTAACTGTTCCAATAATATTGGACTGTATGATCTCCTGCATATCTTGCTGTAACCAATGGCCACCGTAAGTGGCTAAGTGATAGATTATTCCAGGATTAATACCTAATACGATCTTTCTCAAACTATCATAATCTCTCAAATCTACGACATGCTCAGTAATATCCTTAACTATATCCTTTATTCTCCATTTATTAGATGTTTCTCTAATCATTATATGAACATCATAGCCTCGGCCCACTAAGCGCCGAGCCAAACACGAACCAACAAATCCTGTCGCTCCAGTAATTAAGAACGGCCTGTTATATTTAATTTGGAACCTCTCCTCATGTTTTTATAATTACGACCATATCTTCCATGGAGCAGATCGTTGATTCCATAGGTCATTCAAATACTCTGCTTCGCGTTGAGTATCCATGCATTGCCAAAAACCTTCATGATAATAGACTGCTAGCTTGCGTTCATTTGCCAAAGTTATCAGTGGTTCGCGCTCAAATATGGTTTCTGGTCCTTCTAGATATTCACTGATTTTTTTGTTTACCACAAAAAACCCGCCATTGATCCATCCTTCGTCCAAAGGTGATTTCTCCCGGAAATCTGTGATTAGATTGCCATCAAAGGCCATCCTTCCAAATCTGCTGGTCGGCCTTACCGCTGTCAATGTTACGATTGCACCAGTTTTTTTATGAACATCTATCACCTCCGCAAGGTTCACGTTACTCACACCATCTCCGTATGTCAATAGAAAATCATCGCCATCTATGTACTTTAATGCTTCTCTAATCCGCCCACCTGTCATCGTATTAAGCCCGGTTTCAGCCAGAACAACTTTCCAATCAACTCTATCAAGGCCGTTATGCAAGGGAATTGTGTCACGAGTACCCAAATCTATCATAGTATCCCCAGCATGCAGGTTATAATGATGAAAATATTCGCGTATCACATCACCCTTATAACCGAGACAGATTATAAAGTTTTTGTATCCATAATGACTATATATCCGCATAATATGCCATAGAATCGGTTGGTGGCCGACATTAACCATTGGCTTAGGCTTAAATTCTGTTTCTTCTTTCAATCTTGTTCCCATGCCACCAGCTAGAATAACAACTGGCCATTCTAGTTTTATCATAAACGACATCTCCTCTCCATAATGGGATCACTTATCATCTTTTAAAAAGTTATATTATAAAATATATTTTGATCTTCTTTTAAAATCTTTTCTCTTTGGGTGCCATCTTATAAGCCATTTACACTAATCGATTTCAGATCTATTACTTTATTTTTTGAATATACGTCAATTATTCTCCATCCTTTTCCATAGGACAGTGTTCTCACTTGCTCTTCGTTAAGAGTAAAGATATCATATTTTGTATTATCATTTAAATCATTTTTATCATTCCACATACCGCTAATATTAATTGTAGATAAAGCCAATTTATTGACAGGGAATTTATAATATATATATATTGTGTTTCCAGTTGCACTATTTAATTTTTCTTTTGAAAAGCTTAAATCATTTATTTTTCCCATAATCGCATACCCGCTATCCTTGTTAAAGGCATCATAACGTAAATAAAATACATTATTATAATTTTTAAAACTGTACACATAGTTATTATAATAATTACCAACAAAAGCATCATTAGCAAAATTAGTTATTGGATAATTACCCTTAAAATAAATGTTCCTAAATTTATCCTTGGCATAGATAGCGTAGAATTCAACTATATCCCATGGATGGTTATCATCTACAATTAGTAAAGAATTATTTGGAACATTTTCTGCTAAACCATTATTTAAACTTTCTTCTATAATAGTCCTAGGATAGAGCCATATAGTATTGGCATAGTTCACAATTATATTATTATTTAAGTAGTTTATGGTACTAGCAAATCCAAGAACTAGAGCTAATGCTATTGAAATTATATAACTAATTCTATAATTACTTTTATATTTATTATATATTAAATAGATTATGGTTATTGCAATTATAGTAAATCCAAAATAAGATATATATACTGGAAGATATCCAGATCCCCGAGTTATCTCGTTTTGGTATTTTGGAGATAAGGATGTTAATACTTCTGGTAATACTAACATAGATAGTCCTAATAATAGCAAATATTTTATGTTAATTTTGTTATTTAATTTTCTTAATTCACTAAAAGCCAGCAAAGATACTTTCCAAATTAAAAATGAATATAAAGCCATAATGAGTAATATTTTAAACGTAAAGTAGTTGTTTATGTAGCTTATGATATTTGGAAATATTTTAAGTGGATCAAAATAATAATAACTAAAAGGAAAGGCCGCTAAGGTTTGCTTTGCTAAAGCAATAACAAAAGCAATGATTTTAAAACTAGGCACATATCCATAATCAAAAGCTCCTTCTCCTCCTTTCCACGGTACTCCTTGATAAAATCTAAGACACACAGTTAGCAGAATAAGAAATATTGATGATAGAATATAGGGTAAAGATATTTTAACAATATAAAGGACTCTATTTTTATAGTCATGATTTGTTTCAAAAGAAATAATTATTATATGAAAAGCACAAAATAGAATTGTTATTTCATAAGTTAACAAACTTAATATATATGCAAATACACTAAAAATTAGAAAGTACTTATTATGACTTCTCAAAAATAATATTAATAAAATTAATGATATTATTATATATAGAAATAGCAATTCTAATAACCAATGAAAACTCAAAATTGGATCATTTGGCAAACGAAATTGAAACAAAAAAGGTGGATATAACATAGATATAAGAGCTATATATGTACTTTTAGTTACCAATTTTATAAAGTAACCAAATAGACAGATGTCTATAATAACAAATATCATTATGCTTAACTTATAAATAAATAAATTATTTATAATTGTAAATAAGCTATATACATAAAATGATAAAGGATAAAAACGTCCTGCAAGTATCCACCCTTTCATAATAGAATACGTAAATACTAATATATTTTCATGATTAATTAATAAATAACCCCTAGTTAAAGAGTTTAGAGAGTCATCAGATATATAGCCACTTCTTAGCATTGGAGACAGCATTACAAATATAAAAACGATATTTAATATAACTAAGCATATTAGTTTATAATTATTAAAAAAATTGTTTTTAAGTCCATTGTAAAACAATTAAATTCCCCTCATTATTTATTTTAAAATTATTTACTGAAAATACAAGATACCGTGAATCATTAGGTGCATATACTCTTGGGGCGTCACAATAAAATTTTATAATATGCGCACCAGGAGGTATCATTATATTTTTTATAAATGATGACCCCATGCTATTAATTCTTATTTTATTTTGTAATAAAGTGCTATTGATTATTAAATTTGAATAATTGCTATAACCTGTTTTAAATAACATTTGTAGATCTATAATTTTGGTATTTGCAGAAGGATTATCAATAATAAGCTCACCGTTTGATGAGCACCATCTCCAATTATTCGCTTCAGTGCCCTCTAAGCTAGAAAAGCCACCGCTCCATGTTAGAAATAGAGGATATAAAACTTCATCTTTTTTTGATATCCATTGTTCATCTGTGAAGTTATTCTTTAATGTCTTATTATAGTTAAGCATATTGAAAAATAACAATCTCTTATTATCGCTGACTATTGGCTGAGTATTTAATATTTTGCTCAAGTTAGCTTCCATGTTGATTCCCATATCAGAATATCCGTAGCTATCCAGGTATATTCCACTAAAACCGGCAAATGATAATTCCTCCAACATTTTATCAGTTGGCAATGCAGTAACTTTTTGCTGCCATAGATCACCATCTCTTCCTTTCATGGTACCATAACTCCATTTCAAAGTATTTGAATGCAAATAACCCTTGAACAAATCATAATCTGTCATTTTATATACTGGGGGATTCTCAGGAAAAGGAACATATGGCAACTGAAATATCATTGCACCTTTTGGCACAGATGATTCAATTTCATTAACAAAATGCTCATCATTAAGATATTCATTTTCTGTATTTTTATATGAAAGAATGAAAGAATTATTTGTTTGATCTAGTACGCCTACTATTAAAATAATTCCTAAAATTAAAATATAAAGGCTCTTCCACCGTATTGATCTACAGTACTTGATATATAGAAACTCTAAAAAGCTGAATAAACTTATAATAGAAAAAAAGGCAATATAAACACTTATTCTATTTAATGCTCTGATCTCTGAGGAAACAATAAGACTAAATAGTACCCCAAAACCACCAATTGTTCCATATAAAAGAGCTGATAAATTTAAAATACTTAAGCTATTAACCATATCGCTAATCTTTTGATTATATGGTATTGATTTACTGGATAATCTATAAAAAGGCCATCCAAGTAAAAGAAGAAAACCAAGGCTGCCTATTACGCCCAAGGATGCTGTATCATTTTCATTAACCAATGGTGCTTGCATATTATATATATTTTTCAATCGAGATAGCAAGGGGACTCGGTGCCCAGAAATAGGCAAAAGCAATTGCGAAATTTTTAATCCATATGTTTCAGTTTCAAGTGGATACCTCTGCGCTACCAGCATATTTTTACCATTTTGATATTCATACAGTAAATTCGGTGCCATATTGCCAATGACCCCAAATGAAATAATTGCTATCAAAATACATGCAGCCACTAACCGGTGAGCATCATTATGGGATATACAAGCAGATATGCCAATAACTAATAAAAAAATGCATGCAAAAAAAGCATAATATACTCCCGCTGACGCAGTTATTAAACATATGATAATACAGACCCATGCTTTAGGACTAAGATATAGTTTGAGGTTCTTTCCCCCCTGGATATATTTAAAAAACAATGGATCATCGTCTAAGTAGATCCATAGTATGACCATTACTATCAAAGGAATCATGTAATATGAAGCTAAAAAAAGATGATTCTCGCCCCTCATAAAATGGTATGGCAGAAAAGTATAAAGTAGGCTACCCACTATAGAAGAAGGGTAAGAAATATTAAATTTCCGGAAAACAAATAGTGCGGATATTGCTGTTAAAGGAAAGGTAGCCAGATAATATACATTTACGGCCCACGCATAACTGGGATGAAATAAAGAAATAATCTTTATCAGAATGTAATGAAGACTATCAGCAGATGGATAATCATACATTTTTAATCCATACGGCATTCCAACCGATATATTATGTAAATACCAGCCATGCTCGATCATTCCTTTTATAAGCATCCCAGTAAACAGCGAATCACCAACATATAGAAATGGAATATTCATATTGACCATCCATAATTTCAAGACCCATATTAGTATTAAAATACAAATAAGTATATCTAATGTATAAAACATACATGATGTTAACTTTTTATTATTTAGTAAACTTACTTTCAAGGTTATTCCTCCATGATTAGCTGTCCTGCAAAGATTATCATATCATTTCTTAAAAATGATTCTCCAACACTTATTGCAAATATATTTTAATCCTCAGTTCTCTTTAATCTAAAAATACCACTTTAATTTGGCTAAAAATCGCACTCTTTGTTTTTATATTTTTCCTTGGTAACTCACATTTGACCTGTGTTCAAATATAACTTGCTTAAGCAATTATCCTCATCCCATATGGAAATAAAGACCACGCTGCTAGCTTTTATACCATAGAAGCTAGCTTGTAAGCCAACTAACAGGAGCAATATAGGGTTGACTACCAGATCCAATTCCCAAGAAGGCATGAAAAGTTAGCAGGATATCGATGATGAAAAGCAGATAACTACAAAAAGTATTTAGTAAAAATTGCATATTAATCTTTAAGATTTGGCCCACGTCAACTGACGAGAAATCTGAACTGGCAAACTGCTCTTGTCAGCGCCGAACTCGATCATGATGTCGGTAAGCCTGTCCAACAGACGCCAGTAATGGCCGTCCTCATCCCCGGGGGTAAGCTGTTCCAAGAAGTCCAGCAAACCCTTTACGAAATTCTGAACACTGTAATTATTTCGCACATAGCTCAGCGCAGCCGCGCCTAACTTATCCCTCAGTTCAGCATCGTTGGCAAGCAACAGGAGAGCATTAGCCAGAGAGTCCTCTTCTCTTTCTCCAGAATCGATTTTGATCACGCAATCATCTGGCAGTTCGGCGTACCAGCCGATATTGGTAACAATGGCCGGCTTGCCGAGAGCCAGGATCCTGATCAGGCCGCCGCTGGTCTCGCCCATTGTGGGATACCTGAGGTTGATGCAAATATCCGCACAATTCAGGTAGGTGAGCGCCTCATCGAGCGAGAGGTATCCAAGCAGTCTGACCTGCTCCGTAAGGTTGTATCTAGCGATAGATCCCGGTAGGTCGCAGCCCGGCGCGGCCTCTCCTATCAACAAGTAACAGACCCGCTCCCGCAGCGAGGTCTGCTGGGCAATAACTTCTAAAACTCTTTCAATGCGCTTGTTTAGAGTCATATAACCAAATGAGGCCAGGAGCAACTTATCTTCTGGCAAGCCAAGCTCCTTGCGACTGCTCTTGCCGTTCAAACCAGATGCGGGATCATATGGATGGTGTAGCCTTATAACAGGCCCACCAGCGTCGTTTTCTACCAGGCCCTTAACAAAGTCCGAATGTACGATCACCCCGCGGGCCTGCTTGATGATGCTTCTGTTGAGAGGATATAAGAACACATCGTCGCGCTCGCATAATAATTTAGAAAATGGCTGCAATCCCTTGCGTGCGCTCTCCCTTACCGCTGTCCCATACTGCCTGCCGACCTCCTCCAAGTAGCCCTCAGAGTTCTTCCTGACGTTCAGCCAATACTCGTAGAATAAATGATGCAAAACATAGTCGTGGAGAACAACGACACCAGGGTATTCCCGGAACACCTCATAAATACCGGCATGAAAATCAGCATTATTGCCCATGTGGTATACGACGGCGTCGTAGGTTTTTAGCAGCGGCAGGACATGCGCCTGCTCGTCGTAGTTGATCACCCGAAAGTCACGATAATAATGAGCCTGGGGACTAAAGCCACCGACCCACAGGTCAACTGTTGCCAAGTCTCGTAAATATTTAAGGATCAGCTCACTATAATCGCTGATGCCGGATCTCTGTGGTGGCAGAGGACTGAACCAGGCTATCTTCACCTGCCGGTCAACTCCCTCACGACCTGTTCCCAGGAAATGTGCATGTCCATGATCTTCTGTCTTCCCCGCTCGCCCATGCGGCGTGCTATTGCTTCGGAGCCCAAAACATCGACAGCCTCCGCTATTTGGACTGGATCAGGTTTGCGGACAAACCCGCAATCCCCGTCTTCTATAAATTCCAGCGGTCCACCGCTGTCTTCGCATGTAATAACCGGTTTCCCTGAATACATAGCCTCCAGCGTCACATAACCGTAGTCTTCGTCGAACGGTGGAAAGATAACCGCCCGACACTGGGCATAGAGAATGCGCTTCTCTTCTTCAGAAACGTGTTTCAAGAGCTTAACCTTTTCTTCCAGGTGATACTGGCGTACCTGCTGCTTGAGGCTTTCCAGGTATGGAGGGGAATCCGGTTCTCCAGCTATATACAGCTTAAGGGGAGATCGTACGTAGCGCATGGCATCCACTGCTAGATGCTGTCGCTTGATATAGCTCAAGCGACTAGGGAAGAGGATGAAATCCCCATAGGATTCGCAATAGAACTGCTCCGCATCCGGACAGGGATGGTAGAGTGGTGTGGATTGGATGTGGTTGAAGCGCTCAAGTCGGTCGCTGACCTTTCTGGAAATCGTGAATATTTTCGACGCCTCTTTAAGGTATAGGTTGTCAGCCCTTACAACTATATCCAAGACACCTGAACTGAGCGTTTCTAGATCACAATATTCGGCTTCTCTCAGTTCGTAAGCATGCCTGTGCTGATGCAATACCCACAGCATTTTATGGCTGTGGCGGAAATAGTATGCCGGAAACTTTAGACCGATCAACAGATCGATTTTATTTCCGTTGCTCTCGGTGAGGTCAATAAGCCTGGAGATCAGGATGTGCTCGGGGATCCTCTCGGACGGGTACCATTTGAAGGGAATTGCTACAATCTCCGCTTTATGGCCTGCTTTCTCCAAGGCTCTTTTCAGGTTGGCGGCCAGGAACTCGGCGCCACCCCACACAAAGGGAACCTGAACTGTTGCAATAACTATGCGCATTTAACGCCACCCCACTACAGCGTAGTCCAGGTAACCATGTACTAACAATGAATTTTCTTTTGAATCGCCCTCTTGCATTATCTTTATTTCATCCTCTACTAGCCCGGAAAGCCTTACCTCCAAATTCCTGAATCCCGCGGCTTCTAGAAGAAATTGAAGAGTAAGTGAATGAATGGGTCTTTGGTGAGTAAGGTCAATAGAGAAATATTTAAATGCAAACAGGTAGTCTGGATTAACAGTCTCTAAAATAATTACTCCGCCAGGTTTAAGCTTGATCAGAGCAGCTTGAATAAGCTGCCGGATCTGTTCAGGTGACAGGTGCTCAATCACTTGAAAAGCTGTCAAAGCACAAAGGCTCTCGTCTGGAATAGATTTAAGATGTTCAAGGCCATCCGCTCTTTCAACGCTCAGGCCTTTTTCTCGACAGCGATTAATCATTAATTCGTTAAGATCTACTCCTTTAGCAGGGATATTAGCCTCTCGACATAATTCTAAAAATTCGCCTCTCCCCGAGCCCACGTCTAAAACATACCCATTATTAGAAATAAAAGCATCCTGTATTTCTGCAATATATGCCTGCTGCCTTTCTCTAATCATTAATTCTGTTCCACGAAACTGCTGTTCAAAAATATGATATAACCAATCGGCATCACCAAATAACTCCTTAGAGTTTGCAATTTCCGCAGAAGGCACACTACTATCTTGCGCAAGCAATTTAGCTGTTCGTATCTCCTGAATAGTAACAGCCAACTTTGCTCTCAGGAAAACTGCTTCAGAACGCCAATCTTTGACTAAGCATCGTAATCTTTTTAGTTCTTGTTTCACATCCTGCATATACTGATTCATTGAAATGAGATTATCTTGAAGTTTCCGTTCTAGCCTGATATCTAAGTTTTGTTCCAGCGAATTTATCCTGTCTTCTAGCCTGGCATCTAAGTTTTGTTCCAGCGAATTTATCCTGTCCTCAAATTTTCTTTTAATGTGTTCATCAAGATGCGCATTAAGATTGTTAAAATTTAAGGCTATTTTATTAACCACATCAAGAATGGAGCTGTTAAATAAAGAGACCTGGGAAAATAGAGGTTGGTATAGCCAGTAAGTGCTTTTCCGGACTATTCTTTTGATATACGTAATAGCAAAGCCAACCAATGGCCGTCTAGAATATACAGAAATGCGGTTCATATCTAACTGAGCCTTATCCGCAGCCAGATCCAACATACAGTCAAGATATTGTAGCCCATCATCCCCTACCGAATCAGCCTTGTTAACAGAAGTTCCTGTTTGAAATATTCTTTTTGCCTCTAATAAGTCATCAATGTCCTTTTTTATAAGAATTATAGGATCTTCAGTCATTTATTTTCACCTCATTCTTGCTTAATCAAATCCTATCAAAAGTAACGGCGAAAATTGTTGCATGCTCTTATTTATAAATGGCTTCCTGCCACCACATAAACAAGTCTGCCAAGGTTTGACGTAAAGGAATTTCTGGCCGCCAGCCGGTATCTTGCCTGAGCTTTCCTGATGACCCCAGAAGAAGCAGAATGTCATTCCTGCGTTGCAGTTCTGGCTGCGAGTATAGTTCTATTTTCACCTGCCCCATTTCAATCAGCATATTTGCAATCTGGCGCACCGAATATGCCCTCTCGCTACAAATATTGTAGGCCTCTCCGGGAAGACCCTGCTGTAAAAGCAGCCAGTATGCCCTTACTACATCTCTAACATCGGTAAAATCACGTTGTGTATCGAGGTTCCCGGCATTAATAAGTGGCTCTGCGAGGCCACTGGCGATCTCAGCAATTAATTTTGCCAGGCGTGAACATACGAAGTCGGTATTCTGACCAGGCCCGGTATGGTTAAAAGGCCGTGCCCGTATAATATGCAATCCTTCCATAGCGTAGGCACAGGCCGCAGAATCCGTAGCAGCCTTGCTGGCAGCATAGTGGTTTATGGGTGCGAAATATCTCTCTTCAGTGATCGGCTGCTCTTCTGATGGAACCGAACCGTAAACGTTTGCTGATCCTACATATAGCAGGCGAGCCTTAGGAGTTATTTCCCTTAACGCATCTAGAAGATTTAACGTACCCTGGAAATTTATCCGGTAATATCGTTCATAATCTTTTTTATCAGTAGCAGCAATTCCGGCCAGATGATAGATCTCATCCGGCATGATCTCCCCGAGCAACTTATATAGGGCTTCCTTGTCGATTACATCGACTTTTTTAGTATTCACATTTTCAAAAAACGGACAGGCTGTTTTAAAGCAGATATCGACAGCGCAGACCTCGTATCCTTTTTCTAAAAGAAGTTTTACCAAATAGCGCCCCGCAAATCCTGCTGCGCCTGTAATCAATGCTCTCATTTCATACCAGCTCTCATTATATCAGACTCCACCATATCCGACTCTACCATCAAGCGTACCAAGTCTTTAAAGGTTGTCCGCGACTCCCAGCCAAGCTTTTCTTTGGCCTTGGAGGCATCGCCCACGAGCATTTCTACTTCTGTTGGCCTGTAAAAAGCCGGATCTACCACCACATAGCCACGCCAATCCAGATCAAGACGATTAAACGCCTCTTCGATAAATTCCCTGACGCTATGAGTTTCTCCGGTCGCAATGACATAATCATCGGGACGCTCCTGCTGCAACATGAGCCACATAGCCTCTACGTATTCAGGAGCATAGCCCCAATCTCGGCTGGCTTCCAAGTTACCTAATCGTAGTTCTCGTGCTAAACCATTCTTGATCAAAGCCGCGGTACGAGTAATTTTCCTGGTAACAAATTCTAAGCCCCGCAAGGGTGATTCGTGGTTGAAAAGAATTCCCGAACAAGCAAAAATATCATAAGCTTCTCTGTAATTGACTGTCATCCAATGGGCATAAAGCTTGGCCACAGCATAGGGACTGCGTGGGTAGAAAGGCGTTTTCTCATTTTGAGGAGAAGATTGCACCTTGCCAAACATTTCGCTTGAAGAAGCCTGGTAATATTTTATCTTAGGGTTGATGATGCGGATCGCATCCAGTACTCTAGTCGCTCCTAGTCCGGTAATTTCTCCCGTCACCAGTGGTTGATCAAAAGACACTGCCACAAAACTCTGGGCGGCCAAGTTATAGACTTCGTCAGGTTGTATTTTTCCCAATACGGAAATAATATTCCCCATATCCATTATATCAAAGGGAATAAGCTCTATCTGATCAGTTATCCCTAGATAATCCAGACGGCTAAGATTTATAATACTGGAACGACGAAACGCGCCAATTACGCGATAGTTTTTTGATAAAAGAAACCTGGCCAAATATGCTCCATCCTGGCCGGTGATTCCTGTGATTAGTGCTGTCTTACTCATATCTGCACTTCCTTTCAGATTAATATAAGCTCACTGACTCCATTATAATAGGATGACTTACCACTATAGCATCCTATGTAAAACCCTTTGTCCAAGCAATACCTTCGATCATCTATGCTTTTTTAATTTCCCATTGGTGCTCTAGTCTAGAGACCCCGCTATCCTTATTTCTTGTAATAACTGAAAATTCCAGACATTTAGTCCAATAATCATAAGGAATGCCTTCTTTGCCGTGAACAGCGACGTCTAAACGGTATCTTCCTTCAAGCAGTTGGAGGTTTTGTATTCTACATTCTAGCGTTCCGACTGAAGGATAAGCACCTATTTCAAAATGGTCGATGTCTGTATTGGTTCCGTAGCAGTGAACACCATCATTTCTAAAAATGCCAATTCCAAAAACTATATTCTGTGTTTCTTGATGCATAATGTAATCTATAATAATCGTTGCCGGCTGCTCACATTCATAACTATAACTTTCTATTCCTTCTCGATTGCGCATTATAACAGCAGTTATTTCGACCATTTTATTCCCCCAGCGATTCGGCTTATCTTCTAGCGTAACATTTTTAGAATCTTGTTGAGCATTATTATCTTGTTTCTCTACTTCATTTATTTCTAACGTCTGCATTTCGTCTTTCGAAATAGCTTGTTTATGTTCGTGCAGCATTCTCTCTTCTTCCCTGTTAGCTACTAAATCCAGGTACTTATTGACGACATCTCTGGCCTTGCCACTCGCTACCAATGCTCCATTCTCCAGCCAGATAACCTCATCACAGATTCGCTGCGCCAGTGACATGTCATGTGTTACGAAGATGATCGTCTTCCCTTGGGAACGAAATTCACCGATCTTTTCCAGGCACTTTTTTTGGAAGGCGAGGTCGCCTACTGCCATGACCTCATCAACCAGCAAGATGTCAGGCTGAACATGAACAGCTACGGAAAAGCCCAAGCGCATATACATCCCTGAGGAATAGTTGCGCACCGGGTTGTCGATAAAATCTCCCAGTTCCGCAAAGGCGATAATGCTGTCCAATTGCTCTTTGATCTCTCTGCGGCTGAACCCGAGAATAGAAGCATTAAGGAAGATATTTTCCCGCCCCGTGTAATCAGGGTGAAAACCTGCGCCAAGTTCGAGCAATGTTGAGACGCGTCCGTTAACTTCCAGGCTGCCGCTGGTGGGATAGAGGATGCGGCTGATAACCTTCAGGAGCGTGCTCTTGCCCGATCCATTTCGGCCTATCAACCCAACTGTTGTGCCATGTCCTATCTGTGCATTGATATCTCTCAACGCCCAAAAATCCTCTGTTCTGTTTCTATCCCAAAATATTGCCCGCTCTTTTAAATTGGGCGCCTTATCAAGATAAATTCGGAATTTCTTGCTCAAGTCAGTTATTTTAACTGCAAGCACGGAGCGGGCCTCCAAATATCCGACATTGCTAGATCTCTTCAACAATATATCTTTGAAAACGCATAAAAATAAACCAGCAGATGCCAAGGATTATTACCAACGCCAAGCTGAGCCAGCCTAGCAGTCTCCAGTCAGGCCAGACACCGTAGAAAAAAATCGACCGGAAGGCTTCTATAATAGGTGTTGCAGGGTTCAGTTTAAAAAGGGTTCTCAGTTTTATAGGAATAGTATCGATCGAATAGACTATCGGCGTCAGGAAGAACCACAGCATAATGAAGATCCCGACAATATGCTCCAGGTCCCGAAAATACACATTGCCAATGGCAACAATAAGCGTCAGGGAAGTGACCAGGAGCGTTTCTACAATAAGTATCGCCGGGAAAGCAACTAGAGCAACAGTAAACCTGATATGGGTGATCGCCAGTGCTGGAATCAGGATGATCAGCCCTAGGAGAAAATTGACCATATTTGCCAGAACCAGCGACAAGGGGAGAATGGCGCGTGGAAAATAGATCTTCTTCACCAGACTGACGTTCCCCACCAGGCTGGTTGTTCCTTGAGTAATCGACATCGCAATATAGTTCCAGGGGAGCAGGGCGACAAAGAGAAACATGCTGTAATGCTGTATATTGGACTTCAACACCACAGAGAAAACAATGGTGTAAACACCAAGGGTCAACAGCGGATTGACAAACGTCCACAAAAAACCTAAAACAGAAGCTTTATAGCGGGCACGAATCTCTTTTGACACCAGATTGCGGAGCATCTCCCGGTAGAGGTAGATCTCCTTTATTTGCTCCCACACTAGCAAAGTCACCTTCCAACTATTGACACCTAATTTATTATACGATTAACAGGATTCCACAAAAAGAGCGTTAATCCTGCCGCATTGTCGAATGTTTGCTAATTTCCAATAAAAAGCGATTTCCTTACGAGAAACCGCTACATTAAGTAAGTAATTCTTGAAAATGGAAGCTCTGCCTTTATATATCAAACAATCACTTTTTGATATAGACATTCTGCCAGAGGTCTTTCAGGTACTAAATCTTCTCAAAGAGCCAACTTCTGTTTTCAAGATTCCATTGAACTGTCTTTGCCAGTCCTTCAGCAAAAGCGGTCGTGGCGCTGAAGGCCATCTCAGATAATGCCTTCGACCCATCAAGCCGATAGCGGAAGTCATGACCCGGCCTATCCTTCACGAACTCGATCAGGTCGTGGCTCTTGCCCATGATGTTCAGGATCGCTTTCACTACATCTATGTTGCGCTGCTCCTGGCCGCTGCCGATGTTGTAGGCCTCACCAGGCCTGCCCTTTTCCAGGACGGCGAAGACTCCCTCGCAGCAGTCTTCAACATACAGCCATTCTCGCACATTCAAGCCCTGGGCGTAAACCGGGACTTTCTGGTCCTGCAGGGCCTTGCTGATAACCACTGGGATCAATTTCTCCGGGTATTGCCAGGGGCCGTAGTTGTTGCATGCCCTGACGATGCAGACCGGCAGGCCGTAGGTGTGGTGATACGCCCTGGTCAGCAGGTCCGCCGCCGCCTTGGATGCGGAGTAGGGCGAGTTGGGGTTGAACGGGGTATCCTCGGTGAACATGCCGTCCTCTCCGAGTTGTCCGTAGACCTCGTCGGTAGACATGTGCACGAATTTTTCGACCTTGAACTCCCGGGCCTGATCGAGCAGCACCTGGGTTCCCCGGACATTGGTCTCGATAAAGGGGGTGGCGTCCAGGATGCTGCGGTCGACGTGGGACTCCGCCGCAAAGTGGATAATGGCGGCAATCACTTCCTTCTCCAGGATGTTGGCGACCAGTTCCCGGTTGCAGATGTCGCCCCGGTAGAACCTGATTTGATCGCGGCACTCAGCCAGCCGGGCCAGGTCACCGGCGTAGGTGAGCTTGTCCAGAACAGTCACCACATAGTCGCGCTTCACTGCCAGTCGCACGAAGGCGCTGCCGATAAATCCCGCCCCACCAGTCACCAAAACATTCACGACTGCCATCCTCTTCTCTATATTACTTCGACGCCTGTTATTCCTGCTGTCCAGCCAGATAAGAGGTCAAGGCTTGTTTTCCGGTACTACTTCTAGCTCCACAGCACTCAGGGCTTCCCATAATCGCACATCCCAGCAGGCCGCTACCACCCGGCTTTTAACTTGTGTCTTCAGAGTTAATGCTGCAGCAAGATGAATGGCATCAAAACCCCTCAGACGGTGTTTCTCGGCCAGTTCTCCGGCAAACCAAGCAAGGGAGTCCGATACGTCCAAGGCAAGATACCTCGTCCAATCGTACTGTAAGGCCGCCACAACCCGGCGATAATCTTTTTCCTGCAACAGACCTTCCCGGAAACTCCGCGCCAGGGCCGCCCGCGCCTCTGGATAGGCCACCTTGCTGGTAGCCACTGCTGAAGCTGCCTCCACCAATTCACGCACAGTCGCCGAACCCTGCTCGTTCACATAGAGCTTCACCAGAGCGCTGGTATCCAAGTAACAGATCATCGACGGTCCTCGGCGACCAGCGCTGCGATCGAGGCATTGCCGGGAATTTCTGGCGGTACGGCTGTCCCATACGGCTTGCCACCCTGCCAGGAAGCCGCTCGCTCTTTGACCAGGGCTAAGATTTCCGGCTGGATCTCTTCCTGAATTGGCGCCAGTCGGGCAACGGGAACATTACGCTCAGTGATGACAACTATTTCGCCCTGCTTAACCCGCTTCAGGTACTCGCTCAAGTGGTTCTTGATTTCTCTGATACCCGCATTCATAAGATTCACCTCCTGTAGCCACATTATAGCACGTGAGTGGCTACATGACAAATACAATCTCGATGCGGCCCTGGTGTTGAGCAAATCTGATCATCAGGAGAGCAGGTCAAGGCGTTACTTCGCCAAGCTCCTTCAAAAAGTTCAGTGTGGCCTCCTGCCAACCGGGAAGTTCCTCACCCACAATTTGCGCATATGGAAGGCAGTCCAACACAGAATACTGCGGCCTGGCCGCCGGCGTGTCAAAGTCGGAGCTCTTGGCCGGCAGCAGCTTGCCGCTCCAGTTGATCTGCTTCAGGATGAACTCCGCCCAATCGTAGCGGCTGCAGGATCCGCTGTTACACAGGTGATAGCAGCCGAATCGGCCAGTCTCCAGCAGCTTCATAGTCGCCCGTGCCAGGTCGCGGGTATAGGTGGGCGAGGAAACCTGGTCGTTGACCACCTTCAGCTCCTGCTGGCCCTTGGCCCACTGCAGCAGCTTGGTGACAAAGTTCTCGTTCCCCTGCCCGAAGACCCAGCTCGTTCTGATCAGGAAGAAACGCACCCCGTTCAGCCAGAGCTGTTCCTCCCCGAGCAGCTTGCTCTCCCCGTAAAGGGAGATCGGGCACGGCCGGTCGGCGATGGTGTATGGAGTCTCTTTCTCCCCGTCGAAGACGTAGTCGGTACTGTAGTGCACCAGAATGCAGTCATACTCACGGGCCACCCTTGCCAGTCCGCCGACGGCGATCCCGTTGACCACGAAGGCCTGGCGCCACTCCGCTTCCGCCTGATCCACGCTGTTATAGGCGGCGCAGTTGATCGCCACGTCCGGCCTGGCATCATCGAAGATTTGGCGCAGGCGCCCGAAGTCGGTGATGTCCAGCTCCTGGTCGAAGGCAAGGTATTCCTGCCCCCGCTCGTGCAGCAACGCCCGGAAGGCCGTACCGAGCTGGCCTCCGGCGCCCAGAAGCAGATATTTCATGCTGGCCACTCCTGGTCAGACGCTTCGTTAAATTCGAAGACAGGCACATTAAGAATTCGTTTTGCCTTGGAAGGATTTAGGTCTCTGAACCGATCAAGAATGATGCTCGTTTGAGCGTCAAAATACTGCTCTCCGCAATTTTCGCATACCCATGCAGGTACGTTTTCGATAAGAGTAAGATTATCTCCCCACCAATTTTCAGCAGTAACAAGCTTCTTTGCAAGCTTCCCGTTACATAACTCACACTTATTAATCGTTGTTGTTCCCCTCTTTTCTCGTCCTCTCGTTCTTCCAGATAGGCAGTTGGGGTTCATATACAGTTATTATTATAAGATATTCTTCATCTATTAATGAACAGACTATATGTATAGGCCTATTTTCTCCGGTATAACCAAGGACTAAGCAACTGCATCCACGTGGGTCATCGCCATAGTCCTCAATAATTTCGCCGTTAAGAATAGCCATAATAACATCCGCATCGCCTATCTGTCGTTTACCAGCCTTTATTCTGGCATGTTGGCTCATGAACCACTTGCCCTGGAGGATGGCATTTTCAACTTCCTTTATATTCATGAATTACCACCCCCAATTTAGACCCAATCGGCCAATTGAAAACCCTTTTGAAAAGGATTTATAAAAGTAACACCTTCCATAGGCCAGGACATTGGTGTCGACCAGGATTCTATTCATAGAGGCCATCTCTTGTATGTCGCCTATTGTTCCTTTTTTAAGTACGTCTGACCTCTCTCGTGAACACTCATGTACTGTCGCAAAACAGAATTAATAACCGTCTGGTAGCCTTTACCCTGTTTCTTGAAGAAATCCAGTACATCAGGATCCAATCTGAGGGTGATCTGCCTTTTATGTCCAGGCCAAAGAATTGCTTCCGCCCAGAAATCCTTATCCAAAGGCGGACTATCTGATAAGTCTATATCTTCATCTGCCATCCTATCGACTCTTGCCCAGTCTGTCTGTGACGGCTTTAGCGAACGCGTCTTTCTCATGCTTGACCGCCTTCCTCAGCGAGATGATCCTTATCTTGTCCTCCAGACGAACGGTCCACACTATGACTACTACATACCCACGCAGTTGGCCGATTCCCTTCCAGCGTTCTTCTCCATATTCGTGCCCTTGGTCTGACCGCGCAAACACCGGGCCCTGAAACACTTCCGCCGCTTCTAAAAAGTCCAGCCCATGTTTTTCCAGGTTCGAAAGTCTTTTCTGATCATCCCACTCGAATTCCATACTGATTATAACTCCATTTGTAGTTACACAGCAATACTTATTTCCCTTTAATCCAGCCCGAAGGGAGAATCATCCACGCCTTCCCAGCGGATCTCGTCCACCGGTTCCTGCCGGCCCTGGCCGGCGAAGAGTTGGTTGGCGGCGTTGAAGACCAACCCCGACTCCAAGGAGATATTGCGGTAGGCGTGTACCACTCCCGGGGGGACGGCAACAGCCTTCGGGGCGTCGGCGCCGGCAAAGATGACCATTCTCTTCCCGTAACTGGCGGATTCCTGGCGGCGGTCCCAGAGGTACACCTTGAAATTGCCGGGCCCAAAGAAGCAGAAGTAGTCCCACTGGGCGACGTGCTCGTGGGGGCCGCGGGCCACCCCCGGCAGGGTCAGCGAGACGTAGCTCATCACCGGCCAGATGTTTTCCGGCAGTTCGTCCTGCCGGAACAGCTCACACAGCCAGCCCCGGTCGTCTACGTACTTGGCCAGGTTCCTGACAATCACCTCGTTAATAGTTCCTTTTTCGTAGGTCATCAGATCCTCACCTCTGCATCGTCGCCGATGCACAACCGCAGGGCGTCCTTGACCCGTCCGTCCTTGAACACCTTGCTGTTCCTGCCGATCAGCGACTCGTCCAGTTTGGCCACGTCCCGGATCTGGCAGCCATCCATGATCACCGAAAATTCGATGCAGGAGTTCTCCACCAGGCATTCGTCACCGATGCTGGTATAGGGGCCGATGAAGGAGTTGCTTACCACGGTACGGGCGCCGATCACCGCCGGTCCCCGCACCTGACTGTTGACAATCTCGGCGCCCTCACCGACAATCACCCGGCCGGTGACCTGGGACGCATCGTCGACACTGCCCCGGATCTCTCTGGCGATCAGGTCGTCCAGCACCACCCGGTTGGCCTCCAGCATATCGTCCTTCTTCCCGGTGTCCAGCCACCAGCCCTGCAGCACGTGAGCATCCACTCTGTGCCCGGAGTTCACCAGCTCCTGGATGGCATCGGTGATCTCCAGTTCGCCGCGCCAGGACGGCCTGATCCTGTCGATGGCCTCGTGTACCAGGGGCGAGAACAGGTAGATGCCCACCAGGGCCAGGTTGGACGGCGGATCCTTGGGCTTCTCCACCAACTGTTGCACCCGCCCATCCCCGTCCACCACCGCCACCCCGAAGTGGCTGGGATCGGCCACCTCTTTGAGGAGGATGATCGCATCCGCCCCGGAAGTGGCGAACTCGTTCACGAATTCCCGGATGCCGGAGTTGATCAGGTTGTCGCCCAGGTACATGACGAAGGGGCTGTCCCCCAGGAAATCCCGGGCGGTCTTCACGGCGTGGGCCAGGCCGAGCGGTTCCGCCTGGTAGATGTAGGTCAGGCTCACGCCCCAACGCTCGCCGCCGCCCAGGCTCCGTTTGACCTCGTCGCCGGTCTCCGGGGAGTAGATCACCCCGATCTCCCTGATCCCGGCCCTCGCCAGGTCCTCCACCACGAAGTGCAGGATCGGCTTGTTGGCCACCGGCACCAGTTGTTTGGGGATGCTGTAGGTCAGCGGGCGGAGGCGCGTCCCCTTGCCTCCGCTCAGGATCAATCCCTTCATTAACATAAACACCAACTTTTCGGCAATCGCAGTGTCTGCAGTGTCGATCGCCACAGAAATTTCGCGCTTACAAAACTTCTTCATCAGCAGAGCAAATCCCTGCCCGCAGGGCCACCAGTTTTAAGCAGCATTGATGCCCTGCCACCTAAAAGTATGATAATGCAATTAAAACTAGTCTGGCTCTTTCTTAACAGTGAGTGAAGGAAAGAGGGCGCATGAGCGCCCTCTTGTTCTATTCCGAAAGCATTTCCTTCATCATGCCAGGTCACACTAACCCGCCCGCTTCCCCGGCCACCGCTCTACTTCGGCAGCAGCGCCTTGATCTGCGGCAACTCCGAGGCCAGGCTGGAATCGCTCTTGATCGCCTCGTCGATCAGTTGCTGACCCTGGCTGTTCTGACCCTGCTGCTGCAGCGAGATTCCTTCCCAGAACTGCGAGGTGTTCTTGGTGGTATTGTCGCTCAGCGATGCCTGCAGATAGCCGTCCGCCTCCTGGTAGCGCCCGAGCAGCACGGCGGCCATTCCGGCATTCTGGTTGACCGCCGGCGTCACTGTGAGAAGCGGATCTCCCCTGCTGGTCCACAATTGCAGGACCGCTTTCGAAACGGCGGCCATGCGAGTCTGGATACGCTTGGGCACGTTCAGCGCCTGTTCCAGATCGCTCTGCCCCGTTTGCTTCATATTTTGTACATCCTGGGCCGTAGTGCCCTGCGGGGCCTGGTTGGCCTGTTCCAGGTAGAAGCGCCCGGCGGTGAAGTAGCCGGTGGCCAGACCCTCGTAGGAGCTATTATCCAACGGCAACAGGGTAGCGGCCTCCTCGAGCTGGCTCAGCCCATCGTCCACGTCTCCGATGCGGAACAGCACCTGGGCATACAGCATGCGCAAGCTGGAGTCGCCCCGGCTCAGTTTGACGGCGATGCTCATCACACCCTGGGCATTATCCAGTTGCGTACTCTCATCGTTCTGGGCAGTCTGGTCCTGGGGGTTCTTGCTCAGGGACTGCTCGTCGCCCTGCACCTGGTAGAGATAATATTGAGTCAGCGCCGACCGGAAGTCGGTGTTCCAGTAGTCTCGCTGTATCGCCTGCTCGTAGTCGCTGATCGCCCCCTGGGCGTTGTTAGCCTTGGCGGCATTGTCACCCGCTGAGGCGTACTGGATGCCGAACATCAGATTTAGCGCCCCGAAGAAGACTACTATGGATAGGGCGCCGACGATGATGCCCTTGATGCTGGAGGGCATTCTCCAGGCGGTTGATTCGTTTTTCTTGTGGCGGCCCTTGCTCCGTTTGTCCTGGGTAGCAGCCGCCTCCGTAGCGGCAGCGGCCTTGATTGCCGCCTCCGGCCCATAGAGCCGCTCCAGCCCCCGCACCAGCCCGAACAGGCCCCAGAGCAGCAAGGCCACAGCGCCCAGAGAGAGGTTGAAGTCCATCGCTGAAGAGATGCCCAGGGCCAGGGCGCTGCAGAGGATCACCCAGGTAGTGGCGGGTACTGCAGGCGGTGCTTTCAGGCCGCCCGGACGGGCATAGTGGTACAGGCGCCAGGCGGCGGCGATGAAGAAGCCCCAGATCAGCAGGAAGTCCAACAGGCCGGGGAAGCCGGTCTCTACCCCTGTCTGCATGAAATCGTCATGCGTCTCGGTAGAGAAGTAGGGGTAGGACTGGACCATATGATAGGTGGCGTTCCAGCCGCCGCCGCCGGCCCCGAGCAGGGCGTTCGCCGGGCTGGAGACCATGATCTTCAAAGCGTCGCGGCTCATGGCCAGCCGTTCCTGCAGGTTGGGGTCGCTCCAGGAGATCGTTTTCAGACGGGTGATCAGAGACTGGGGATTCGCCTTGGCAGCCATCGCCTCCACCGCCCTGCGCTCGTGCCAGAGGCCGAAGCCGGCTGCCGCCAGAACCACCACCACCAGCACCGCCGCTGTCGGGACGACCCACGGCTGCAGGCGTCGCCCGGAGGAAACTTTGGCGCCCTGCCGGCTGGCCGCGATATACTGCCAGACCAGGTAGATCAGGGAGGCGAACACCGCTCCCCCCAGCACCCAGAGCCAGCCCTGAAGCTGCGTCTTGCCGCCCGTGTGCGCCATCACCTCGCCGATAACCGCCACGGAGGCGACCAGTTGGACGCCAAAACGTCCCAGAACATTCCAGCGCTGCCGTCCGGACAGGCCGAGCATCATGATCACCAGCACGACCGGATAGATCAGCAGCACACCTCTCGATTCGGTACCCAGGATGGTCAGAAAGATCAGAAAGTTGGCCACCGTCAGCAGGACACCCATGATCTTACTGCGGGACTCGTCCCACAGGTACAGACCGAACAGGTTGATCGTCATCAGAAAGGCTGCCGTGCTGTTCGGGTACTGGAGGCTGGCGTAAATTCTGCCACCCACAAAAGCGTCTGCGTAGGAGAAGGTGCCGATGGCAGCGCCCAGCCCCAGCAGGGAGACCCCGACGCCGCTCGCCAGCAGCACCCCCAGGTAGCCGCGCACCGCGGACAGGGAGCGCACGCTGTATGCCAGCAGCCAATACAGGGCGGCATAGTTGGCCATCTTCAGCACGGCCTCGATGGCGTCCCGGGCGCTCCAGGCGTTGATGCTGCTGGTGACGTAGAGCCCCAGCAGGATGAACACGGCGTAGTCGAGCGGCCTGTCAAAGAAGACCAGCTCGCGGCGCTCCAGCTTGTAGAAAGCGAACAGGGCAAAGACCGCCGCCGTTAGCATGTGGGTCGGCAGCAGCTGGTTTTCGAAGAACAGGCCGCGGAAGAAGGGGGGATAGAACAGCATGATCGCCAGCAGCACCGCCATCAACCCGTCAAAGGTGAGCGCCTGCCGGTACAGGTTCTGCAGCCACGGCGACTGCACGAGCCCCCTGACGCCGACTGGCTTGACAGGCTTGGACGCCTGCCGGACCACGCCCTTGCCTGTGGCCGGTCTGGCGGCCTGCCGGGCGCTGTTGGTCTTCCCGGCTGTTGCCTCCTGACGAGTCGTGGCGCCCTCGTCCCGCTTGCGCCAGCTACCCGGACGCAGGCGGACCAGCAGCCCATTCCAGGACTGGCTTGCCTTGCTGCCCAGTCTGGACAGACCTTGTACGGCGCCCGGCGGCACAAAGCGCAGCCGGCTGCCGGAAGCCGTTTTGCCGGTGTCTGTTGCCGCGCCGGGCACCCGGCCCGCTGAAGCGGGTACCCCGGCGCGCCCTGCGCCGGCCGCTTTGTCCAGCGCCACCACCTTGCCCTTCTTGTTCTTTTCGGCTGCCGGTGTGCCGGCTGCGGGTTTGGTACCCGCTTTTTTGTACTTTGGTTTATTTTTGGGCATAATTCCTGCAAACCCCCGTTAATGGATTTATTGGCTGGCTAGCTTCAACTGGGTCTTGGCTTCAGGGGGGGAAAGCAATCCCCCCCCTGAAGCTTAGAGCCAGTTAACTAGGGGCGTAGCCGCTCTTATCCACCGCTTCGGATGTACTCCGCATTCTTCAGGCCGGGCCGTAAGCCCGGATGCGGAGGAAGCGGGGGCATAAGAGCTGGTAGCCATCGCATGCATATTGCCCGCCCTTCTTGCTTCTAGTTCGATTAATTCTACACATTCGCCAATAATCCTGCACCTAGCAATATATTCCACGACAACTACCGGCGATCATTAAAACCCGAGAGCTTGATCATACCGCTGCAGCGCACCCAGGGCCACCCCGAAGAACTCCTCCAGGGAGAGACCGATCTCCTCACAGGTCCTGATCTCCTCCCGGTCGGCGCCCCGGGCGAAGGCCTTGTCCTTGAACTTCTTCTTGATCGTCTTCACCTGCACCTCCGCCAGGGTGCGGGACGGCATGACGTAGGCGGCGGCGGTGATCAGCCCGGACAGCCCGTCGGCGGCGCACAGAGCCTTGTCCATGACCGAGAGACGGGGGATCGTGTCCTCGTGTCGCCCGTGGGCTCTGACCGCATAGACGATCTCCAAGTCGAGTCCGAGTTCTGCCAGCATTTCCGCCCCCAGGATGCTGTGGCGGTCGGGGTCGTCCTTGGTCTCCTCATAATCGATGTCGTGGAGCAATCCGGCCAGGTACCACCGGTCCGCGTCCTCACCCAATCGCCCGGCGAGGCCCTCCATGATCGCCGCCACGGCCTGCATGTGCTTCATTAGTTCCGGCGAAGGTGCTTTCTCCTGCACCAGCCTCAATGCTTCTTCACGGGTCATGTTTATCTGCCTCCCTTAACAAATACAAAAACTCCCGGCCTCCCGGAAGCCTTTAAGATGCCTATAATCCGCCACCTCAACTGCCTGGTAAAACAAACGGGTTTACAGCCCTGACGCCGACAATTATCTGGCCCGCTTGCAGATCCTCGGTCCACAATGTTTGACAACACATCGCCTGGGCGCTCCTGATAATCATCGCATCCCAAAAAGATATTTTATGCACCAACTGGATATCGATCGCCTTCAAGACATCCTCGGCATCAGGAGTATGAATGCGCCAGCAGGCAAGGTCCGCAACTAGTTGAAGCGCCACTTCCTGATCCAGACGCCGGGCCACCTTTTGGGTAATGTTTACGTAGAACTCTTGCAGCACCTGGACGCTGAGGCAACCCTTGCCAGATCCCCACATGGCAGCGACGATTGCTCCGGCCTGCCGTTGTTTTTCGCCCGCCGACTGATCATGGGCGTAAAGCAGCACGTTGGTATCCAGGAATTGCAGGTCTTTATCGCCGCTCATGCAGATCCTCCCGGCTCCAATTAACAAGGCCACCGGTTCCCAGGTCAAAATTTTCAAATACTGCCAGGTGATGCTCCCTTGCCTGACGATAAGCATCCCTCTTGTTCACCAGCTCTTCCAGCAACCGTGACATCAAACTGGATAGTGAGGAATCTTGCTCAATCGCCAGGATTTTCGCCTTTTTCAGCACTTCTTTGGGAAGAGATAGGGTTACATTCTGATATTCCAATCGCACTCACCTCACGTAATTTAGCTTATCACATATTCACGTGAGCTTCAATCCTTTGGAATTACCAATTATGCTGCCGGCCTTACGGAATTTTGCCGGCAAAATATAAAACCGCCCTCGTAGGAGAGCGGTCTCGGTGCTGCCCGGAACATTGCTTTCAGCCGGGCCTTAGCGGATCCCTGTAGGCACGAACATATCGATAATACCTACGATCAGCGCTGCGATCAGGGCGCCCAGCACTGTAATGGTCATCCCCGGGACCAGGAACTGGATCGCGTAGAAGATGATCGCAGAGACAATGAACCCTACGGCGCCATGGGCATAGGGCGAGATGTTCTTGCCGAACATCGCCTCCAGGGCGTAGCCGATCACCGTGATCAGGACGGCGGCCAGCAGGGCATATCCGAAGCCCAGCCTGGAAAAGCCCGGTGTGATGTAACTCACCACCATGATCACGATCGCTGCCACCACGAACCTGACGATGTGGGCCAGCCAACCGTCGTCCATCAGGCGGTTCATGGAGTTGTTGCCACCCCGGTCGCGGTTGTCGCGGTTGTCTTCATCCATCATGTTTCACCCCCTTGTCCGTTGAGGCTGTTGCGCCCGAATTTCCCACACCGGTACCGCGCCCGCCGGGTGGGGCACGGCGCGAGGAAAATACTGGGCAGATCCTGCTAATAGTGTAACCAGAAGCGGGGGGCTTCATGCACGAAACGGACTCAAGAGGGAGAATTCCCGTGGGTGGGTTGGGGCGCGCATTTCAGCGCCCGTTGGTATTGAAGCGGTTCATGGCCGCATCCAGTCCGAGCGATACCCAGGCCTGCGCCGCGACAGCGGCCTGGTCAAGCACGTCGTCCCACTGCTGGCGCAGATCCCAGGAGACCAGGCCGAGCACGTAGGCAACCGCGTCCTCGCCCTCCGGCGGGCGGCCGACACCGATCCGGAGCCTGATGAACTCCCGCGTTCCCAGCTCGTCGATGATCGACTGCACGCCTCTATGGCCGCCGGCGCTGCCTTCCGCCCGCATCCGGATGGCGCCGAAGGGCAGGTCGAGGTCATCGTGTACCACCAGCAGGTCGGCCGCGGCCAGGTTGAAACGGCGCAGCAGCGGCCGCACCGCCTGACCGCTCAGGTTCATGAAGGTCAGTGGCTGCACCAACGCCACCGCGGCGCCTTCGACATCTGCAGCACAGAAGCGCGCCAGGCCCCGGTTCGTGGTCCAGGCCGCATCCTTGATGCCCTTGGCGGCAGCGATCCCCGCCACCACCCGGAAGCCGGCGTTGTGGCGGGTATTGGCATAGCTCGGCCCGGGGTTCCCCAGGCCGCAGATCATCTTCTCGGTTGGCTGCTGAGCGCCACGGTCGAACAGGCCACGCAGCCGCCCCAGCATCTAGGCCTCTCCCCCGGCAGGCTCCGCAGCCGTTTCCTCGCCCTCGGCCTCCGGTTTCTCCTCTACCGCCGGCGGCACAATCATGGCGATGATGCTGTCCGGTTCGGTGATGATCTTCACCTCGGACGGCGCCTGCAATTCACCCACGGTCAACTGGTCACCGATATTCATGCCGCTGATGTCGGCAGTAATCATGTCGGGCATCTGGGTCGGCAGGCAGGAAACGGTGACCTCCCGCAGCATGTGCTGGAGGATGCCGCCATCCTTGACGCCGGGCGCCTCACCCACCAAGTGCAGCGGGATCTCCGTTTCGATCGCCTCGGTCAATGACACCTGGAGGAAGTCGGCGTGCAGGATGGTCTGCCGTATCGGGTTGCGCTGGACCTCCCTGAGCATCACCGGGTAGAAGCAGTCTTCCACCTCCAGGTTGATCAGCGTGCTGCCGGTGCTGTGCACCACCAGGATGTTGTGCAGTTCCTTCTCCGGCAGCGTGATCAGGATGTTGCCGGCACTCTCGCCGTAGACCACCGCCGGCAGCATTCCCCGCCGGCGCAGGGCCTTGACGCTTCCCTTGGAACCACGCGGCCTCACTTCAGCGCGCAGGGCAATACTTTCCATTCCGATACATCTCCTTCATTATCAACAGAATCGGGCGGGCATATAATGAGGGTTCCCCTGGTGGGAATCCTTTCCCTAGTTTAGCCTGATCATGGTGTAAAATCAAGCTCGGGCTTCATTCTTTCTCACCCCGGTGAAAATGTCCTGAACAGGATCGGTTTCAGCACCCCAGTTCGAGACCGCCTGACGATCACAAACGAGAACGATATGCATATAATGTCATGGATTATATTTCCTGGAAAGGAGCTGTCAAGGTGTTCGCTCAACTATCGAGCTACCAAGGCAATCGAATCGTTGTCGAATTAGCCAACGGAAAACAGTTGGCGGGTACCGTCATAGAAGTTGATAAGAATTATCTACGCCTGGAAACCGCTGAGGGAATCTGTGTCGTTCTTATTTCAGCAATCCAGGTCGTCTGGGAAAAGACGGGTGCTTCTCCGGTTGAAGAGATTGCCTACCAGTCCATGGCTGTTCAGGATAAAAAAATAAAACCCGATCTCGAACAGATGTGTACTCTGATGCATGCCCGGCCCTGTACCATGGCGTTCTCTCAGCCCTGTACGCAGACCTATTCGCAGCCCTGCCCCCAGATGTTCGGCCAGCAGCCCTGCTACCAGCAGTTCGGCCATCCCTGTCCCCAGGCGTTCATGCCCCAACAAGATGAAGACCCATGTTTCCGCCGGTTCGCTTATCCCTGCTACCATTCCTATGCCCAAACGGAGCCCTACGGCTGTCATGGCAGGTTTGGACACTTCGGACACCCCTGCTATGGACCATTCGGCGGCGGCTTTCCTTTTCCATCACCCTATCCCTATCCACCCTATCCCTATCCACCCTATCCCTATCCGCCTTACCCGCCATACCCCTATCCCTATAACGATCAAGAGGAGGGAGCGGTCCAGCAAACCGGCACAGAAGCGCAGAAATAGCGCTGCTGCCACAACGGTAAGACCCGTACTGTTTTTCAATGAAGAAACCCCAGAATTCAATTCTGGGGTTTCCGATGTCTCTCAGTTTTCAGGCTGTCTTCAGGCAATCTTGCTGCCCTGCCTGGTCAGTGCCTCCACGATGTGGACCGGCGCCTGGTCATAGTGGGAGAACTGCATGGTGGAACTGCCCCGGCCCTGGGTGATGGAGCGCAGGATGGTGACGTAGCCGAACATCGACTCCAGCGGCACCAGGCCGCGGATTATCTGCAGGCTGTTCTGCTGCTCGGTCTCCTCGATCCTGCCGCGCCTGGAGTTGAGGTCGCCGATCACGTCTCCCATGTACTCCTGGGGCATGACCACCTCGATCTTCATCAACGGCTCCAGGATCACCGGATGGGCCTTGGAAGCGGCGTTGTGAAAAGCCATGGAGGCGGCCAGCTTGAAAGCGATCTCCGAGGAGTCTACATCATGGTAGGAACCGTCGGTGACGGTAGCCTGGATGTCTATCATCGGACTGCCGCTCACCAGTCCCGTCTGCATGGCCTCCTGAATGCCGGCGTCGATGGCCGCCATGTATTCCTTGGGAATCGACCCACCGGTGGTCTTGTCGACGAACTTGTAGCCCTCGCCGGTAGCCAGAGGTTCCAGTTCCAACACCACGTGGCCATACTGCCCGTGCCCGCCGCTCTGCTTGATAAACCTGCCCTCGGCCTTGGCCGGCCGGGTGATGGTCTCCTTGTAGGCGACCTGGGGCTGGCCGACCACGGCGTTGACGTTGAACTCACGATGCAGCCGGTCGATAATTATTTCCAAGTGCAGTTCGCCCATACCGGAGATCAGGGTCTGCCCGGTTTCCGCATCCACGTGGGTGCGGAAGGTCGGGTCCTCCTCCGCCAGCCGGTGCAGGGCAATGCCCAGCCGGTCCTGGTCCTCCTTGGTCTTGGGTTCGATGGCGCTGGAGATCACCGGCTCCGAGAACTCCATCTGCCCCAGTAGCAGTGGGTGGTCCTCGCCGCACAGGGTGTCTCCGGTCACCGATTCCTTGAGCCCGATGATGGCCGGGATCTCGCCGGCATAGGCCGCAGAGATGTCTTTGCGGCAGTTGGCGTGCATCTTTACCAGCCGCCCGATGCGCTCCCGGCGCATCTTGGTGGCGTTGTAGACGGTCTTGCCGGCTTCCAGGGAGCCGGAGTAGATCCTGATAAATGACAGTTTCCCATACGGGTCGGTCTGGATCTTGAACACCAGGGCCAGCAGCGGCGCCTCGTCGTCTGCGGTGGAGATCATGATCTCTCCGCTATCCGGGTTGGTCGCCGTGACTGCGGGCATATCCAGCGGCGAGGGCAGGTAGTCCACCACCGCGTCCAGCAGTGGCTGCACCCCCTTGTTGCGCTTGGAGGAGCCGCACAGCACCGGCACGATCTGCCGGGTCACAGTGCCCTTGCGGACGGCGGCCCTGATCTCCTCCTCGGTGATCGGGGCGCCGCTCAGGTATTTCTCCATCAGGCGGTCATCGACCTCGGACAGGGACTCCAGCAGGTGCTCGCGGTAGAACCGCTTCTGCTCCCGCAGTTCCTCCGGAGTCTCCGATTCCTCGATGATCTCGCCCAGGTTATCCTTGTAGTAGATGGCCTTGTCCCGGACCAGGTCGATCATGCCCCGGAAGCCATCCTCGCTCCCGATGGGAATCTGGACCGGAATTGCCTTCACCTGAAGACGGTCGCAGATCATCTCCAGCGACCGGTAAAAATCCGCTCCGGTGCGGTCCATCTTGTTCAGGTAGGCGATGCGCGGGATGCCATGGTTGTCGGCGTGCCGCCAGACCGTTTCCGACTGGGGCTCCACGCCCGCCACCGCATCGAAGACCGCGACGGCGCCGTCCAGCACCCGCAGGCAGCGCTCCACCTCAACGGTGAAGTCCACGTGGCCCGGGGTGTCGATCAGGTTGATCTGGCAGTCCCGCCAGACACAACTAGTGGCGGCGGAGGTGATAGTGATCCCCCGCTCCTGCTCCTGCACCCGCCAGTCCATGGTGGCCGCTCCGTCATCCACCTCGCCGATCCGGTGCGTCAGCCCGGTGTAATACAGGATGCGCTCGGTGGTCGTGGTCTTGCCGGCGTCGATGTGCGCCATGATGCCGATGTTGCGAATCTTATCCATTTGGTATTCGCGTTCCATGCTGTTCACCTCGTGCTTACAGTGCGCCTCTTGACCCTCTCACAGATCTCCGGCGCTTCTGTCGTATTTGATCCGGAATTTGGCTTTTGCCTTTTCCGGCTCCTATTCTACCCCCTGCGGGCGCTCCCGATGTTTTGACACGGTAAAGATTATGTAAAGTTTCTATTGACATTTGGCGTGCTGCAGCAACAGCTTCCTGCATTTAAGACCGGTCGGGACAGGCAAAATAAAAAAGCGCTGTTTGGCGCCGCCTGGCTTGCTCTCATTTGGCTGACCATGCTTGATCCTTCACCTGACCGCTGTGCAACGAATAGCCATAAACCACAACACGACTAATATTATAACCCGAAGACAGGCTATTATGCAATAGCCAATCTGAAAATAATTAGCAGGATATGAAATTAATTAGCAGCCCCAGGCGATTTTGATCGACTTAGCACGGGCCACGAAGTCGTATAAGACCTGCCGCACATCATCGTTGTAGATGATCGGCTTCTTCTCCTCGTCAGTGATCTTCAGCCCGAAGCTGATCGGCCCGATCACCTGGCCGCGTATCGCATAGTAGCGGGAAAAATCCTGGTTCAGGAAGGTATCATACACCAAAGAATACCGTGGGGATAGATTAAAATAGGCGGGATCTTCGGCGTTTTCCAGATAGACCGCCAACTCTTCGTAAAACTGCGGCAGCGAGAAGTTGACCTGTTTGGCGGCTTCATCGACGCTGAGGCCCGGCATGTGCTCCGAGAGTTGGACGTACATATCCTCGTAGATGCTCACCCGGGGCAACTGCGGCCAAAAGGGAATGTCGAAGCCCATGGCCAGTTTTAAAGCCCGACCCACATCGCTGTGCGGCATGATCCCCATGGCCGTAGTCTGGCAGTTACCGACAAGTTTTTCTCTCATCACAAACCACCTGTCTTGGCGTCAATATTTTTAATCATATTTTCCATGGCCACTGCAACTTTAACCGAGGATAGCTTTAAGATCTGCTTCCGGAGTTGTGATAGGCTTGAGATCAAACTTGCTTATCAGCACATCCAGCACATTCTTTGAGAGAAAGGCCGGCAGCGATGGGCCGAGATAAATGTTTTTAATGCCGAGGGAGAGTAAAGTGATCAGGATGCAGACAGCTTTCTGCTCGAACCAGGAAAGCACTAGCGTCAGAGGGAGATCGTTGACTCCACAGCCGAACGCATTGGAAAGTACGACGGCAACTTCGATGGCGCTGTAGGCATCATTGCACTGGCCCATGTCCATGATGCGGGGCAGTCCACCGATTTCACCAGCATCAATATCGTTGAAGCGGTATTTGCCGCAGGCCAGCGTGAGGATTACGGTGTCCTTGGGAGCCTGCTTTACAAATTCAGTGTAATAGTTCCTGCCGGGTTTCGCGCCGTCGCAGCCACCGACGAGGAAAACATGCTTGATCGCGCCCGACTTTATGGCGCCGATCACCGTGTCAGCCACCGCAAACACCGCACCTCTGCCGAAACCTGTCTGGAGCGTGTCGCCACCGTTGATTCCGGTCATCTTTTTTTCCTGCGGGTATCCGCTGAGCTCGATTGCCTTTTGAATGAGCGGTGAAAAGTCCTTCACGCCGTCCGTCGCTTCAGGAATATGTTTGATTCCTGGGTAGCCAACGACGGATGTCGTGAATACCCTGTCCGCATAACTCGGCTTCGGCTCCAAGATGCAGTTCGTTGTATACAATATCGGGGCGGGAATCCCATCGAACTCCCTTTTCTGATTCTGCCACGCCGTGCCGAAATTTCCCTTTAACTGTGGGTATTTATGCAGCTCGGGATAGGCATGTGCAGGTAGCATCTCGCCATGAGTGTAAACGTTGACGCCCTTTCCCATTGTCTGCTCCAACAACTGGTAAAGATCACGCAGGTCATGTCCGGTAATAACAATGAACGGACCCTTTTCGATATTGCAGGTAACCTTGGTCGGCACCGGTGTGCCGTAGGTGCCAGTGTTTGCCTCATCAAGCAGCGCCATGCACTTGAGGTTCGCATGCCCAAGCTCCATCACCAGGCCGAGCCACTCGTCAACCGTATGGTTTTCGGGGATCGCAGCTAAGCCTTTGTATAACCAGCCGGTAACCTCGTCGTTTGCCTTGCCAAGCACACGTGCATGGTGAGCGTAGGCCGCCATGCCACGAAGCCCAAAAAGGAGCGTTGAACGCAACGAAATAACGTCCGTGTCACCATGGAACAGCTCGGATGCATCCATAACCGGCTCGCTGGCGTTAATTTTGTTTTTCTCAGCTTCTACCTCGGCTTTCATCTTTTCTATCCTATCGATGTCAAAGTCCACATTCGTCAAGGTTATGAAAAGACCTTCCATAATCAGCTTGTCTGATTTCTCCGTCCTTAATCCATCCCGTGTGGCTCTTGCCAACGCTATCAGCTCGCATGTGAGTTCATCCATTGTCCTCGCGGTAGCTGCGTTTTTACCACACACTCCAGCAACGGTACAGCCTGTGCCTTTCGCTGTCTGCTCGCATTGAAAACAAAACATCTCCGACATTTACAAGCCTCCTTTGGGTGATTTAAAAGCGTGTCTGTCTTGACCTTACAAGTCCAGTATAGTATGTTTCTATTAAAACGTCTGTTGCCCCAGCAACACTGATATAAAAGTTTGTAATGTCACGGGAGGGTTGACATTATGGAACGGGATCTTGAAGTGCTGCTCGAAACTAATCTTTTTGATTGCGTCCTGGCGGAGGAAATATCCGCCATCCTGAAATGCCTGAAGGCTAAAAAAATACACTATCAAAAGAACAAGTTTATCAGCGTCTGCGGAGACAAGATAGAGAGTCTTGGTATTATCCTATCCGGTTCCGTGCAGGTCATAAAAGACGATGCAGCCGGCAGGCAGACAATATTATCTGTTTTTGGGCAAGGAGAGACCTTCGCGGAGACTCTTGTATGCGCTGGTGTTGAAAAAAGCGATGTTAATGTGCTGGCGGTAACGGAAGCCGATGTTTTGTTTTTAAACTATTCGCAGGTTGTGCACGCATGCACCAACGCCTGCGCTTTCCACTCAAGACTTATCCAGAATATGCTGAAAATACTAGCACAAAAAAACCTCGTGATGAACAAGAAAATATCCTATCTGGTGATAAAAGGCATGAGGCAAAAGCTTGCTACCTACATCTGCGAACAATACATGTCCACGGGCAAGCCGGAGATTGAGATACCCTTCACCCGCAATGGGCTCGCGGACTTCCTCAATGTGGACCGGAGCGCAATGTCGCGTGAATTGTGCCGCATGAGGGATGATGGGCTCATCGAGTTCCACAAAAACAGGTTTAGGATTCTTGATCCAGATAGTATTGCAATGGCAATATAAAAAGGTAACTGCTCAGGTGCCTGATAAACTTACAGAGTTTTAGGTAAAACCAGGAACAGATGGTCTGACAGGAGGGGCTTCCTGATTGCCCTCGGCTGAGCAGTTATGGGATAGTATGTTTAGAACTTAAAAGGAAACGACCATGTGCTGGCGGAAATGTTATTGGATTTACCACCCGAAGATGATGTGATGGCGAACGGCGCTAACATCCTGTTCGATGCCGGTGCCACTAATTATTCAAGGACTTGGCACATCCTGGTAAACCGTTTGGAGGAGAGAGAGGATGAGCGAAAGCGAAGACTTGATCCAAAAAGCCAGAGACAATGCCAGACAAAACTTTCGGGACGGCCTCAATTGTGCTGAATCGGTGTTTAAGGCTATTCTGGACACAGGGGTTGCGGACTTACCTCCAGAGACAGTGGCTGTAGCCTCCGGGTTTGGCGGTGGTATGGGCTTATCGGGAAACAACTGCGGCGCCCTGGTAGGGGCGATCATGGCCGTGGGAGCGGTACATGGACGGCGCAACCCACTGGAAGGCGCCTTCCAGGAACGGGTTAACCGTCTTTATGGAAATCCCGGCCTGTATCGCTTCTTCAACGGGATTCCCCATGAGTTCGAGGCCAAGTTTGGCGCCCTGGATTGCAGCAAACTAACCGCTCCGTATCTTAACGCCCCAGATTCCGAATGGACCGGTAAGGACCGGCTCAGACAATGCATGAAGATGGTCGTTGAGTCTGCCGGCATGGCCATGCAATATATCATCAAAGGCAAGCAGGAAGGATACATCCAGGCATTCGGAGAGAATATGGCAAAGAGGGTATAACTGAGCAGTTACCAAAGCCGGACTTCGAAGGCGTTTCGCCTCCGATACTGCCTTAACGGTGCTGTAACCCAATATCAACAGCCAGCATAATTCCACCTTCCTTTAGATTGAAATAAAAAAAGCCGCCCATTATGAAAACGCCGGGCCTAAAAGCTGTTAAAGCGCTTTAAAAAAAGCAAGCATCCCGCCTAGCGGGGACCGCGGCGCCGATTTAATTCTAATTGGGAAAGGATCTCGAATTGCAGTGCAGGCTAAAAAGCTCACCAATCCGCGCTGCAAGGTTAGCCCAAAGACTATCGGAGAAGTCGTGAGGGGCAATGAAAATTATGGCAGCAATGCAACTTGTGTCGTAACAAATCGGGGTTTCACCTCGCAAGCATATGAAGAAAGCGTCAAATGTAAAGTCAGGCTGCTAGGCCACCGCGATCTACTCAAGCTCGTTTCCGGGCAATTACAATAGCATATTAGATTGCCAATATGGAACCTGCCACCTGCAGAGGTGGCGGACATCAAGGCGATGCTATAGCTAAGCCGGGACAACCCGGCTTTTCTATTTGGAAAATATGTGTAGTATATTCCTCCGTTCTAATATATAATATAGTAAGAAGTCAGAAAGGGGGAAATAAGAATGTCAGAAGTTCAAAAGGACTTGCGTATAGGTTCCGCAATCAAAAAGGTGCGGCTTCGTGGTAAAGGGCAATTCACTATCCCTTCAGAAATCAGGGATAACTTAGGAATCGAAGAGGATACGATACTGGAGGTGTTTCCGATCGGTAATAGCTTTCTAGCCACACCGAAAAAGTTGACCGTAAAAGAGTTGGCTTCGGCCGTTCGTAAAGACATGGAGCACAGTCAAATCGAACTCAATGATCTGCTAGCCGAGCTAAGAGAAGGCGGTCATGAGTATGAGGAAGATTAGAGTCTTCCTGGATAGCAGCGTGATTATCGCAGGATTGGCTTCTGCCAGCGGGGGATCTCATAAGGTGCTGGCTCTGGCCGAGCTTGGGATTATCGCTCCATATATATCTGCAGATGTTGAAAATGAAGTACTGCGGAATGTTGCGAAAAAACTTCCACAAGCAGTTGCTCATTTTGAAAGACTCATGAGAGAACTTCACTTTACAGTGATTAAAACTTCAGAACAGGAGATTGAACACGCGAGGTCAATCATTAACGAACATGACGCCCCAATTATGGCGGCAGCTATATCCGCAAAGGTGAACTGGTTATTGAGCCTTGATAAGCATTTTCTTGCCCTCAAAGAAAGGGGGAAATTAGATTTTGCTGTTGCTGCTCCTGGTGAATTTCTACAACAGCTTGCCGATATCTTGCAAGAGGGCAGGGCGAGATCTATGAGGCGGGTTGATCGCTGAGGTCATTCTTCGTCAAGCAGGTCTTAAGAAAGGATGGAAATAGGGTGGAATATTTAGTTATCCTCGAAAAAGCCGAAAATAATTGGGCAGCATATAGTCCCGATGTTCCTGGTTGCATCGCTACCGGCAACACTTCAGAAGAAACACTGCAGGAATACCAAGAAGCTTTGCGGATGCACCTCAAGGGTTTGATCGAAGATGGGCTGCCGCTTCCCGAACCTTCTGCAAAAGCTAAGTACGTTAAAGTTTCTTAAACCAGAATTCTTCTAGCGTTCACTTTTCCTGGCCGGACAGGTTCGACCGGCGATAAATAGATCAAAACGCTTGGTGATTAGCTGCCAAGCGCTTTGCTTGATGATTTCCCGGCTGCATTTCCTGAACTGGCAACTTCATATTGTAGTTTATATATCAAAACTACCGCGATCCGCGGTAGTTTTGTTTTCTCGCTATTCTAATGTCCGCTATGACCGGATTGGTCACATCGGCGGTATCCAGAATGGTTCAAATCCACCTGGCGCACAGTCTTCAGGTCATAATTTTAGGTAACAAAATCGGTAACAAAGCATTTTTTCGGTCACAGGATGGGTAACAAGACTAGCCCAACTTTCGATTCAAATTGCTAAAAACCTTGATGTACCTATGTTTCTCATTTTTATTAGGTCACTACAAGCTAGAACTTTCCATTTTATAGACGATTCCTCTCATAAAACCTGGTAGATATCCCTGATGTCTGCTAACGCAACCGACATCAACGCCGATCATTAAACCTCCCGCTTAAATTTTTCCATGAAATGAGCCCGGCCCTCATTATGAGGAACGGGCTCATGAGCCGCCTGGGACGCGGATTCCAGGCTATAGTTTTAGTCACGAATTAGTCACAACGCCTCTTTTTAGTCACAAACTTAGTCACAAGACTAGGCTAGAACCCTTGATATTGCCTGGATTCTTTCAGACTGTTTAAGACACATTATTTGCCAACCATTTAATTCTAAACCCCGCCCGGCCTTGGGAATCATGAATATTTTTGAACTGGGCCAATATATTTTATAAGGTTAGCCCTGTCAAATAAAGGGAGGTTATTGATATGCGCAAGAGCCGTCAGTTCAAGTCACTTTCCGTCATCAGCCTGGATGAAGGGCGGGAGATCGGTCACATCCGGAACCTGGTGATCAACCCCCAGACCTCGGAGGTGGCGGCGATCATCGTGCAACGCCGCGGCCTGTTCGGGGAGCAGAAGGTGATCCCCTACGCCCGGGTGGTCAGCGTCGGCAACAACGCCCTGACCGTACAGAAGATGGCCAACGCCGAAAGGATCACCAGCCTGCCCCAGATCCTCGGCCTGGTCAAAGAAGATGTGCGCCTCAAGGGAGTGCGGGTGATCTCCGAGGGTGGCGCCGCCCTTGGCCATGTGGAGGAGTTTTACGTGGATACGACGACCGGCAAGATCACCGCCTTCGAGGTAAGCGGCGCTCCCGGGGAGGGCTTCCTGAAGGGGAAGGCCGTACTGCCAGCCGGGGAGGTGCGCACCATCGGGAAGGACATCCTGATCGTGCGGAACGGGGCCGAGGAGAGCCTGACCCGCAGTGAGAGCAAGTTGGCCGAAAGCATGAAGAACCTGAAGGAGAGCACCAACCGCCTGGTTCAAAAGGTGCGGGACATCCACATCCCAGGCGAGGAGAAAGAAGAACCTTCAGAGCCTGCAACCCAGGTACCGCCTGAACCCGGTGGCGCCATATCCAGCGGACATGGCACGGAACCAGAACCGCCCCAGAATGGGCAAAACGGCAGCAGCGCAGCCAAAGAGGCCGAGCCGCCGGAAAAATAAAGGAATCTTGGTTGGGATCACTCGAATAGCTTGCTGACGGACAGGTCTTCGTGGATCCTGATGATCGCCTCTCCCAGCAACGGCGCCACGGTCAGCACCTTGACCCTGGAGAAGGGCTGAACGGGGATGGTGTTGGTGACCACCACCTCTTTCAGCGGTGAGGCCTCGAGGCGCTCCTTGGCCGGCTCCGAGAAAACCGGATGGGTGCAGCAGGCGTAGACCTCCTTCGCCCCTTTTTCCAGCAGGGCATCTGCTCCTTGAGCGATGGTTCCGGCGGTATCGATCAGGTCATCGATGATGATAGCAGTCCGGCCCTCCACCTCGCCGATGATGTTCATGATCTTGGAGACATTGGGCGCAGGCCGGCGTTTGTCGATGATGGCGATGGAAGCCCCCAGCCGGTTGGCAAAGTCCCGGGCGCGGGTCACGCCTCCCACATCCGGGGAGACCACCACCACCTTGCCCAGGTCGAGGTTCTGGAAGTATTCGGACAGGATCGGCACCGCCGGCAGATGGTCCACCGGGATGTCGAAAAAGCCCTGGATCTGCCCGGCGTGCAGGTCCATGGTAACCACGCGGGATGCTCCCCCGGCGGTGATCAGATTGGCCAGCAGCTTGGCGGTGATCGGCACCCGCGCCTTCAATTTGCGGTCCTGGCGGGCGTAGCCGTAATAAGGAATGACGGCGGTGATGCGCTGCGCCGAGGCCCTGCGCATGGCGTCCATCATGATCAGCAACTCCATGACGTTCTCATTGGCCGGATAGCAGGTGGACTGGATCAGGAAGATATCTGCCCCCCGCACGCTCTCCTCGATGTTGACGTTGATCTCGCCGTCGCAGAAGCGGTCGACCTTGATATTGCCCGGAGCGATGCCCAGATAGTCGGTGATCTCCCTGGCCAGCCCCGGGTTGGCATTGCCCGTAAAGATCTTGAGTTTCTTGGCGTACAGAATCACTGCCGTCCCCCTCTTACCTCTCCGGATACCCCCGGATTTACTCCTCCAGATTCAAACCCTATGAACAGGCGTCAGATGACTTTAGCCTTTTTCCGGCTTCTGACCACTTGCATCCAACATCCGTTTCCGCCTCCAGCCCAGGACCACCGTCTGGTGGCTCCGCTCTACCGCCAGGGACCCTTCCGGAACGTCCTCGGTGATCGTGGAACCAGCCCCGGTGACCGCCTCGGAGCCGATGCTCACCGGGGCTACCAGGTTGGTGTTGCTGCCGATAAAAGCCCCGTCTCCGATCTGCGTCCTGTGCTTGCCGATGCCGTCGAAGTTGCAGGTAATAGTGCCCGCCCCGATATTGACGCCGGCGCCGATCACCGTATCCCCCACGTAGCTGAGGTGCGGGATCTTGCTCCCAGGGCCCACCTTGGTCTGCTTCAGCTCTACGAAATCGCCGACCTTGACCCCCAAGGCCAGTTCGGTGCCCGGTCGCAGGTAGGCGAAGGGCCCGATCTGGCAGCCGTCGCCGGCGGTGCTTCTTATCAGCAGCGAGGACTGTACAGTCACGCCATTGCCCAGGGTCGTGTCCACCAGACGCGTCCCCGACCCTATCACACAGTCGGCGCCCACCCGAGTGACGCCCTCCAGGAAGCAGAACGGGTAGATCACGGTGTCCCGTCCCACCTCCACCCCGCGGTCGATGTAGGTGACCGCCGGGTCGATGATGGTGACGCCGGCGTCCATCAACCGCTCGCACTCCCGCTGGCGGAAGATGCGCTCAGCAGCGGCCAGCTCCCGGCGGGTGTTGATCCCCGCCGTTTCTGCAGACGGGGCCGTCAATGCGGCCACCGCCCGGCCGGCCCGGCGCAACAGGCCGATAACGTCGGTCAGGTAGTATTCGCCCTGGTTATTGTCCGGGCTCAGCTCCGTGACGGCTTCTTCCAGGGCTGCCCGGTCAAAAGAGTAGGTACCGGTGTTGATCTCCTTGATCTCTTTCTGCGCGGGCGTGGCATCACCGTCCTCGACGATCGCCGCCACCAGGCCCGAGGGGTCCCTGACAATACGGCCATAGCCGGATGGGTCGTCGAAGATGCTGCTCAGGATGCAGGCGCCGGCTGATGCCTCCCGGCGGGTTGCCAACAGCCGGGTGAGGCTGCCGGGGGTGAGCAGGGGGGTGTCACCACAGAGCACCAGCAGGTCGCGGCAGTCGGGCGCCACCTGCGGCAGCGCCCTGGCCACTGCATCACCGGTGCCCCGCTGCGGTTCCTGTAATACGTACCTGTAGCCATCGCCCAGGGCCTCCCGCACCAGGGCGGCGCCGGTGCCGATGACGATCACCACTTCTGTAATACCTGCCGCCGCTACGGCATCCAGTACATATCTGATCAGGGGCGCCCCGGCGCAGCAGTGCAACACCTTGGGAAGAGCGGACTTCATCCGCTTCCCCTGTCCAGCCGCCAGGATCACTGCTGCCGTTGAACTCATAAAAAACGAGCCACCTCTCATGTTCAACTGGGTCTTGGCTTCAGAGGGGGGGTGATTGCTTTTCCCCCACTGAAGCTTAGAGCCAGTTAATACAGTGACGCGCCCAGAGGGCACCCGGCTCTTATCCCACCGCTTCGGGATGTACTCCGCATTCTTTCAGGCCGGGCTGTAAGCCCGGATGCGGAGGAAGCGGGGGCATTAGAGCGGGTAGTCATCTGTGCAAAACGTGTTGACAGGCTTTTCCCCATTATTTTTCTCCAACTGGCAGTAAAAATCCTTTTATAAATGAAAAACAAAAAAAGGAGGACCTATACCCCCTTAGAAAGACTGGGCACTAAATCTCTGGCAGGTGCTTAGAACCCCGTGTCGACAACATGCGACAGAATACTACACGGCCTCGGCGTAAGCCTTGAGCACGGCGCTCTGGATCACCTCCCGCGCTCCCGCCGAGATCGGATGGGTCTGTGGTTTAAGGGGCGAGCAAGCGGCGGGCCAGGGCGAGGTCCGAGATCTTGTCCACGTCCACCCCGATCTCGGGATAGTCGCTGATCACCGCCGCCCCGCGGTAACCCACCAAACCGGAGATCCGCCGCTCCACCATGGCGATGGTCAAAAAACCGAGGAGATAGGCAAACAGGAAGCCCGGACCGACCAGCCAGGCCATGGCCAGCGGCTTCTTGCGGAGGCGGATGAAGTCCTCGGCTTTTGGCAGGGCCTCCCCGATGATCGACCGGCGCGCCAGAAACAGGTTGCCCCCGGTGAACACCCCGTCCCGCAGCCTGGCATAGGTGCGCTTGACCCCGGAAAAATGGGCCTCGGCATCCTGCCGGGTGATGATCGGGTAGTAGAAATCCGCCTCCCGCCGGCAGCACTCCCTGAGAAAACCGCTCACGGCGCCGGCAGTCAGAAAGGGGATGTCCCCGGTACAGGCCAGGACCCAGTCCGCGGCCGGGTGCGCGCCCAGGGGGCACCCGGCGGGCGCGGCGGTCTCCAATGCCGCAACACCGGAGGCCAGGCTACCCAGAGGCGAATCTCCGGGTGCGACGGACAGCACCCCCAATGGCTGACAGTAGGCTTTCTGCAGCGGGGCATCCCCCACCAGGACGATCTTGCCGACTTCCGGACAACCCCTCAAGGCTTCGACCACGTAGTCGACCATGGGGCGCCCCCCGATAGTCAGCAGGGCCTTGTTCCCCCGCGCCACGTCCTCTGGATACAGCACCGCCTCCTCCGCATCCAGGCTTACCGACCGGCCTTGTACTCCGCATTCTTTCAGGCCAGGGTCCTGTGCGCCGCATTCTTCAGGCCGGGCGTAGCCCGGATGCGGATGAGGCCTGGATGCGGAGGAAAGAATGCGGCGCCGGGTGCTCTCTGGGCGCGGGGACGGAGCGACGGTCTGTGATGAGGCTTTTTTCCCGCCGGCGGGAGGATCCGCTTTCAGGGTACCCCCACCGGCCAGCACCACCACATCAACCTTGATGATCATCGCTGTCTACTCCCTCGGGCTGGTTCCTGCGGATGGTCTCCATCAGGCTGTTTTCGGCTTTTTCAATGTGCTCCCAGGCCGTGTGCTGAGCCTTGGAGATGTTCCGGTCAGCCACCGCCTCCACGATCTTGCGGTGCTCATCCAGGGCCTCCTTCGGCCGGCCGGGGAAAGCCAGAGAGACCGACCGGAAGCGCTGGATCTCATCCCGCAAGTTGTTGAGCATCTGGACCAGGCGCTGGTTCCGGCTGCTCTGGTAGAGATAGTCGTGAAAATTGGTATCGAACTCCACGAACTTCGGCGGATTGCCCTCGTCGATGATCTCCGCAAACTGCGCCAGAAAGAGCTCCAGATTCTCCAACTCCTCGCCGGTGATCCGCTCCGCCGCCAGCCCGCAGGCCAGGGCCTCCAGGGAGGCCCGCACCTCGAACACGTCGGCGATATCCTTCAAGGAGATCCCCGCCACGTAAGCCCCCTTGCGCGGCACCATGACCACGAACCCTTCCAGTTCCAGCTTGCGGATCGCCTCCCGGACCGGAGTCCGGCTGACGCCCAGTTCCTCCGCCAACTGGATCTCCATCATCCGTTCGCCCGGTCTCAGGGTGCCATTGATGATCGCCTCCCGCAGGCTGTCAAAGACGACCTCCCGCAGCGGTTTGTATAAGTCCAACCTGACCGGCACCAGCCTGCGCTCCTGCTTTACCATCGTTCCGCCTCCTCTCGTCTTCCTTCTGATCTGACAGTTGCTACATCTATTATGTCAGTCATTCTTCGCCTGATTATATCTAAAAATAAGCTTCAAATAAAGAAAAAAGCGTCTCCTAAAATATTTTGGACGCACTTTCGCCTAAACGTATTGAAGTTTTTTGTGTCAAATAGCAATGCCCATCGGAACATTTATAGCTCCCCGGGCCTGGTCATGCGGCAGACGAAGACCTGCTCGCCGCCCCCGTCCAGTTGACGGGCGGCAACCCGGGCCTCCTCTTCCCCCGGAAACACGCCGAACACCGCGGGGCCGCTCCCGGACATCAGCGCCCGCTCCGCCCCCAACCCCTCCAGGCGTCTGATCAAAACGGACACCTGCGGGTGGGCGGCAGCGGTCACGGGCTCCAGGTCGTTGCCCATGTTGGCCAGCATGCCGTCCCGGTCGCTCCTGGAGACTGCGGCCATAAACCAGGTCGTCCAGGTCCGGTTCTGGCCCGGCTGGTAGCGGGCGTAGATCTCCGCCGTGGCCACCTGGAACTCCGGCTTGACCAGGACCAGCCACTGCGGCCTGATGGTGGGCAGCACCGTAACCGTCTCGCCCCGCCCCTGGGCCAGGGCCGTGCCCCCGCGGATGAAAAAGGCGACGTCCGAGCCGAGGCGTGCCGCCAAGG
>Ga0224558_1000186_pt1 | contig 72913 bp, 60 predicted proteins | sample 714S32024metaG_FD_180682 | JGI IMG/M metagenome (GOLD analysis project Ga0224558, IMG submission 180682) | Peat soil microbial communities from Stordalen Mire, Sweden - 717 S3 20-24 | ecosystem: Environmental > Terrestrial > Soil > Wetlands > Peat | place: Sweden: Norrbotten County, Stordalen... | reverse complement strand
TTTCCGGAGGCCGGACTTGCTGGTGATACTTCTGTTGGGCATATTGTTCGGGGGTCAGTGAGGTTGGATAGATTGTTTGCATAACGTCTTTGATAACCGAGCTGGCCCCCTTTGCAAACTCCTCCGTGTGACGCAACCTTCAGCCTCACCCTCGAGCCTCCAGACCCGTCATCTCTCTCACGATAGAGGCGGACTGTGCTCCGACACCTCCCAAATCACCGCGAAGCAATCCACCTCTTACTTCAGCAATTTTCGCGCAGCGGAACACTATTACGGATATCCCTTCCGAGCGGCAGTCGACTCTATGCAGGACTTCACTCTGCACGACCAGGAGGATAGCGACCGCTTGTTTCTTCCGCCTTCCAATGAGGCTGATCCCCGCATTGGTAAGAGATCCCCCCTACAGCCAAGCCCATTTCCGCGCAGAACGGAGCCAGTCTTTTGTCTGTGGCGCCCTTCCGAGCGTAGCGCCTCAGGAAAGCCGCAACTTCGTCACGGGAGGTGTCATTCTATTCAAACCAATGCCAGACGAGTAACAACCGTTGGCTTCACCTCAACTAATCGAAAATAGTTGAAAATAAAAGTTGTAAGTCAGGTTTTTCTTTAGCTCAACAAATGTTTTGGCGGCGCAATCATACGCGAAGAGCAGTTTGATATAGAATGGAATTGTGAGCACGAATAACGACAATTTACTGACGATAGCCGAATTATCCGGGAAGTGCGAATCCACGGCGGCGTGGATCCGCGATCAGGTGGAGTCCGGCCTGATGCCTTCAGGAGTGAAGAATGCCGCCCCATATGCGAAAGACCTGTCCTTCGCGCTTTCAACCGCCCCCACAAACCCAGATGTACCGATCCTTAAACCAAAAACAGGCCAAACCGAAAGGGTGAATCGAACAGTTGAGCAAGTGAGCAAGATTAGCCAGATGGCATCGCCGGACATCAGGGGCCAATTGGAGTTTCCGGGTGTACCCGATCGCAGGCCGCACCGAGTGAACCAGGTTTTCCGGACTGGTGGACAGACGCACCGTCATGAATTCAGTGCGACCACCCAGCTGGGGGCGGTCCTGGAGGATGCCCGGGAGCAGAGAGCCACCACCATCGAGATCGAAGAAAATGCCTATAATTTTGTATGAACGAAGACGGCCTTATAGACATCCAGGAACTGGCAGCCAAAATGAAACTTGGCACCAAGTGGATTCGTCATGCCGTGAAGTTCGATGGGCTGCCCTGCATCAGGTTCAATTCTCGGACTTGGCGATTTCACTGGCCAACCGTTCTTGCTTGGCTTTCTGGGCGTTAAACAGCACCTGCTTCCAAGCCTTCGTTTTCATGTACCTCCGCACCGCATCCGGCGTGATCTTCCAATACTCCCGGCTGACATCCTCGGAAACCCGGAGAGCCGCGTAATGCTCCAGCAGAACTCTTACACTGTTCCCGCAGTCACTCACCACCTCGGAATCCAGTTTGTAAACGGGCCGAAGGTGCGTGGCGCAATTCTTTCTCAGACCATCCCGGAGCCACTCGTCCAGGCCGATCAATTCGCACACCTGATCCACCAGGCGGCGCTCGTTGACCGGCGGCAGTGGATTGTCCAACTCCTTAGCCAACTCCAGCCAGTCAACGCAAGTTTGCTGCAATCGGATGACACGTTGATCCCCCTTCTTGGTGTGCCAGGTTTCCAAGGTTATGGTGCCAACGTAAGGTACGTTGCCAAGAGGCGTCAAGGTCGTGCCGGGATTCTTCAGGTTGATGCAGTCCCATCCGAACGGTGGCTCTTTGGGATTTTTAGCCTTGACAGCTTTCTTGGACTCTACCTCCTCAGGCCTCATGCAGCCAAAGAAGCCAATCGCCAGGGGAGCGATGATCTGCTGCGTCAACTCGTTGGACAGGGCCCCGGCCAAAATATTCATGACGGTGCGGTTGTCGTAAATTTTATTGGTGTGGGTGATTTTGCCAATCTGCGTCAGCCTCTCGGTGATGTTCAGCGAGCACCAACCCTTGGCGATGGCGTGCTCCCACAGACTGCTGAAGCGGATCTGATTGGTCCTCTTGCTCGACTTGCTCCAGAGCTTGCCGGCCGGGGTCTTCTGCGTGTCGAGCCACACCTGGAGGTCGTTGGCCACAATCTCGTGGAAGTTCAGTTTCTCCCGCCCGGCGCCGAATCGCTCAAAGACGCCGCAGACCTCATTCACGTACCGCTCGCCAACACCCGCCAGCAACTTCGCGGCTTTGAACGACTTAACCACATCCTCGTAGGGCATGGGCATGGTGATGGACTGCGCGTTGTCCTTCCGCCAGCGTCGGTGATCCGCCCACACGCCGTCCAAGCTGAGGCCGTCTTTTTCGATGGCCTGGAGAGTGGCCACGATGGTGTCGCGTTTCACGGGAGTGAGCCTGGCCCAATATTCCCCCTTCTTTTTGGCTTCCTTTTTGTAAGCGTCGAGGACTTTATCGGCCTCATCTTCCGTGGCGAATTGTCTCCTGGGATTTTTGCCCGTGGCATCGTATCCGTAATCGAGCTGCCACTTGCCGTTAGCCAACTTTCTCTTGGCGGGTTCGTCCTTCATGCCTGTAGGATACCCTCCCTCCGGGGCCCGTCAAGAACCGTTGCGGACTTTTGCGGATTTTGTTGCGGACTTTTGCGGAAATATGTGGCCTAAAACTATGACACAACTATCCACATCACGACACCCGACAAACTCGGAAAATATACGTAAGTGGTTGGTTTCCAATCACTTACTGGGGAGATTGGATGGTGGAGCCGACAGGAATCGAACCTGCGACCTTCTCATTGCGAACGAGACGCTCTACCAACTGAGCTACGACCCCATCCAGTTCAAGACAAGACACTTACAGAGCATTTGGTGATGCTCGTTTTTTTGCATCCACGCAACGCTTCCACGCGCTTTAATGGAATGCACGAATGAAATGCACTCGCACGGCGGTGGATTTGTCCGCGTGTCTGAAAATCCATGCCGGGATTCTTCAGGCGGCATTTACTATGCCCCCTTCCGGGCCAATGGCAAGGAGATTTCCCGCAGTTTGCGGACAACTGACCGCACGATTGCGAAACGATTTTTCTCACCACGGAACGCGAAGATCACGATGCTCTGGACAAGCTCTTAGCCAAAAACGTCCGCCGCGCCGGTCGATGCGGGGAGAAAGCGTCCGCCGGCGAAGAAATTCTCCGCTTGGCTGCCGTTCCAGCGGCGCAGGCGGAAGAGCTGGGCGAACAGGAACGCCGGCGCCTCCCGGCCCGGGCCGCCGACTAATTCGGCCCCGCGCCGCGAATTGTCCTGCATCCACGCCGGCAGCAGCAGATGATACGGGTTGCGCCGGACTTCGCCCGCGTGGAAAGAAGTCGCCGCGACCAAGTCGGCCACGTGCCGGGGCGTGTATTCGACCAGCAAATTGGGCGAAGTCATCTGGCCCCAGAACTCGGTTTCAACCAGATAACAAGGTCCGGCCTCCGCCGCCCGCAGGGCATCCATCACCAGCCAATGCACGCCGATGTGCGTGCCGTGCCAATCCAATTCATGCGGGAAAAAAACCGCTTTGGGCCGGTGCTTCTTGAGGAGGGCGGCGGCAACCGCGACCTTTTCCGACCACTCCTGAGGGGCCGTGGAGCGAGTGACTGGGCGCACCGGGTCCAGGCCGCCAGGGGCGGTGAGTTCGAGGCCGAAGCCGAGATAACGGCAGGCGCTCTGCAATTCCCGCCAGCGCGCTTCTTTGCGTTCCGCCAGACTGCCAAGCGTGACGGCAATGTCGATCACGCGCCATCGGCTCTCTTCCGACAATCGCAGCGCCAGGCCGCCGCCGATGGTTTCGTCGTCCGGGTGCGGCGCGAAGAACAGGGCCACCGGGGCGTCCGGGGAGGGGAGGGGACGCGGGGCGGGCTGGAATCCACCCAGCGGCAGGGACCTGCCCTCGGTGACGACGCGGGAGAGTTCGGAGACCAGATTCAAATAAGGGTTCACGGGTGGGCGAACTTCCTGAGTGAAATTGCTTTCAGGTTTCATGGGCCAGATCGACTGTGTCATTGAGCCAGCCTTTGGGCGCGGGGGCAAGAGCGGTTTTTATTGAACTTTGCGCCGTGAACCTTAGATTGGGAATCATGCTGTTCGATTTGTCAGAAGAAACGGCCGTCGTGATAGGCGGCACCGGGGTGCTGGGGGGAAAGCTGGCCGAGGGCCTGGCGGAGGCCGGGGCCAGGGTCGCCGTGGTCGGCCGCAACGCCGGACGCGGAGAAGCCTGCGTCCAGCGCATCGTCAAGGCGGGCGGGCAGGCCCGGTTCTTCCCGGCGGACGCCATATCGCGGCCCAGCCTGCGGCAGGCGGCCGGGCAAATTGAGGCGGCTTTTGGCGCGGTCACCGTGCTGGTCAACGCCGCGGGCGGAAATGACTCCAAAGTGACGCTGACGGACGGCTTGAAGTTCGAGCAGATCGCGTTGGAGGATTGGCGGGCGAATTTCGACCTGAACCTCGTGGGGGGCATCCTCCTGCCCTGCCAGGAATTCGGGCCGCCCATGGTGGCGCGCGGCAAAGGCAGCATCATCAACATCGCCAGCGTTTCCGCCCACGTTCCTCTCTCCCGCGTGGCGGCCTATTCCGCCGCCAAGGCGGCCCTGCTGAATCTGTCGCAATTCCTGGCCCGCGAATGGGCACCCCGCAACGTTCGTGTCAACACAATCACCCCCGGCTTCTTCCCCGCCGAGCAAAACCGCCGGCTCCTTTTCCTTGAAGACGGCGCCCCCGCGCCGCGGGCCAAGAGCATCCTGGCGCATACGCCCATGGGCCGCTTCGGACAGCCGGAGGAATTGGCGGGCGCGGCGGTCTTCCTGGCCAGCGCCAAAGCCAGCGGCTTCGTCACCGGCGCCGATTTGCGGGTGGACGGCGGCTATCTGGCGCAGACGATTTAGCGAGGCGCACGAAGGTTCGTTGAATGCAACTCTCTGGAATTCATCACGTCGCGATCATTTGCTCCGACTATGCCCGCTCGAAGCGATTCTATACTGAGGTTCTCGGTTTGACTGTGATCGCGGAAGCCTTCCGCGCGGCCCGCCAATCGCACAAGCTCGACCTGGCGGCGCCGGGTGGAGCGCGGATCGAGCTTTTTTCCTTTCCCGGTTCCCCCAGCCGGCTGTCCTATCCCGAAGCCCTGGGCCTCAGGCATCTGGCCTTCGCGGTGACCGACCTCGACGCTTGCGTGACCGAGCTTGAGGGCAAAGGCGTGAAAGTGGAGGCTGTGCGCCTGGACGAAGTAGCCAATAGACGCTTCACTTTCTTCGCTGATCCGGACGATCTGCCAATCGAGCTTTATGAGGCGCAAGGGAACTCATCCATTCATAGAACGGGGCTCGATCCACAAGCTTGTCGATTGGGAATTCTAGGGTCGGGCAAAGGTTCCAATGCCGCGGCCATCGCCGATGCCTGCGCGGCCGGAACCATTCCAGCCCGCGTCGCGGTGGTCATCAGCGACGTGGCGGGCGCCGGAATTCTCGAACAGGCGCGCGCGCGGGGGTTGGCGGCGCTGCATGTTGCGCCGGGCAAATTCCGGACGAGATTTGACGGGGTGGCGGAGGCTGCGTGCCTCAAGGCGTTGCGCGACGCGGAGGTGGACTTGGTGGTTCTGGCGGGATTCATGCGGATACTGAAAGGGGAGTTCCTGCGCGCCTACGCGGGCAAAGTGGTCAACATTCACCCGGCGCTCCTGCCGGCGTTTCCGGGTCTGGAAGCCTGGAAACAAGCCCTGGATTACGGCGTCAAGATGACCGGAGTGACCATCCATTTCGTAGATGAGGGGATCGACACCGGCCCCATTATCGCCCAGGAAACGGCGCCGGTTCTGCCCGGCGACACCTCGGAAACGCTCCATGCGCGCCTCCAGGAAATCGAGCGCAAGCTCTATCCGGCCGTCATCGGCGCGCTGGCGCGAGGGGAGATTCGGGTGGAAGGACGCCGCGCGATCTGGCAAAATCACGGCCCTCAGCGCGCATGAGGACAAAAAAGAAAAAGTTGGCTTTGCCGCGCCGACAGTGGAAAATCTCCCCGGTCACGCGGGTCAAACATTCCGCCAAGACGTATTCGCGTCCGCGGGTCAAACGAGACACAGGACACTATGAGCCATAAAGAGATATTAAAACTAGGGCTGCCCAAGGGCAGTTTGCAGGAAGGCGCCATCGCCAAAATGGCCAAGGCCGGCTATCATATCCAGGTCAGCAGCCGCTCCTACGTGCCGTATGTGGATGACGATCATCTCATGATCCGCCTCATCCGCGCCCAGGAAATCAGCCGCTATGTCGAGCACGGTTACCTGGACTGCGGCCTGACGGGCCACGATTGGATTGTGGAGAACGGATCGAAGGTTCACGAAGTGGGCGAGTTTATATTCAGCAAGGCGACCAGCCAGCCGGCCCGGTGGGTCCTGGCCGTGCCGGAGAACTCCCCCATCCGTTCCCCCAAGGACCTCAACGGAAAGCGCATCGCAACCGAAGTGGTCCATATCACCAGGCGCTACCTCCGCCAGCACGGCGTGAAGGCGGAGGTGGAATTTTCCTGGGGCGCCACGGAGGTCAAGGCCCATGAATTGGTGGATGCCATCGTCGAAATCACCGAGACCGGGTCGTCGCTGCGGGCCAACAACCTGCGAATCGTCGATACCCTGCTGGTTTCAACGCCGCGGCTGATCGTCAACCACGCCGCGTGGAAGGACGCCTGGAAACGCCAGAAGATCGAAACGCTCGCCATGCTCCTGCGGGGCGCGCTGGAGGCGGAAAGCAAGGTGGGCCTGAAAATGAACCTCCAACAGAAGGACCTGGCCCGCTTGTTGCAAAGCCTGCCGGCCTTGCGCAACCCGACGGTGAGCAGTTTGAGCCAGCCCGGCTGGGTGGCGGTGGAGACAATCATTGACGAGAAGGTGGTGCGGGAGTTGATACCGCAACTTAAAGCGGCCGGGGCCGAAGGAATTATTGAATATCCTTTGAATAAAGTGGTATATTAACGCCGCGTAATTGAACAAATCATTATGGGATCACTAAAGAAACGTCGCAAAAGCAAAATTAACAAACATAAACGGCGCAAAAAGCTCCGCGCCAACCGCCACAAGAAACGCACCTGGCAGAAGTAGTCAGCCGGGCTTGGGAGGCGCGAGGCGCTCAGGCGCCCCCTCCCAGGCGGATTCTGGTGTTTTTTGCCGCCGACGCACCCATGAACGCATTTCATTTCATTCTGGCGCTCGGTTTGGGCGGCGTTCTGCTCTCCGGTTGTTCGACCGCGGCTCCGTCCGCGCCACCGGCGCGCGCCTCGCGGGAGGCTGCCGCCGAGGACGCGGTCCGGCAACGAGCGGATGAAATTGCCGTGCCGAAGGGCAATCCGGAGGCCTTTGCGCGCTATGCCGCCGGGGTCAGTTACGAGTTGAACGATGAGGAGGCGCAAGCGGTCCAGCAGTTCGACTCCTCCGCCTTGGCCGATCCGGCCAACGAGGATTTGGTGGAAGACCTGACCCGGCGGTTCCTTCACGACAAACAGACTGACAAGGCGCTGGCGCTGCTCTCCAAATCCGCCCGCCGGCCCGAAGCCTCGGCGAAAATCGTGAGTTGGCTGGCGCGCGCGCAGTTGCAAGCCGGTCTGACCAATCAGGCGCTGGCCACCGCCAAGCTCGCCATCCAGCGCCAGGCCAACCTGCTTGACGGCTATGAATGTCAATTCGAAATCCTCTTCCAGGGCCGCCAGCGGGCCGAGGCCCTGAAGACCCTCCGGCGGGCCGCCGCTGAAATCCGCGCCGAACCCTTCGCATTGGAGGCCCTGGCCCGCCTCCACATCGAGTACCTGAAAGAGCAGCCCAACGACACCCAGGCCAAGGCCGGGGCGGTCGCCGTCCTGGACCGGGCCGCCCTGATCAAGTTCACCGATGTCCAACTCTGGCAGCGTCTGGCCGATGACTACAACCGCCTTGACCAGCCGGGAAAAGCGGTGGGCATCTACGTGCAACTTCTCTCAGAATTCCCGGAAGCCTCGCAATTCCGCGACATCCTCCATGAGAATCTGGCGGCCATTTATTACGATGCCGCGGACAGGACCAACGCCATCAAACAACTCCAAGCCCTCGTCCACGACAATCCGACCCGTTATCCGAGGGCCTGGCTGGTGCTGGGGGAGATGGCTTACCAGGACAACAAGCCGGGCGAAGCCGCCGAAGACTTTGGGAACGCCCTCCACTGGGACCCCTCCATCGAACAGGCCTATTACGACCTGGCCCTGGCCCAACTGGCCTTGAACAAATCAACCGAAGCGTTTGAAACCCTGCACCTGGCCATGCAGCGGTTTGGCAACGCGTTCTCCTGCGAGTTTTACACCGCCGTGGCTTACGTCCGTGTCAAGAACTATGCCGAGGCCATCCGGCACTTCAAGGAAGCCGAAGTCATCGGCCAGCCCGCAAAGCTGGACTACTGGTTTTATTTCCAATTCGGCGCCGCCTGCGAGCGCGGCCAGCAATTCGCCTCCGCCGAGCAGTACCTGCAAAAGTGCATCGACCTGTCGCCCGGTTTCAGCGAAGCTCTCAATTATCTGGGCTACATGCTGGCCGATCGCGGCGAGCAATTGCCGCGCGCGCGCGCCTTGATCGAGAAGGCGGTCAAGCTCGATCCCAAGAACGGCGCTTATTTGGACAGCCTGGGCTGGGTGCTCTTCAAGCTCAACCAGCCGGAGCAGGCCCTGCCCTTGCTCCTCAAGGCCGAGCAATACACCCCGGAAGCCGACCCCACCATCCTGGACCACCTGGGCGAGGTTTACGCGGCCCTGCACCAGACCGGCAAAGCCGTCGAAGCCTGGAAAAAGTCCCTTTCCATCGAGGCCAACGACGATGTCAAGCGCAAGCTGGACCGTTACTCCGGCGGCAGTTGAAGAAGGCCGTGCGTTTCTCCAAACATTACACCTTGTCCGAAGCGCGCGCCCTGCTGCCCAGCATCCGCCAATGGCTGGAGCAATTGGCCTCCTGCCAGGCGCGCCTCCGCGCCCTTGACCAGGGCGTCGGTCTGGCCGCCGCCGCTGGCTGCGATTCCGGCGGCGCGGCTGTCAATGAATTGGCGCGCGCCATGGGCGAATTCAAGGAACTTCTCCTCCAATTCCATCGCCGCGACATCCAGATCAAGGACGTGGCCCGCGGGTTGATCGACTTCCCCTCCGTGCGCGAGGGCCGCGAGGTCTTCCTCTGCTGGGAGAAAGACGAGGAGGACATCGAATTCTGGCACGACCTCGAATCCGGTTACGCTGGCCGCGAACGGCTCTGAGCGGGCCCCGACGGCGATTGACTTTTCCAGGGGACGCTCGCAGTTACACTGCTGAAATTCCAAGTTTTTAGAGCGCCTGCCGCGCGGTCAGTATCGGAATGCCATCGAAGGATTCCATCGAGAGCAGATCGTTGTCGCCGGTGACGATTGCATTGGCAAATGCGCCCGCCGCGCAGGCAAGCACATGAATGTCATCAGGGTCGCGCAATGCGGCGGGCACAGGGATGGCGGGACTCTCCACGATCAGCGCCGCTGCTCGAAAACGTGCGATGATTTCCCGTGCGCTTTGGCCTCGTGGCTCCAATCGCTTCTGGAATTTCTCTCGTTGGATCACTTCCTCGAATTCCGCCATGACAAGGCCAGAGGTGCAGAGTGTGGCCGAACCGTCAAACAACGCGTCCACTAATCGCGAAGGGTTTCCCCGCCACAACGAACCCGCCACGAGCACATTTATATCAACGACGAGTTTCACGCGCGCGCCGCTCTGCCCGAGAAGCCTTAATTTCGGCGCCAATCTCGTCCATGGTTAACGATTCGCCTGGCACGGAACGAATCCCGTCCAGCACCTTCTTCAATTCCTGCCCGGCAGTCCGGCGGCGCACTTCGTCGGCCAGCCATTCCGCCATCCGACGGTTGTCCAGCAAACCCATTTGGCGCGCTTGCCGGATGAGTCCTTCGGGCAAATCCAATTCAACAGTAACGCTCATAGCGCAGATTTTTCCATCTGGGAACTTACACCAGTCACGGACCTTCGACAAGATTACAAAACTCGCGCCCACCACCCCGAACGCCCGCCTGCTGAAAACAGCGAAGAACCAAGTCAACTGCACGCGTCGGACTCGGAGGTGGCGCGGCGGGCGGCCAGGATTTGTCCCAGGGCGATGCCGCCGTCGTTGGGCGGAACCCGCTGATGCCAATAGGCCCGAAACCCCTCCTCCTCCAGCCGCCGGACCGCGCGCTCGGTCAGATAGCGGTTCTGAAAACAGCCGCCCGTCAGCGCCACCCGCGCCTGGCCCACGCGGCGGGCCGTGCCGACTATGGCTTCGACCAGGGCGTTATGAAATTTCGCGGAGATTTTGCCCGCCCCCACTCCGTGTTTGACATCCGCCAGGACGCCTTCGATCACCGGCTGCCAGTCCAGAATCATCGGACCGTTCTCCGCCGCGCCCGCCTCCGCGATGTCGAAGCCATACGCTTCGTTGGTCTCGACGCCATCGAGGCAGAACTCCAATTCCATTGCAGCCTGGCCTTCGAGGGATACTTTCTGCCGCAGCCCGGCCAGCGCGGCCACGCCGTCGAAGAGCCGCCCGGCGCTGGAGGAGAGCGGCGAATTGAGCCGCTCTTGGAGCATGATCTTGAGCACGGCTAATTCAGCGGCGGAAAACGCCAGTCCCGGCGGCAACGAGCCAAACGCAGCCTCGCCGGAAATCTCCCGCAGCAGGCTCAACGCAATGCGGCGCGGCTCCTCAATCGCCTTGTCTCCGCCGGGCAGCGGGAAGAGGCGCAAATGGGCGCGGCGCTCAATGGCGCCGGCCGTGACAAGCAAAAACTCCCCGCCCCAAATCGTCCCATCCAGCCCGTAGCCGGTGCCGTCCCACGCCACGCCGAGCACCGGCGGCTCCAGCTCATTCTCCGCCATGCACGCCAGAACGTGCGCGGCGTGATGCTGGACGCTCACGCCGCGCAAGGCCGGCTGGCCCTCCAGAAGGCCGTTGGCAAATTGCGTCGATACATAGTCCGGATGCGCGTCCCGCGCGATGATCGCCGGTTCCGCCTGGAATAGCTTCTGCAAATCGGCCCCAACGCGCAGAAAGGCCTCGTACGACGCCACGTTTCCCAAATCACCAATGTGCTGGCTGATGAATACCTGCCGGCCCGCGGCCAGCGCCACGGTGTTCTTGAGATGAGCGCCCACGGCAAAGACCGCCGGCTCTCCGCCGCCGGCCCGCAACGTCACCGGCAGCGGCGCGTAGCCGCGGGCCCGGCGCAAGACCAATTCCCGCCCCATCATGACGCGCACCACGGAGTCATCGACGGCCCGGACGATCGGACGATTGTGGACCAACAGCGCGTCCGCGATTGGCCCCAGGCGTTGCAGGGCCTCCTGCTCATCAATGCAGATCGGCTCTTCGGTCAAATTCCCGCTCGTCGCCACAACTGGAAACGCCAGCTCGGCCAGCAGCAGATGATGCAGCGGCGTATAAGGAAGCATGGCTCCCAAGCACCGGTTTCCCGGCGCCACTTCCGCGGAAAGAGCGCTCCGCCCCCCGCGGCGCCGCAGCAAAACAATGGGCGCCTCCGGCGAACGCAGCAGCCGTTCCTCCAGCGGCGCGATTTCGCATTCCGTCCCGGCGGCCGCCAGGGACGGGAACATCAGCGCGAAAGGCTTCTCCTCCCGGCGCTTCAACTCGCGCAAACGGCGCACCGCCGCGTCGTCACTCGCGGCCGTCAACAAATGAAATCCGCCCAATCCCTTCAACGCCACGATGCGCCCCCGCCGGATCGCCTCCGCCGCGGCCAGCAGCGCATGGTCTCCCTCCCCGATCGTCTCCCCGCGGCGGTTCCACAGCTCCAGCCGCGGCCCGCACAAGGGACAGGCGGTGGGCTGGGCGTGAAAGCGGCGGTCAAGAGGATTATCGAATTCCGCCTGGCACTCCGGGCAGAGCGCGAAGCGCTTCATCGTCGTGTTCCCGCGGTCGTAGGGCAGCGACTCGATCAGGCTGTAACGCGGGCCGCAGTTGGTGCAATTGGCAAAGGGATAGCGGTAACGACGGTTGCCGGGATCGAAGATTTCCCGCACACAATCCGGGCACGTCGCTATGTCCGGCGTCACCAGCGCCGTCCGCTCGCCGCCCGGCGCGGAGGGCCTGATCTCGAAGGTCTTGTAACCGGCGGCGTCCAGCCAGGAGGCTTCGAGACTTTGGATGAAACTGCGCGGCGGCTTTTCCGCATCGAGTCGAAGGAGGAAGGATTCGAGGCGCTGGCGCGGTCCCTCGACTTCCAGGAAAACTCCCTGGCTGGAATTGTTGACCCAGCCCGTCAAGCCCAGCCCGGTCGCCAGGCGGAAAACAAAGGGGCGGAAGCCGACACCCTGCACCGCGCCGCGAACGGTCATCTTCAACCGCGCTGTTGGAAGAGCCTGCATGCGAACGTTCCCCATAGAGTGGGGGACGATCACCCGCCGCGTCAACTTTCAACCCCGCCCGCGCAATCTCAATAATTGACAGTAGCCTGGAACATGGCGGCCAGCAGGATCAGTTCCGGATGGGCCGAGGACAATTTGGGCAGGACAACCCGGATGCGGGAACGATAGGCCGCGAGCTTCTCGCGCAGCGGCTCCAGGCTTTCCACTTTGTCCCAGTGAATTTTTTTGAAATCCAGGACCAGTTTGCCCTTGCTCCGCGCCAGCGATTCCCGAAGGCGCTCGCCCAGGCGGGCGGCTTCGGGGGCCGTGAGCACCCCTTCCAGCCGCATCCACACTTCCTTCTTGGCGTGGCGCAGTTCCACTTGCACGGCATAATTGGCCGAGGCCGCTTTGCGGTATTCCTCCCACATTTCAAACGCGCTCCAGCGCTTGCTGGGCACACGATAGGTCGTGCGGATCAATTTCGGATGCTGAAAAAGCTCGAACTTCAATGTCACCGCCGTCCACATCGCCGCCGCCACGCCCAGGACGGACTTGACCCGCTGGAGCAAGGGGGGCGCACCCAGTTCGGCGTGAATCCGCCGCTGCAAATCGCCAATCCAGCGCCGCACCGCCGCGTTGGGGCCGAAAAGGCGTCCGGCCAGAAACACCGGGTAAGCGTAGCGCAACTCTCCGGCGTAATACTCCGCCTTGGCGCGGAGCAGCGGGTTGGGCGAGTTCTTCATCTTCTGCAAACCCAGCAGCCGCGCTTCCAGCACCCGGTAAATGCTCGGTCCGAGCCGCTCGAAATCCTCCTTGAAACACCAGTTCTGGATGCCTTCGATCTCCTCCGCTGAGAGCGTCGGATGTTTGATCATCGTCCGAAATCCATCCGCCCGCCGGTAGAACAAGTCCTTGTTATCCGTATAAACGTCCTGCAAAAGGTTGTCCTTGATGATGCGCTCGTAGAAGGGCGTGCCGGGCACCGGGCCGTAAATGAGGAACTGCGACAGCGACGGCTTGAGCTTCATCAGATCATCCAGTTCCTTGGCCACGACTTCCTGGTTCTGGTAATCAAATCCCACGATCATCGACGTCAGGATCGTGATCCCGTGCTCGCGGAATTCGTTGAAAATGTCCGCGACCGGCCGGCCCTGCTGCTTGGCATAGTTGGACCGCGTCCCCTCGTAGCCTATCCAGAAGCCGTCAATCCCCATTTCCAGGATTTCCTCCACCTTGTACTGGCTGATCGCCTTGATGCTGGAAAAGGCGAATATCGAAAGCTTCCTGCCGCTGGCTATCACGCAGTCGCGGAATTCCATCGCCCGCTTTTTGTTCAGCAGAAAATCCTCGTCCAGTATCAGAAAGACCAGGCTTGGGTCCACCGCCAGGTAGCGTTCCACCACCGCGTAAATGTCCTTCCCCTCGGGCAGGAGCTTGATGTGTTTGCGGGAAAAAAAGTGGGACGTGCAGCAGAAATCGCACCCGTTGGCGCAGCCCAGCCCCGCGAAAATCTTGCCCGTTCCCGAGACCTTCCAGCCAAACACCTTCAGCCAGCTCACGATCAAAGGATGCTTGTAGGGCATCGGGATCGGGGGCTCCTCCAGCAGACGCCGGAAAAACGCCACCCCTTCCTCCCGGCAGATGTAATCCCCATACGGTTTGAGCACGTCATCCTTCAAAACCGTGCCGTAACCGCCCAGCACGATCTTGCTCCGCGGCGCGTACTTCCGGATCAAGGCGACCGTCTCCTTCATCTTGTGCATCAACGACATGATGAACGACACCCCGATGTAATCGTAGCCCTTCTTCAACTCCTTGATCAGTTCCCGCTTCGACGGGTACTGCAGCACCACCGTCGGCGCGTCGAGGTTCTCGGCGATGTATTCGAGGCCGAAGAAGATGTTGACCGTGCGCGGGCTGAAAATGCCCTGGGCGCGCGTCACCTGGCGGAAAAGCAATTCATAACCGACCGACGCCGCATCCCCGAATTTAGGTCCCATGGGACGGCACACACTGGTGAGAAGAATTTTCATCTGAACGACACTTTGATATTGGCCATTCTTCAACCTAAGCCCGGACCCTCATCGCGGCGAGAGAATCCGGGGAGAAAAGCTAACCATCCGTTGCCGCCCCAAATGACAAAAAATGGCTGGTGGAGCCTCCCTCCGCGCCATTTGCCTCGCGTCGCTCAAAAACTTACATGTTTCCATTTGCATGTCCTTGATTATCAAAGCTTTCAAGCTCGCCTGGCCCGCTGGAAAACTCCAGACCCGGCCCTTTTTATCATGCACAAGGGTGCACAAGCCTGCATAAGCGCCGGAGTCTCCGTGCCGCAGGGCGCAAAAACGCAGCGCAACTGACCGCAAATCACGGGTTGGCGTCGGGATTGACGGGATCGCCGCCTTTCCATCCCCATCTCGCGGCCCTCCAAAGAACATTCAAGCGGCAAACAGGCGCAACCAGCCGGCCCAAACCCCGGATTTGATGATTTGCCAGAGGGTGCCATAGGGCGAACCTCCGAAATACCAGCCCAAGGCGAAACAGCCAGTCTCGCGCAGAGTCGCAGAGAGGCGCAGAGGAAGACATTTAACCACGTCCGCCCTCGCCTGGCCATGGCGGACAAGGATTTCTGGGATGGACACCGATGGGAACTCTCTATCCGTGTCCACAGCGTCCACCATGTCCACCGTGTCCATCCTTGTCCCGCCGAAGCGGCGCGCAGGCGGACGTGGTAAAAACCCTTTTTGTCCAGCGCCCCGGCAGGCCGGAAACGGGGCCGGTGGGCATGCCCTGGCTCCGCAAGTCGCAACAAAACTACCGTAATTTACCGTAATTTGGCGTAATTTACCGTAATTTACCGTAAATTGTTAACCACGGATGGACACGCATGGGAGGTCTTTATCCGTGTTGATCCGTGCCCACCCGTGGTGAACTCCGATTTTTAAATGGCTTACGGCGCACAGCGGGCGCAACGGTTCACGCCGCGCACGCCGCCCGGTGCAGGAACGGGCCGCGCCAACGGCCTTTCAAAGAACAAGCCTGCTTAGTATATGTAACACTGAAGATGCAGATTGCAAGAATCTTTTGCCCGGGGAACATCCGCCTTCGCGCTAGGCGCGACAGGTCCGCCGTCGCCTGGCTATGGCGGGAAAAGCGCGGAATAACGCGGATGAAGAATCTTTCTCTTCCGTTTCTGCGTCAATTTGCGTGTTCAGCGGGCAATTCATTCAGCTTAAGAAGCTCTGCAAAGGGTTGAAGATCAAATCGTTACGAAGTTGATTTAACGGAAATACCCGGCGCGGCAGGGGCAACGAATCTTTTTCTTCGACCTCGCCTCATCGCCGGGTGCGAGCAGGGTTGAAATTTACGCTTTACGTTTAGCCGTCTAATCGTAAAGTATGGTTGCATGATCGAAAGACCGCTTTGGAGGGAGCGTCTGGCCGCTGCCTGGAAGCAGGCGCCCATTGTCTGGCTGACCGGCCCCCGCCGGGTCGGCAAGACGGTGCTGGCGAAAAGCATCCCGAACGCGGAGTTTTTCAACTGCGACTTGCCGAGTGTGGCGGAACGCTTGCGTGATCCGGAAAGCTTCTATCGCTCGGTGCGCAAGCAAGTGGTGATCTTCGACGATGTGCATCAGCTTCCTGATCCAAGCCGGCTGTTAAAGATCGGCGCCGATGCGTTTCCGAAGTTGAAGATTCTCGCCACGGGTTCATCCACTTTGGCCGCGACACAAAAATTTCGCGACAGCCTTGCGGGACGCAAGCGGGTGGTTGAGCTTGTGCCGGTGCTGCACGAGGAATTGCCGGCGTTTGGCGTGGCCGACGTCCGGGAACGCCTCTTGCGCGGCGGGCTGCCGCCGGCCCTGCTGGCGGAGGCGCGTGACAGTGATCTCTATTCCGAATGGCAGGACTCCTATTTCGCGCGAGACGTCCAGGAGCTTTTCCGGTTGGAGAAGCGCGCTGGATTTTTACGCGTGCTCGAACTACTGCTGCGGCAAAGCGGCGGAATGCTCGATGTGACGAGAATCGCCGCCGAAAGCCAGATCAGCCGCCCCACCGTGATGAACTGGCTGGAGGTTTATCAGGTGACGCATGTGGCGCATTTAATCCGTCCGTTCTCCGCGGGCGGTCGGCGCGAGGTTATTGCGCAGCCCAAGGTGTTCGGGTTTGACACGGGCATGGTGTGCCATGCTCGCGGTTGGGATCATTTGCGTTCGGAAGATTGCGGCGCGCTTTGGGAACACCTTGATCCGTTTTCGCACTTCCCCGTCAAAGCGAGCGTCGCCGGTGGCCGACTTGTAACGCACACAGTAGGCGACCAGCGGGAAGGGCGTGTCAGAGCGCTCCTCGATCTTGCCAAACCACTCCAGCGCGCCGTCGTAATTGCTGTTGCATTCCAGGAAGACCCCCTTGGCGATCAGCCCACTATAGGAATAAACTTCGCCTGCGAAGTCCGCGATGGCCCGCGCCTTTTCCGTCTGGCCTTTCCTCAAATAATAGCGCACCCGCCATTCAGCGTGGTTGGCGACGCGGACGGCGGCTGGATCGCTCTCGCACGCCTTATCGATCAGTTGCGCGCCTTTATCTTCTTGATTGTGGAGCAGGGCCTAGTCGCCGAGATCATAATTATAGGCTGGGTTCAGGACGGCCGCCTGCCGCATGAATTTCTCATACTGATCGGGCTGGTCATAGACGATGTTGGCCAGCATCTGCAAAGCGCCCGTGGAGTAAGGCAACTCCGGGTTGGCAAAGTCCTTTTCCAGACGGGCGGACAAAACCTGATTTTCCAACTCAATGGTCTCGGCTGTACCGTCGAGCAAGCTGGTGACCAGCGACGTGTCAGCCGTTTGGTTCGTTCCGCCTCTGGCGCTCAACCCGACCGTCTCGGCCAGCGCCGCGGCCAAGTTGCGATAGACACCCGGCGACCAGATCGGGCCATTCACGTTCAATTCCTGCTTCAGGCCGGCGTGTTTCTAGTCCAGGCTGATCTGCAATTCATACACCGGCGCCTCGGAAGGGGAGCCGGGCTTTTCGTCGGCGGTGACGGAAAATTACTTCTTCTCCGGCAGTTGGCCGTTCCGCGCGAAATACATCTGCTCCGCCAAGTCAGACACGATGGCCTCGACGATGAATTGGGATTCGGACTGAAATGGAGTGTCAAAGTAGCCGGCCCCTCCGGCGCGGGAATTGGCCGCGAAGCCGACCGCCAGCGCCAGCGTAACCAGACCGGCCGGCAATCCGTGACAGAGGTTCTTGGCCATGGGACACTGTCGGATAACGCCCTTATCCCTGCGCTTTCATTTTGGCGGCGAGCTGGGCGGCGAAGGCGGCGTGCGGCGCCTCTTGCAGACTGCTTCGGAGAATATCAAGCTCTCTGGCCGAATCGTGCGCGAGCAGCGCATTGACGGCGAGAGCCAACCCCGGAAAGTGCGGGCCGCGAAGCACGCCCCGGTCATCCGGCATGTTGGGGACGTATTCTCTGCAAACGATTCCTTCGATGAGTTCAGCCTTCTTGATCCGTGGCATTTCTTCGTAGCGGCGCAAGAACTCCGCCGCCCCAAGGCGGTCGCCGCTTTCCAGCGGCGGCGGCGGGGGCCGCGCTCCCAATCGGGACGCCTGCGGCCGCGTGACTGTGGCTGGTGCGGCCATCCCCAGAGATTACCAGCAAAGGCCGATGCGGGCAACCCCGATCATTGGCGCCCTTCTTCCGAACTCACCAAAATGGTGGAGAGGTCTTGGACGGGGGATTCTGTCGGCGGGACGCCGACGGGTGCGACCGAGACGGTCGCGCTCCTGGAAAAGTCGCTAATAATTCGGAGGCAACGCATTTGCGCAAAAAAGACTGGCGCGGGCGGCGGCGCTCTTTAACATCGGGCTGTGGCGCGCCGCGTCGGCGCGCGCGAAGATGAAAGCGAAAATTATCGTCACTCCAAAGCAGGCCGTCGTCGATCCCCAGGGCAAGTCGGTCCAAAACGCCCTCCAATACATGGGCTACAAGGATGTCGGCGCGGTGCATGTGGGCAAGTACCTCGAAATCGAACTGCCGGGCGCGGACAAGGAAGCCTGGCGGCGTCAGATCGATGACGCCTGCCTGAAAATCCTCAGCAATCCTGTCATCGAAGACTACCGCTTCGAAATCGAGTAAATGAACTTTGCCGTCCTCCAGTTCCCGGCTTCCAATTGCGACCAGGACGCCCTCCACGCCGTCAAAGGCGTTTTGGGCCAATCCGCCCGGTTCGTCTGGCACAAGGAGAATTCGCTGGCGGGCTTTGACGCCGTCATCATCCCCGGCGGGTTCAGCTACGGGGATTATTTGCGGACGGGCGCGATTGCCCGGTACAGTCCGATCATGCAGGCGGTGCGGGATTTTGCCGCGCAGGGCGGCCCGGTGCTGGGGATTTGCAACGGGTTCCAAATTCTCTGCGAAGCGGGGATGCTGCCCGGCGCCCTGGTGCGGAACCGTTCCCTCCAATTCCGCTGCGAGCACGTCTTTCTCAAAACGGCCGCGCCGGACACCCCTTTCACCGGGAAAATCGCCGCCGGGAAAATTCTCCGCATTCCCATCGCGCACGGCGAAGGGTGCTATTTCGCGGATGAAGCGGCGCTGGAAAATCTCCAGAATAACGGCCAGATACTCTGGCAGTATTGCGACGCCCAAGGCGAGCTGACCGAGCGGGCAAATCCCAACGGCTCCCTCCGCAACATCGCCGGAGTTTGCAACGCCGCCCGCAACGTGGCGGGCCTCATGCCCCATCCCGAGCGCGCCAGCGAGGCCATTCTAGGCTCGGCGGACGGGCTTCTCATTTTTCAAAGCTTGCTCGCGTGGTTCGAAAACCGGATGGCCAAAGCCGCGTGAAACCTCAATCCTCAGCCGTAACTACGCAGTTGAAAATCGGGAGCGCGAACGTCCCGGTCGCTCCCAGTCGGCGTCCCGCCGACTGTGTCGGACTCAAAAGCAATCACATTCTGGTGAACCATCTCAGGGATATGATACCTTCGGCGGGACGCCGAAGGTTGCGGGCGAGGACGCCCGCGCTCCCAATCCTACTGAATAGATACGGCGTGAAGAAGCTGAATTTTCATGAGTGATCCACAGATTACGCCCGAATTGGTCGAGAAACACAATCTCACCAAAGATGAATACGCCAAGATACTCTCCATCCTCGGCCGCGAACCCACTTACACTGAATTGGGCGTGTTCTCCGTGATGTGGAGCGAGCATTGCTCCTACAAAAACACGCGCCCGCTTCTCAAAACCCTCCCCACCAAATCCCCCCGCATCCTCGTCGGAGCGGGCGAGGAAAACGCGGGCATCGTGGATATCGGCGGCGGCCTGGCGATAGCCTTTAAAATCGAATCCCACAACCACCCCAGCGCCGTCGAACCTTTTCAGGGCGCCGCCACCGGCGTCGGAGGCATCATCCGCGACATTTTCACGATGGGCGCGCGGCCCGTCTGCTCCGTCGATTCCCTGCGCTTCGGCCCCATCGGCCCGGAGGAAGCCGGCCCCGGCCCGGCCAACAACCGCCGCCTCTTCGCGGGCGTCGTCAGCGGCATCGCCCATTACGGCAACTGCTTCGGCATCCCCACCATCGCGGGCGAGGTTTATTTTGACAAATCCTACGAAGGCAACCCGCTCGTCAACGCCTTCTGCCTCGGCGTCCTGCGCCACGAACAGATCGCCCGCGGCGCGGCCAAAGGCGCGGGCAACCCGGTCTTCTACGTCGGCCCGCCCACCGGCCGCGACGGCCTGGCCGGGGCGGCCTTTGCGTCGCGCGACTTGACGGAGGAATCCTCCGGCCAGCAGCGCGGCGCCGTCCAGGTCGGCGACCCCTTCATGGAAAAGCTGGTCTGCGAAGCCTGCCTCGAACTGCTGGCCACCGACGCCGTCGCCGGAATCCAGGACATGGGCGCCGCCGGATTGACGTGCTCGACCTGCGAAACCGCCGCCCGCGCCGGCACCGGCATCGAGATCGAGCTGGCGCTGGTTCCGCAGCGCGTCCCGGGCATGACCCCCTACGAGATCATGCTCAGCGAATCGCAGGAGCGCATGCTCATCATTGTCCGGGCGGGCCGCGAAGCCGAAGTCAAACGCATCTTTGACAAATGGGACCTTCCCTCCGCCCGCATCGGGCAGGTCACCGATACCGGCCGCATGATAGTCAAGCACAACGGACGCGTCGTCGCCGACATCCCGGCCAAAAAACTCGCCGACGAAGCCCCCGTCTATCACCGCGAGGCCCGCGAGCCTTCCTATTTGCAGGCCGTCCGCGCCTTTTCCGTCCTTCCGCCGGCGGGCGACCCTGTCCAGGAACTCCGGCGGCTCCTGGCCTGGCCCACCATTGCTTCCAAAAACTGGGTTTACCGGCAATATGACCACATGGTCCGCGACGGCTCGGCGCTTTGCCCAGGCTCGGACGCCGCCGTCATCCGCATTAAAGCCGATTCCCTTCCCGAAACCGGCGACGCGGCCGTGGGAGAGAAATACCTCGCCCTGTCCGTTGATTGCAATGGGACCTACGTCTATCTGGACCCCTACGAAGGGGCGAAAATCGCCGTCGCCGAGGCGGCGCGCAACCTGGCCTGTTCCGGCGCGACGCCCTTGGGCGCGACTGACAACCTCAATTTTGCCAACCCGCACAATCCCGAGCTTTTCTGGCAATTGCAGGAATCCGTCCGCGGCCTGGCCGACGCCTGCCGCGCATTGGACGCCCCCATTACCGGCGGCAATTGCAGTCTCTACAACCAAAGCCCCAACGGCCCCATCGACCCGACGCCCACCGTCGCGCTGGTCGGCCTGATCGAGAAGCCCGAACACATCACCACCCAATGGTTCAAGGACGAGGGCGACGCAATCATCCTTCTGGGCGAACCAATGGATTTGGCGGACCCCCTGCGCGGCATGGGCGGTTCGGCATGGCTCCAATGCCTCCACGGCTTGAAAACCGGCACGCCGCCCCGATGCGATTTGGAAGGCGAGCGCCGCCTGCACACCACCTTGCGCGGCCTCATTTATTGCGGGCTGATCCGCAGCGCCCACGATTGCAGCGAAGGCGGCCTGGCCGTGGCGCTGGCCGAAAGCTGCATCTCGCGCCAAATCGCCCGCGACACTCCCCGCCTCATCGGCGCCCAAGTCGATTTGACATTCGCCCTCGCCAAAGACACCCGCATCGATGCCTTGCTCTTTGGCGAAAGCCAGGGGAGGATCGTCATCTCCGTCGCGCCGGCGGACGTTGTCAAAGTGGTGGAGCGGTCGAAAATCATGGGAGTCAGCGCGGTGAGAATCGGGACCGTGGGCGGCGTCGAGTTGGCCGTCAAACTGGGCGCCGTGGAAGCGAAGTGGCCCGTGTCGGACCTGCACGATTTGTGGTGGAACGCCATCGCCCGCGCCATGTCCGCGTAGGACGCCAAGCCAAGTTGACCACCTGATTTTCCATCGGCGTGCAGCCAATCCCGAGTTATCCCGCGTCCCCGACCCGCAATAGGAGGGCTCTCCTTGACCGCTTACCGAAATCTGCTTTCCTTTGGGCTCGTTTTGTCGTTCTTGTTCAGCAGGCAACATGTGAAACTCCCAGACGCCAATTCTGCCGTCGTCCCGCGCGGCAAAGTCGAGGATTATTTGCTGAACCTCGAACATCCGATCGGAGGCGGCAAGGCGAAGTTTTTTGCTCGGTTCGGCTTTTGTCGCGAGCGGTGGGAGGAATTGGCGGGCGCATTGCGTGGGCACGCGCAGGAGAATCCTGTGGCTGCCACTTCGCAAGACGCGGACGGCGTCACCTATGTCATCGAGGGCGGGATTAAAACCCCATCAGGACGCCAACCGCGTGTGCGCTCGGTCTGGCTGGTCGAGGCGGAAACCTTGCGCCGCGCTTTATTACAGCGTATCCTTTGGAAGCATGATTTCTGAACTTGATTGTGTGGCGTTGACCGCGAACCTGCCTGAGCATGGACTCACTGTGGGTGACGTGGGGGCGGTTGTCCACGTTTTCAAGGGCGGCAGGAGTTTCACGGTTGAGTTTACCACATTCGACGGTTCGACGGTTGCGGTCGCAAAAGTTTCCGCGGCTCAAATTCGTCCGCTGTCGCGCCACGAGATTCATCATGCCCGTGCGTTCGAGCCGGTCGTCCATTGAGACTGGAGTGGAGGAACCAGAAGACCCCCGCCCACATGATCCATTTCAACGGCGAGCGTTTTCTCGGTCCTTATCCTGACATGTTGCCGAAATGATGTGATCAAACGCCGGGTAACGCTTTTGATCCCTTCCGCCGCGAGACTGATTTCTTAACTTCGATGCAGCGCCGAAGCATGGGCCAGAAAGGCTGCGGGTCGGTCCTCGGAATCACGTAAAACGCCTGGGCGCGGCGCAGTGGCTGGGCGCGGTTTTCGCCGCGAAATATCTGAATTGAGGCCCGGAGCGGCGGGAGATTAATGCTTTGGAGCCGTCGTTCACGTCATCGCTGGCGGCAACCGGGTCACGCGGCGACAGCCACATGGCGGGCGTGAGCAATTTCGTCCTTGGCTATTTGCCGGATCTGATTCGCCATCAGCGTGACGACGGCGAGCGTTTTGCCGGCGAGGGTCATGAATTCGACGGTGCAGCCTTTGCCGTTCTCGTGAATGAGCACGACCGTGCCGATGTCATCCTTGCCTAGGCCATGTTCGGGCAGATCGGTAGTCAAAACCACGCTGTCGAGTTCTTTGATCATAATCAAATATCCAATGGATACGCTGTGGCTAATGCAGCCATATCCGCGTTTTTGGCAATAAACCAAACCACACTTAATGAACGTTCCTTGAATCGGGGCGGGTTTTGGGGTATGTTCCTCGGAGTCAGTAAATTGTGAAATCGATAAACGCGCGGCAATTCCTTCGGATTAGCCCGGCGGGGTGGCTGCTCGCCGCGCTGCTGGCCACCCTGGTCTGGCGGGCTTACTCCCAGACTTCGACCCTTGCTGATTCGCGCGGTCTCGCGACGCCCGGCGCGGTCGTGCTGGCCATGCCGAAGGTCGCGGCGGATCGACGGCAGGACCTGCCGGCCGTCTTTCGCCAACGCGTGCCAACATCCGTGGCGGATCTGCGCGCGATGCAGCAACTGATTGAGACGCTGACGCCGAAGATTTCTCCGGCGGTCGTGGCTGTGGAAGTGGGCTACAGCAGCGCCAGCGGCGTCGTGATCTCGGCCGACGGCCTGGTGTTGACGGCGGGGCATGTATGCGAATGGCCGAACCGGGATGTGAAGTTTGAGTTTCCCGACGGCAAGACGGCCCGCGGCAAGACGCTGGGACTTAATGAGGACGCCGACACCGGGCTGATGAAGATTACTGGCTCCGGTCCCTGGCCACACGTGGCCTTGGGGGACCTGGACCACGCGCACTTGGGGGATTGGGTGCTGGCCTTGGGCCATCCGGACGGGTTTGACGTGAAGCGTTCGCTGGTGGTGCGCCTGGGCCGCGTGATTCGCGCCGCGCCGGGGGTGTTGCAAACCGATTGCACGATCAGCCCGGGCGACTCCGGCGGCCCGCTCTTCGACATGCAAGGACACGTTATCGGCATCCATTCGGCCATCAGCAGTTCGGTGGCTGAGAATTTCCATGTCCCAATCACCGAATTCATCGACACCTGGCACGAATTGGCGGCGGTGCCGCGTCCGGAATTACCCGTCGCGGCGCGTCCGGCGGCATACTCCGGGGCAAGCGTCACCTTTGACGCCGCCGGATGCCGTTTGAGCGCGATTGACAAGGACAGCCCGGCGGCGCGCGCGGGATTGAAAACCAACGACGTGGTTGTGAAGATCGAAGGGCGCAACATCCTCATCGCTGCGTCGTTTGAGCGGTGGGTGGCGGAGTCCGGCCCCGGTGGAACATTGCGTCTGGAAGTGCTCCGCGACGGCAAAGTTCTATCTTTGAAAATGAAGCTCCAACCCCAGGCCCGCGGGAACTGACCTACTCATGCGCCTCCCTCGTATCCATTGCGCTCCGTGGCTCCTGGTCCGCTTATTTCATAGCTTGGCGGGGCGAAGCTGCAAACGGAACTGGATAGTCGATGCACAAGTGAACAAATTATTGGGCAGACGCTTGCGCGCGGGCTTTGCGGGCCGCTTCGCCCAGATATTTGGGCGGCGCGGCAGCGCCGCCCTACCGACAAATTGGAAGCGGCTTTTGCCGCACTATGAAATATGCGGGCTGGCCGCGGTTCTCTTGTGCGCATTGCCGCCGATCGCTTCGGCGCAGGACCTTTCCAGCTATCCGTCCCTGCCGGCCTACCGATACCGCAACGGCTCGGAAACCTTGAGCGCCTTCGCCCCCATCTCGGCGGCCACGCGGGAATCGATCGTGGAAGTCAATGTCGATGGCGAAGCGGTGGCGCTGGGAACGGTCGCCGAGGCCGGAGGGCTGGTCCTGAGCAAGGCAAGCGAGATCAAACCGGGCAAACTGACTTGCTGGCTTGCCTCGGGCAAAGAAGTTCCGGCCGCGGTGCTTGCGGTTGACCAGGATGAGGACGTGGCGCTGCTGCGCGTGGAGGCCCCGGAATTGAAGCCCATCCGCTGGGCCGCCAGGGAAGTCGTGATCGGGCAATGGGCGATCACGCCCGCGCTGGCCGAAACTCCCCAGGCCGTCGGCATCATCAGCGCGCTGCCGCGGCGAATCCGGCCTGAGCGGGCGTACATCGGCGTGGTGTTTGACAAAAAGGGCGACGACGCGACGCCCAGGATTGTTGAGATCGAACCGGGACTGGGCGCGGAGAAGGCGGGCGTCAAGCCGGGGGACGTGATCGTGGCTGTCAACAATGAACTGGTTTCCACGCAGGACCGCGTGGTGGATATTGTGAGCGATTTGCGCGAGGGCCAGACGGTCAACATGCGCTTTGAACGCGACGGCAAACCGTACGAGGCGGTAATCACGCTGATGTCGCCGAAAGAGGGGAATTTTGGCCGGCGGCGCAACAGCCGGCTGGCCGGGGACACCAGCCAGCGCGCCAAAGGATTCGACGAGGCCATCGAACACGACACCGTCCTGGCGCCGTGGTTGTGCGGCGGTCCGCTTGTGAACCTGGACGGCGAAGCTATCGGCCTGAACATCGCCCGATCGAGCCGCTTCGCCACCTACGCGCTGCCCGCCGCCCTGGCGCAAAAAATTCTGGGCGCTCTCAAAGCGTCTCCGGCGCCGGCTGGCAGCGGTGGGAATTGATTTCTTGGGGGCGGTTTCTACCGCCGCGCATGAGCGTGCAGGACGGCGAAAGTCTTCAAGAACCACGCCATCTCGTTGCGCTTGCTTTCCCCCGTCGCCACGACGTCCGAATGGGACAACACGCCGGTTTTCTCGTCGCCGCCAGCCTTGTTGGTGATGCAGCAGACGGCGGCGACCGCCAACCCGCATTGGCGCGCGACAATGGCCTCCGGCACGGTGCTCATGCCCACGGCGTCCGCCCCCAGGCGGCGGAAGGCGCGGATTTCCGCGGGGGTTTCGTAGTTGGGGCCGGAGACAGCGAGGTAAACGCCCTTGCGCAAGCGGAGGCGGCTGGCCTTGGCCGCCTTCCGGGCCAGATCAATGAGGCGGCGGTCATAGACGCGCGTCAGATCGACAAACCGCGGCAGACCGGGATAGGCCGGCCCGCGCAACGGATTGGCGCCCATGAAATTGATGTGGTCCTCCACCGCCATGAAATCCCCCGTCCGGTACGAGGTGTTGACCGCGCCGGCCGCATTGGTCAACAATATGGTCCGCACTCCCAGCTCCGCCAGGACGCGGACAGGGAAGGTGAGCCGGTCCATCTCGTAGCCCTCGTAATAATGCACGCGGCCCTTGAGCACGATGACCGGGGCCGAATCGAATGTTCCGACGACCAGCTTGCCGGCGTGGCCGGTGACGCCGACGGTTGGAAAGCCCGGAATCTGGCTGTAGGTGATCTCCCGCGCGGCGTCCAATTCATCCAGGGCGTTCTGGAAGCCGCTGCCCAGCACCATTCCCAGCGCGGGCCGCAGCGGCGTCTCCTTCTTGAGCATCGCGGCTATGGCTTTCGGATCCAACATGATTGTTACGACGGGATTATTGTCCGATACCTGAGCGGGAGCGCAATCCTTTTATACGATGAAAGGCAGTTTGATGGGCGGAGCGGGGGCGATGCCTCACTTGGGTGCGTTGGTGGAGCCGCGCGGCGGTTCATTGGTGGAAACCAACGGCGGCGCAAGCCGCAGGGAAGCCGGGAGCAAGCCGGTGTCGTTCATAAAAGCATAAACCCACCAGAGCAGGAAAATGGCGGCCAGGATTTTGGGCCAGGCGGCCGTCTTTTCGGCATAGCGATCATGGAGGTCCACCGAGGCGCCCTCCGGCAGTTCGGCAATGTCAGTAAGGCGGGCGCCAAAGGGGACGTTGATCCTGGCTTTGGTGTTGATGGCCCAACCGTTGGCGTCAAGAATAGGACCGAGGTTTCGCCGCCGCAGCTTGATGTAGGCCAGGACGACCGCCGGGCCGGAGATCAGAAGCATCAGACCCAGGGCGATGAGAGGCAGCTCCCACAAGGCAAACCCCTTCAGATACCCAAGGAACCCGGCGAAGGCGGCCGTGAGGCTGCCCAAGGCTACGCTGACCAAGGCGATCACGCTGGGATCGAGGGTCCGCTTGGCGGGCGGCGGGGCGGCGCCGCCGGCGACCGCGCCCATCTGCGCGTCGGCGTCGGTTTGGGCCGAGGATGCGCGTTTGGTGACCTGCTCCTCAATCAGGCGGGCCAGCTTGTTGTAGGGGGACCAGAAGGCTTGGCGCAGGCTGACCGGGTTGGCCAGGATTTTGACGATAGTGGCGTCGTAATCGCGCCCTTTGCGGTCATAAAAAATCCCGTTCCGGCCCACCATCAAATTCTCGTCGTCGCCCTGGGAAAAAATGGCGACGATGCTCAATTTTTCACCGCCGCCTTTGCGGGCGCACTCGGCGTAGGCCAGGAAGGCGCCGGCCAAACCGGCCATGTTGGAGTGTTTGGCGGCGTTATCCACGGTGAGGCAGAGGCGGCAGGAGCGCTGGTCCAGATAGAGCACGCCGGCCTGGAAAATGGCCGGGGTGTCGCCGGCATAGAGATTCTTGAAGTTGACAAAGTTCAGGCAGAGGATGTGCAGGTCGCGGACAAAACGGGTGAGCTTTTCGACGCCGGCAAGGGCGGCGGCCTCGTATTCCAGAGCCTGGTCGCGCGCGATGAGGGCGTTGATGGCGGGCGCCGCCGGCCCGGCCAGAATCTCGCGGACCCGCGCGCCGCCGAGCGGCTCGACGGCCGCGCCCGCCTTGGCCGCTTTCCAGGCGGCAAAGGGCGCCAGGCGCGCCTGCAACGCGGCCCAGTCCGCCTCGGTCAATTCGGCCCGATCTCCCAGGAGCGGTTTGAGGGCCTTGTTCCGCAGCGCCGCAACGGCGTCGGAGCAGGCGGGATTGACCGCGCCCTGGAGGGGCAGCGGCTTGTGGGCGGCAACCTGGGCGAGCGGAAAACCGGCCACTTCGGCGACGTTGATGCTGAGGTCCTTCGCGACGATGGGCGCGTAATCTTCCTCCTTGCGGTTGACCATCGCGGCCGCGCGCGGGTCAAATGCGGCCAGCCGGCAGCGGCCGAAGTAGTCATCGACTTTCGCCTTGATCGAATTCACCGCGGCAGCCGCCTCCCCGGTCGCTTCGCCAAGGGGCAGAATCGCCGGGCTTTTCTCCGCCTCGCGCATCCAGGCGTCGAAGGCGGCGCACTGTGCAAAAAACTCCGCGGCCCTTGCCTGGTCGATGCCGGGCTGACCGGAACGGTCGCTCACAGGCCCCATGCAGGCGAGGATGTCGCGAAGAACCGATTTTGTGGCCTCGTCACCTGCCGAATCCACTACGATGACGCCGTCGCCGTTGAAGAGGGCGCCGGCGAAAGTCTTTCCGCCGTCGGTGGCTTCGGCTACGGTGATGGCGGCGGCGTCCTCGCGGCCGAGGGCGGAGAGGATTTGTTTGGCGGCGGCCAGGATTTGTTTGCCTTCGGGGCTGGTGTCGTTGATGGCGGCCAGCGGGAGAGAGTCGCCGGCGTCGATGAGGTCGTCGGGGTCCTTGAGCGTGAAGCCGGCCCATTGGACGGCGGCGATCAATTCGGGGGCGCGAATCCGGCCGTCCAGGTCGGTGTCGATCAAGGCGGCGGTCCGGGCGTCGAATTCCAGGCCGGTGAGGGGACAGGCCAAGGCAACCCAGAGCTTCTGGTCCAGTTGGTCCAGGTGCATCAAGTCCGCGCCGGTTTCCAGCTTGACCTGATCAAAGTCGCCGGCGCGAAAGAAGTGCCAGCGATGTTTGTGGGGCGCGGAATCGGGCATGGGAGTCTCCGGCTAAAACTTGTAAGCGACGGAGGCGATGAGCTTGAGATCGTTCTTGAGGCGGCCGGGGGCGGGGATGCTGTCGTAAGAATCCTGGAGCACCGTGCGCAAGAGGAGCCGTTCGCTCTTGTTCAAGCCGGCTTCGACGCCCAGTTCGGCGTTGGCGATGTAATTGTCGAATTTGTCCACCTGGGGCAGAAACTCAAGGGTTTCCCACACGCGGGAACGTGCGCTGAGGGCGTAATGGAATTTTTCCGAGACGCGCAAGGTGGCAAAGCTCTGGGTGTGGTCGTCGAGTTTTTCGAATATGTAAGCGGGGCCGACTTCCAGGCTCAGGTCGGAGACTTTATTCTTGATGAAGTAATAGCCGGCGCCGGGCGCGAGTGTGAAACGGTATTCGATGTCGGAGATGCCGTCATGCAAACCATCGACGCGGGCATAGGCGAAAAGGCGGTCGGTGAAATTGATGTTGTCCTGGATGGCGCCGTGAAGGGACTCGGCGGTCTCGGTGGATTTGGTGTCGCCGGTAAGCTTGGATTCTCCGTACAAGCCTTCCAAGCCGAGGTTGAGATCGTCATTGGTCCACTTCCGCTCGGCGTGGGTGCTCAGGGAGAACAGAGTCGTGTCGGTGTTGCCACGCGCCAGCGTCAAACCCAGGGCCGCGCTGCCGTGCCATGGGTTGATGACGGCGGGGGCGACGTTGGTGGAAGCCGCCGCCGGCGCTTGGGCGCGCGCGGACAACGCGCTGGCCAGGGCAATCAACAAAAAGGCGGCAACTGATTTTTTCGTGTTGGACAACATAATTCCTGTTTTTTTCATTTTTTTTGACACGCATGGACGAAACCCGACCGGCGGAGTCTCATCGAGAGCGTCTCATTTCGTTCGAAACGGCAGGCACTTTATAGAAGAAAAGAATCCCGTGACAAGGGAAATCTTTCGAACGGCGGGGGAAAAAAAGGCGCCCCACCCAGGGCGCCCCATGAAAACTAACTCTACTGCGCAGGCAGCGTAGAGGTTCTCCGGCGGCGTGTCTGCAAGGCGAAACACGGATTCCTCTGTAATGCCAAACCTTACACGGGGGCGGCGCACATGGGCGATTGGCTGTAACGTAAACAACGGGCTACTCGCCGGAGGTCACCAGAAGGGTCTGCTCGAGGGTGGAATAACCGTCGCGCACCTTTTCCAGGCTGACGGTCCGCAGAGTCTTCATGCCCTGGGCAATGGCGATTTTGGCAAGGTCCTGGGCGGTGGCCCGCTTGATGATGAGTTTGCGGATTTCATCTGTCATCGTCATCGCTTCGATGATGGCAAGACGGCCGGAATAGCCCGTGTTCTTGCAGCGCTCGCATCCCCGGCCGCGATTGAGGACGGCGCCCTCAAAGTAGTTGGGATCAATGCCGAGGTCCTCGAACATTTTCTCCGGGTAATTCACCGGTTCCTTGCAACTGGAGCAAATCCGGCGCATCAGGCGCTGCGCGCAGGACAAAATCACCGCGGAGGAGATCAAGAATGGGGCGATCTCCATTTCATCGAGCCGGGAGATGGCGCCCGCGGCGTCGTTGCAGTGCATGGTGCTCAAGACCTGGTGGCCGGTGAGGGCGGACTCGACGGCGATTTCGGCCGTTTCAGTGTCGCGAATTTCGCCGATCATGATGATGTCGGGGTCCTGGCGGAGAATGGAGCGGAGGGCGTTGGCAAAAGTGAGGCCGATCTCCTTTTTGACAGGGACTTGATTGACGCCCGGAAGCTGGAATTCGACGGGGTCCTCGACGGTGACGATGTTGAATTGAGGGCTGTTCAACTCGTTGAGGGCCGAATAGAGGGTGGTGGTCTTGCCCGAGCCGGTGGGACCGGTGACCAGGATCAAGCCGTGAGGGGCGTCGATGGCGTATTTGAAACGTTTGTAGGTTTCCAGATCGATCCCCAGCTTGTCCATGCTGGCGGAAAGGTTCGATTTGTCCAGGACGCGCAAGACGCATTTCTCCCCGTGAACCGTGGGGAGGAAGGAGACGCGCAAATCGACGTCGCGGCCGCCGACGCGCACGCGCATGCGGCCGTCTTGGGGCAGGCGGCGCTCGGCGATGTCCAGGCTGCTCATGACTTTGATGCGGGAGGTCAAGGCGACTTGGAGGTTCTTTGGGGGCGGCGGCATGTCGATGAGGCTGCCGTCAATGCGATAGCGCAGGCGGACCATGCCCTCGAAAGGCTCAATGTGAATGTCGCTGGCGCGGTCTTTGATTGCTTGGACCAGAATGAGATTGGCGAGTTTGATGACCGGGGCGTCCTCGGTCGAGGCGGTCAACTGAGCCAAGTCGGTTGTTTCGGCTGCCTCGTGCGTCACCTCCAGGTTGTCGGCATCGGCCTCCGCCTCCGCCTGCTTGGCTGCGTCCTGGATGATCTCCTCCATGCTGGTGGCGCGGTTGCTGTCGAGGTTGGCCAGTTTGTCGAGGATGGCCCTTTCCGATGCGATGAGCGGAAAGACTTCCAGCTTGGTCATGCGCCTGATGTCGTCCACGGCCAAAACGTTGAGCGGGTCGGCCATGGCCAGGAAAAGGCGGTTGCCCAGCTTGGAGATGGGGAGGACCTTGTAGTTGGTCGCCATTTCGCGTGGGACCAATTCGGTGACCTCCGGCGACAGACCCAGATGGGTCACATTGACGGGCGGGGTGTTCAAAACCCGGCCCATCGAAACGACCAGGTCGCTCTCGGTCACGTAGGCTTTTTCGATCACCAGCTTGAGCAGGCGGGTGCCTTCCTTTTTCTGCTTCTCCATCAACTCCTCGACTTGCGCGCCCGTCAGCAATCCGTCCTCGACCAGGGCGTCGGCGATGCGTTCACCAAGTGATTTGACGTGAGGCATAAGTGTCAACGAAAAGCTTTGCCCAGGACGCGCAGCAGATCGGCCGGCGGGGCGAGGTACCAGAGGAGGCGGCATTTGAGCTTTTCTTCAAGGTCCGCGATGGCTTGTTTGTTGAAGGGATTGGCGGTGGCGACCATGACGGTTTTGCTCATCCGGTCAAAGGGGGCGATGCACCAGCGCTGGCAAATGTCGCGCGAGGCCGCCCGCAACTGGTCGATGTCCAACTCGTATCGGTCCAGGGGGAAGTAGGCCAGGCGGGAGCGGTCGGAGAGCACCTTGAGGGATTTTTCAATCGGCAGGAGCTGCCGTTCGGCAAGGTTGTGAATGAAAGGCTCGATCACTTTGCCCGGCGGCGCGGTGAGGCTTGGGGCCGGCCAGCAAAGTTCAAAATCGGGGGCGGTTATCAATTTGCCGTCAACAAAGTACTTGAACATGAGCTGGCGGCCGTCATCGACCTCCGGCTGGGCGGCGGCTGTGCCGGCGCCTTTGGCGGCCGGGGCGGCGGAGACGCCATTGACAGAGGTATCCGACTCCTGGGGCCGGGTGCCCATATTGTTCGCCTTGCTCTCGATTTGGGCCATGGCCGCGACGGCATCCTTGTCTTCGGGGTGGCGCTGGAGGACGGTCTCGAATTCGAGGATGGCGGAGGAAAGCTGGCCCAACTGAACGTAAGCCTGGGCGATTCGTTTGGAAGTCTCGATGACCTCCTTCTCCATGCCCAACTTGAGATAGGCTTCCTTGAGGATTTCAAGGGACTGGTAATCCTGCGGCTGCGATTGAGTGATGACCTCGAACATCTCAATCGTTTGCCGCAGTTGCGCCTCTTCGCCCGGATTCAATGTGCCAAGCATGACTGCTGAGGAAAAATGGTGCGCTTAGCAGGACTTGAACCTGCACGGCTTTCGCCACTACCACCTCAAAGTAGCGTGTCTGCCAATTCCACCATAAGCGCAACGTCTGTAAGACCCATTCTCGCAGAAACCGGCAAAAGCGCAAGGAAATCCCCTCACCGGGCGAAAATCCGCCGGATGACCTCCTCAATGGGGACTTCCTGGATGTCGATGTCCGTCACGGGCACTTTGTCGAGCAACTCCTTGCAAACGGCGATGACCTGGTCGCGTTTGACTTTGAGCTGGATGTGCTGGGCGCTCTGCTCGACAAGCTCGCCGTAGCGGCCGAAATCCACGGCCGGGAAACTGGCGCCCGTCTGCCAGGTCAGGGTCAGAATCTTGAATCCGGAAAAGCGGTCGATGATTTCGCCCAGGCGGCCGTCGAAGAATATCCTGCCTTTGTCGATTATTATCACCCGCTTGCACAGCTCCTGGATGTCCGTCATGTAGTGGCTGGTGAGCAGGATCGTGACTTTCTGGCGGCTGTTGTACTGCCGGAGAAACTCCCGCACGGTCTTTTGCGACACGACGTCCAGCCCGATGGTCGGTTCGTCCAGGAACAGAACTCTGGGGCGGTGCAGGAGGGCGGCGACCAGTTCCATTTTCATCCGCTCGCCCAGGGAGAGTTCGCGGACCATGACGTCCAGCTTGTCCCGCACGGCCAGGAGTTCGGTCAAATCGGCGACAGTGCGTTCGAATGCGGGGCGCGGGATGCCGTAAATTTTGCTGTTCAACTCCAGCGATTCGCGGGCGGGGAGGTCCCACCAGAGCTGGTTCTTTTGACCGAGCAAGAGGGCGAATTGCCGGCGGTAGCCGTCGTGCCGCTGCCAGGGAACGTAGCCGAGCACGCGGGCCGAGCCGCCGCTGGGAAAAAGCAGGCCGGAGAGAATCTTCAGGGTGGTGGTCTTGCCTGCGCCGTTCGGGCCGAGAAAGCCAACCAATTCGCCTTCCTCAACGGAAAAGCTGACGTGATCGACGGCAACGGTCTGTTCGTAGCGGCGATGGAAGAGGCCGCGGAGGGCACCGCCAAAGCCCGGCTCTTTCTTGTACGTGCGGAAGGCCTTGGTCAAACCTTGGACTTCGATGAGGGGCATTCCACCTGTCAGCGGAGCAGTTGCTTTTCCAGGTAGTTGACGACCTGGCGAACGTGGGCATCGACCTCCATGCGGTCCTTTACCAGGCGGCAGGCGTGAAGGACGGTGCCGTGGTCGCGTCCGCCAAAGGCCTCGCCGATGGTGTTGAGGGAGCTTTCGGTCATCTGGCGGGACAGGAACATGGCGATCTGGCGCGGGAAGGCGATGTTTTCCGGACGCCGCTTGCTGGTCATGTCGGAGACGCGGAGGTCAAAGTGATCGGCGACTTTTTTTTGGATGATGTCGATGTTGACGGTGTAGCGGCCCTCTTCGTGGAGGACTTCGCGGAGCAAGCCCTCCACGACCGTCAAGGTGAGCTTCTTTCCGGTGAGGGAGGCGAAGGAGGCGACGCGGATCAAGGCGCCTTCGAGGCGCCGGACGTTTGTGCGAATGCGGCTGGCCAGGAAATTGATGATGTCCTCGGGCAGTTCGACGCCCATGGCCTTTTCCTTCTTGCGCAAAATGGCCATCCGGGTTTCGACATCCGGGGGCTGCATCTCGGTGACCAGGCCCCACTCAAACCGCGAGACCAGCCGGTGTTCGAGGTTCTGGATTTCCGCCGCGGGACGGTCGCAGGTCAGGACAATTTGTTTGCGGCTCTCGTGGAGGGTGTTGAAGGTGTGGAAGAACTCTTCCTGGATGCGTTCCTTGCCGGCCAGAAACTGCACGTCATCGATGAGCAGGACATCGGCCTGCCGGTATCTGCGGCGGAAGCGGACCAACTGGTTGTTTTGAATGGCGTCGATGTACTCGTTGGTGAATTTTTCCGAGGAAAGATACGTAATGCGCGCGATTTTCTTGGAGGTGGCGATGTGCTGGCCGATGGCGTGGAGCAAATGGGTTTTGCCCAAGCCGACGCCGCCGTAAAGGAAGAGGGGGTTGTAGGATTTGCCCGGGGACTGGGCGACGGCGAAGGCTGCGGCGTGGGCATGATTGTTGTTTTCGCCAACGACAAAGGACTCGAAGGTGTTTTTTGGATTAAAGACGATTTCGCGGGCGGCGGAAGAGACGCGGTCGGGCAAATCGCCGGCCGGCCTGGCCTTGGCCTTGGGTTCGGCGGGCGGCAGGCTGGGAATGGGAGGGGTGGCGGAGTTGACGAGGAATTTGACTTTGAGGTGCTGGCCGGAGGCTTGGGCCAGGACGTCGTGAATCAGGCCCAAATAGTTGTCTTTGAGCCAGACCTCGCAGAAATCATTGGCGACTTCCAGCGTGAGGATTTCCTCCTCCAGCCCCGTGGCTTTGACGGGATGAAACCACAGATTGTAAATATCCGTGTTCAACATCGTGCGCAACTGTTGCTGCGCCGTTTCCCAGATTCTCTCGGCAGAAGCTTGCATCATGTTTGGTGCCAAATCTCCGAAATCTCAAAAATTATTCACCGACGCGGCTTCCAGGTTCCCGGCAGGCCCGGAGCAAGCGGCTGGAACGCCGTTTGCTGGCTGAATCTTGCGCCGGGAACAACAATCTTGCGCCACCTTGGCCAAACACCCCGGCAAACGAGTTGTAAGCGCCTGATAATTAACAATTTGAGACTTGAACGATTGGTCGGTCATTTTCTTATCGCGTGCCACCTCTGAGACTGCTGTTTCCTTTCGGGCTGGCATGTTTCTTTTAAACAGAGATGGCCGGCCTTGACTAGGACAAAATATTAACTCTTATTCACGACTTATTCACAATGACGGAAACCCTTTAAAATCAAGGCTTCCGAGTGGTTTCTCTTCAACAAAATTAAACTGGTTTCAATTGAAAAGCAGCCCAAGCCGGGCGAAAATCCCAGCTTGGGGATGCTCTAAATGGCTGCTTCGCCCGACTCCTCGGTGCGGATGCGGATGGCGTTCTCGATGTTGCTGACGAAGACCTTCCCATCACCGATCTTGCCGGTCCGGGCGGCCCGGACAATCGCTTCGGTGGCTTGGTGAACCATTGCGTCGGCCAGCACCACCTCGATTTTGATCTTGGGCAGGAAATCCACTGTGTATTCGCTGCCCCGGTAAATTTCAGTATGCCCCTTCTGGCGTCCAAACCCTTTGACTTCCGACACCGTCAACCCTTGGACACCCAGGGCTGACAACGCCTCTTTGACTTCTTCCAGCTTGAACGGTTTGATGATGGCGTCGATTTTCTTCATGGGCTTTGTGGTCCGCGTCTTCCATACTAACAATCGTGACACGGGTGTAAACAGGAATCTGAAAGTTTTTTCAAAAAAAGCCGCGATTTTCTTGAACAAAAAAAACTTTCAATCGTCCATTGACTATACGTTCGAGTTGTGTTTAGTTAGTGGCGGGTTGGGGAAGAAGATTTGTTGGGGCAAAAATGTTTGAATTGTTCTTTGATTGCCCATTGTGATTTCGGCAGGTGTGTTGTACAGCATCGGCCGGGAAACCCCTAATCCTACGTTTGTACTAAATTCGAAAATTCCCCGGGCCTCTTGGTCACCCTCTGATCACTTGGCCCGGTTTTTTTTCCCCGGAACGAATCTCCATCGCCATTTCCCGGCTCCGCCGCTATGCTGCCCGCCATGAATTTGCCGCTTTTTGAGAATCTGACCCCCTGCCGGCCCCGGGTCTTTGTGCCGGAAACGATCAACCTTGGCGATTGGCGACAGATTGCGCCGCTCTTCGACACCCTGGAAACGCGCGCGGCGCAATGCCGCGGCGCCGCCCAGTTGGAACGCTGGCTGCTGGACGGGGGGGAATTGGCCGCCGCCCTCGATGAAGAGGCCTCCAGACGGTACATCGCCATGACTTGCCACACTGAAAACACGGAAGCGGAGAAGGCCTACCTCGATTTCCTGGAACACATCGAGCCGGAGCTAAAGCCGCGCCAGTTCAACCTGGCGCGGATTTTTCTCGGCCACCCAGCCCGCGGGCTTCTGGCGAAGGAGCGGTATTTTGTGTTCGACCGAAGCGCGCAGTGCCAGGTCGAATTATTCCGGCCGGAAAACGTGCCGCTGGAAACGGAGGAATCCAAACTGTCGCAGCAGTACCAGAAATTGACCGGTTCTCTCACCGTGCGCTTCCAGGGCGAGGAACAAACCCTGGCCCGCATGGGCCGTTACCTCGAAGAACCGGACAGGGCGGTGCGCCAGGAGGCCTGGGAACTGACCGCCAACCGCCGCCTTCAGGAAGCGGAGAACATCGAAACCATCTTCGAGCGCCTCCTGCAACTGCGCGAAAAGATCGCCGCCAACGCCGGTTTCCCCAATTATCTCCAATACGCCTTCCGCTCCCGCGGCCGCTTCGATTACACGCCCGAAGACTGCCTGAAATTCCACGACGCCATCGAGGGCGAAGTGATGCCGGAGTTGCGGCGCCTCCAGTCCGCTCGCCGCGCGCAACTGGGCCTGACGGCGTTGCGCCCCTGGGACCTGGCCGTCGATCCCTTGAACAAGCCCGCGCTGCGTCCTTTCGACAACGTCCAGAGCCTCGTTGCCAACACGCAGGAAATCTTCAGCCAGTTGGACGACAAAATGGCGGGCGATTTCCGGCTCATGCGCCAACAGCGCCTGCTGGATTTGGACAATCGCAAGGGCAAAGCGCCCGGCGGTTACCAATCGACCCTGGCCGAATCCCGCCTGCCCTTCATCTTCATGAATGCCGTCGGCCTCCAGCGCGATGTCGAAACTCTCTTGCACGAGGCCGGCCACGCCTTCCACGCCCTGGCGGCGCGGGAGGAGGATTTTTACACCTATCGCACCGCCCCCATCGAGTTCTGCGAGGTGGCCTCGATGAGCATGGAATTGTTGGGCAACCAATTCATCGGGAAGTTTTATGGGTCCGACGACGCCCGCCGGGCGCGGCGCGACCACCTGGAAGGAATCCTGGAAATCTTCCCGTGGATCGCAACCGTCGATGCCTTTCAGCATTGGATCTATTCCCATCCCGGCCACAGCCGCGCCGACCGGCAAAAAGCCTGGCTCGATTTGATGGACCGTTTCGGCGGCGACGTGGACTGGACGGGCCATGAAAACGCGCGGGTGAATTTGTGGCACCGGCAGCTTCACATATTCCAGTACCCCTTCTACTACGTCGAATACGGCATCGCGCAGCTGGGCGCCCTGCAAGTCTGGGCCAACGCGAAGCGCAACCAGGCGCAAGCGCTGGAGCACTACCATCGCGCGCTGGCGCTGGGCGGCTCGCGTCCATTGCCCGAACTCTTCCAGGCGGCCGGCTGCCGCTTCGATTTCACGCGCCAAACCGTCCAGCCGTTGATCCAACTGGTCCGCGACGAACTGGCCGCGCTGGACGCGTAAGCCGTCCGCGGGAGAAGCCCAACCCCCCGCGTTTTCAAGATGCACAAAGGTGAATAAGCCTGCATATCCTCCGGCATCTGCGCGCCGCGGGGCGCAAAAAACCACAGTCCATTTAAGCCGCTCCGGCGTCCACAATGTCCATAACGTCCACAATGTCCACGTCGCAAGCCCGCTTGCGCCGCAACAAAACCACCGTAATTTACCGTAATTTACCGTAAATTTTGGCAATACACCCCCATTGCCCGCCAAGCGGGCGTGACGGTTCACGCCACACCCACCGCCCGGCGCGGGAACGGGCCGCGCCAACAGCATTTCAAAGAACAATCCTACTTATTAAATGTAACACAACGGAGAGGGGATTGCAAGAATTCTTTTGCAGAAGTGAACAAATTATTGGAAAGGCGCTCGCGCGTGGGCAGAACACGCGGAATAACGCAGATGAAGAATCATTCTCTTCCGTATCTGCGTCAATCTGCGTGTTCTGCGGGCAATTTCCCCCCCCGTGGGTTGCGGGCCCAAAGCCGATAGGCCTTCCTGGCAGGTGCTTTGACTTCCGGCGGGAGCGCTCGGTAAGCCTTCCCAAAACTAGGAGTCGTTAATGACTTCCCCGATCATTAGGCAGCGCGAAAGAATAATTTGAGCAACTATGGCGCAGGGATTTTGGCCGCTGGCAAGGCGCTCGTGAGGCGCATATCCGAAGGGATCTGCAACGAACGAGCAACGCTGCCAGCGGCCAAAAGAAGCAGCCAGACTTGCTCAAATTATTTTTTCGCGCTGCCTTGGCGACTTCTTCGGAAGTGCAGCACCCCTTGCCCACGCGCAAGATCTTCCCAACCATTTGTTCCGTCTGCGCGACAGCGCCGCTTTCAAACACAGAAAAGCTCGACAAAGGTGGGATGCGCCCGGGTGTGAGGGTGTGATCAAATGAAAAATTATGCTTGCATTAGGGGGCGGCATGTGACAGATTCTGATTCGTGTACCGACCAATCCAAAAGAATCCATGAAAAAGTGTATTGCGTTTCTTCTCATGCTCGCAGGTTTTGCTGTCACTAATAATTTGATGGCCCAAGGGACTGCGTTCACCTATCAAGGCCAGCTCCAGTCCAACGGCGTCCCGGCCGGCGGAAGTTACGACATGGCCTTCTCCCTGTTCCCGGCCGCGAGCGGGGGCGCGGCCGGCGCCGGGCCGATCACCAATGCCGCCACCGGCGTGACCAACGGCTTGTTCACTGTCACGCTGGATTTTGGCGCGGGCGTTCTCAACGGAAGCAATTACTGGCTGGCCATCAGCGTGTCTCCCGCCGGGAGCAACCTATTCACCGAGCTGACTCCGCGGCAGCCGCTGGGGTCCGTGCCCTATGCGGTATTCGCGGCGGGTGCCAGCAACGTGTCCGGCGCAGTGCTTGCCAGCCAATTGAGCGGCAGCGTGGGGAATAGTCAACTGGCCAACAGTTCCATCACCGTGACCGCCGGGGTTGGTCTTGGCGGCGGCGGCGCGGTGGCTTTGGGTGGCGCGACAACCTTGAGCAACGCCGGCGTGCTGTCGGTCGCGGGCAACGGGGACATCACGGTGGCAACGGTCAATGGCGCGGTGACACTGGGCGACACGGCGACCAGCGCCGCGGCGCCGAACCTCATCGTCACACGCGACAGCACCGGCAGCTTTTCCGCGGCCAGCATCACCCTGGGGGGCAATTTGAACCTGCCCGCCACGACGGCTACCACGGGTCTTATTAACGCCGGCGGCAACAGCCTGATCCACTCATACGGGAACCAGAACTTCTTCGCCGGGGCGGGCGCGGGCAACTTCACAATGGGCGGCGGAAACAACACCGCGACGGGAGTCCTGGCGCTTTCAGGCAATTCGAGCGGCAGCAACAACACGGCGACCGGGTGGGAATCGCTCTACAACAACACCAGGGGAGTCAATAATACCGCGACCGGCTGGTCGGCCCTGGTCAACAACACCACCGGAGGCGACAACACGGCCGCCGGCGACCAGGCGCTCTATTCGAATACGACCGGCGGCGACAACACGGCGACCGGCTGGTCGGCGCTTTACAACAACATCGGGGGAAACTGGAACACGGCCGACGGCTGGAGCGCGCTTTACAACAACACGAGCGGCATTTACAACACCGCCACCGGCTATAAGGCGCTGCTGAATAACACCACCGGCTCTGAAAACACGGCCAACGGCACCGGCGCGCTTCAAGACAACACGACCGGCACGGACAACGCGGCCTACGGAGTCAACGCGCTGCTCAGCAACATCAGCGGGAGCAACAACACGGCCAGCGGCTGGGCGTCGCTTGGCCATAACACGACCGGCTACAACAACACGGCTAATGGCCAGTCGGCACTTTACTCCAACACCACCGGAAACAGAAACGAGGCGATTGGCCAAAATGCGATGTACTCCAACACGACCGGGATTCAGAACGCCGCCTTGGGCGATTGGGCGCTTTACGACAACACGAGCGGCAGCCAGAACACCGCCAGCGGCAGCGGTGCGATGCTAAACAATACCACCGGCGGTTTCAATACAGGGGCTGGCTTCAACGCGCTTTACAACAACACCACCGGCTACTGGAACACGGCCATCGGTGGTCGCGCGCTTATTTCCAACACGACCGGAGGGAACAACACGGCTGTTGGCGGCGATGCGCTCCACTACAACACGACCGGCAGCTCCAACACGGCCACGGGCGCCAACGCGCTCCAGGGCAACACCACCGGCAGTTACAACACGGCCGATGGCCATAATGCCTTGGTATTCAACACGACGGGCAACTATAACACAGCCGACGGCTTTCAGGCGCTTTGGACCAACACCACCGGCATCCAAAACACTGCGACTGGCGCCTTCGCTGGACAGAACAACACGACGGGATCGAATAATACAGCGATCGGTTGGGGGGCGCTCCTCAAAAACACCACCGGAAGTTCCAACATCGCCATCGGCTATTTGGCTGGCAGCAATCTCACCACGGGCAATTACAACATCGACATAGGCAACGTGGGTTTGGCGGGCGACAGCAATGTCATCCGCATCGGAACTCCGGGCACTCACACCAACGCCTTCATTGCCGGGCAGATCGTCGGCGACGGCAGCGGTTTGACCAACCTGAGTGTCGGGCAACTGCCGGGCGCGGTGCTGACGAATAATGAAAGCGGCGCAATGTTGACCGGCACATTCAACGGAACATTTGCCGGCAGCGGCGCGGGACTGACGAATTTGAACCCGACGAATTTAAACGCGGGCACGGCGCCGATCAACATTTCCGGCAACGCGGCAACGGCGACGACCGCCGCGAACGTAACCGGGAACATCGCCGATGCCCAGTTACCGGCGAACGTTCCCTTGTTGAACGGAACCAACTCGTTCACCGGCACGAACACCTTTTCCGGCCCAACCATTGCGACCAACGCCGGCAACATTTTCAACGGGGCGTTCACCGGCAACGGCGGGGGTCTGACAAATCTTGCAACGGGCGGAATTACCACGAACGTCCTTGTCGCCGGGGTTACGTTTTACATCACCAACGGTATTATAATGAACGTCCAATGAAAGCCCTTCTCATCATCCCGCTGGCACTGGCTGCATCGTTGATTCACGCGCAGCAATACTCCATTGGCTGGTATAAAATCGCGGGCGGCGGCGGCGCCAGCGCTGGCGGCGGCTATCAAGTTACCGGCACCATCGGACAGCCGGATGCCGGTGGCGCGATGACCGGCGCCACTTATTCATTGACCGGCGGTTTTTGGAGTTTGATTTCTGTCGTGCAAACCGCGGGTCTTCCCAACCTGAGCATCACCCATGCCGGCAACAGCGTGGTTGTCTCCTGGCCGAACACGGCCAATTGTGCCTTGCAACAGAACAGCATTCTGGCCGCGTCGGCGGGCTGGACGGCGAGCGGCTATGCGGTCAGCACCAACGCCAGCGGCACGAGCAGCATTACCATCGCGCCGCCCAAGGGCAGCTTGTTTTTCCGCCTGGCCAGTCCCTGAAATCCTGAAAACACCGCATCGCTCATTTGATGCTTGGCGCCGTCAGGCGGCTGCCCTCTTGAGATTTGATGAGGATGCCAAACGCGGAACTCAGCCAGGGACGGGACAAGAAATTGCCTTGGCAGAAGGTGAACGGATTGTTGGGCGGACGCTCGCGCGTGGGCGGAACACGCGGAATGACGCAGCAACGGCTGAAAAAGAGAAGATTTCTTCTGCGTTATTCTGTTCCGCGGGCTGCTTGCCCATCAAATCCGGCTCGACAGGGCGCGCCGGGGCTGGCAGAGTCGCCCGGAATTCCGTTGCTCCATGTTGTCTCTCGAACAATTAGCCGCGCTGCTCGAAGAGCACCGCCAGGCGCCGGCTGTCCCCGTTCGCGAATTTTCTTTGGGCGGCGAGACTTTTGCCTTCAATTCCTCTCCGGCCATCATGGGCGTGGTCAACCTCTCGCCGGATTCCTGGTATCGCGAAAGCGTCTGCCTCACGGCCGAGCGCGCCATCGCGCGCGGACTGGTGCTCCGGGCGCAGGGCGCCCGCATCGTCGATGTCGGAGCGGAATCGACGCTGGCGCAGGCGGCGCGGCTGGACTCGTCCGCGCAGGAAGGCAGATTGCTGCCCGTCGTGCGCGGACTGGCCGCGGCCGGCGTGCTCGTTTCGGTGGAAACCTACCAGGCCGAAGTCGCGCGGGGCTGCCTGGAAGCGGGCGCCAAGGTGATCAATCTCACCGGGACCCAAGACGCGCCGGAGATTTTCCGACTGGCGGCGGAGCATTCGGCGGCGGTCATCCTTTGCCATGTGCAGGGCCGCAACCCGCGGGAAGTGGGCGATTTCGACGCAAGCGGCGATGTCATCGAACGGATGCGGGAGTATTTCGGGCGGCTTTCGGAGACGGCGGAGCGGCAGGGCGTGGAAAGAATCCTGCTCGATCCCGGCCTGGGCTTTTATTATCGCAATTTGCGTGACAGCGCGGCGCGTGTGCGGCACCAGATGACCACCTTTTTGAACACCTTTCGCCTGCGGACATTGGGATTCCCGGTGTGCCACGCCTTGCCGCACGCCTTCGAGTATTTCGGGGAAGAGGTGCGTTGCGCGGAGCCTTTCTTTGCCGTGCTCGCGGCGCTGGGCAAGACCGACCTGTTCCGCACGCACGAAGTCCCGCGCGTGCGCGCCGTGTTGGAAACGCTGCGGATGTTTTAACCCGCGCTTTTCCGGCAGAGAAAGACCCCTTCCTCTTCGGATGGCGTGATCCATTGATCGAGGACCTCGACTTGCCAGGCCCGCAAGAGGCGCCCGGCTCGTTCGGGTGTGTAGCGGTACGAAAAAAACAGGCGGAGCAATTCGCCCCGGCCAAAATCAAAACGCTCGCCATCCACCATCAGGGACCGGTTGCGGAGAAAACGAAAATCCGCCGCGATCCGCCTCAACCCCGCCGCTTCCTCAATGGAGAATTCCACCGCGCCATCGTCCGGCTCGATTCCAAGGTCGGTCACGAAGGCCATCAGCCAATCGCGCGTTTCGCGATTATCGTAACCGGGAAAAACCCGTCGCACCCCGGCCGCGTAGTCGGGACCGGGCGCAAGATTCGCGCTCAAAAGCAAAAGATCGCCCGGCCTCAACAGCGCCGCCAGCCTGCGAAGGGCGTCGTCCGGCTCGAAGTTCGGGATCATGCCGAAAAAGGTGTATAGGCGCTGGGCCATCCGCGGATCGAGCTGATCGAAAACCTCCGCCCAATCCTCCGCGGCGCCCAAATCGCACAGGAGCGGATGGCAGGGGGCGCCCGGGGCGGCGGTTTGGGCCTCGCGGACGGAAGCCAGAAGCAGGGCCAGGCTGCCATCGCAGGGTGTGTAGGAAAGCTCGTTCACCTTCTGGGCCAGCAACCCCAACAGTCGCGCCTCCTTTTGCCCGCCGCCACAGCCCAGGCCGATCAGGCGCGCCGCGTTTTGGCCCATCACTCCGGCCGCCGCCGCGAAGCTCCGGTCGTAGATGGCCGACGCCTCCGGGTCAGTCCGGGATGGCGAGAAGGCCTCATGCAAGGCGAGCCATTTGCGGGCTTGTTGGCGGCTTTCATAGAGGTACTTTGGCGCGATCCGGCGCGCGCGCAGGCCCTCGCGCAGGCCGCGCTGGACATTTTCCGGAAACTGGCTGGCATGGACCGTTATCGACGCCGTCTCAGATGTCATACATCTTCGCCTTGTCGGCCCCGGCCTCGACCAATTGTTGGAAAGTGACGGCGTTTGCTGTGGTATTGACAGCGTCGCGCAACTGGCGCCAGGCGTGGCGCAATTCGGCGGGGCATTGCGCGTCGCTCAGTCCCGGCGAATCAAAAGTCTCTCCGTGAACGCAGCGCAGGACGTCGCCGAAGGAAATTTTCGCCGGGGGCCGCGCCAGCAAATAGCCCCCCGCCTTGCCGCGCTGGCTTTTGACGATCTGGGCGGATTTGAGTTCGATGAGAATTTGCACGAGGTAATTGGGCGGGATGCCCTGGGTGGAAGCCATTTCCTCGACAGTCCGGGCGCCGCCCTCCTGGTAATGTTGCGAGAGCCAGAGCACGGCGCGGGCCGCATAATCGCTTTTAACGGAAAGTTTCACGCGCAAGGCGGTAGCTGGCCGCCATGGTCAGGTGTTCCCAGGCGGAAAGCAAGCCGCCAGGAATGACTAATGTCTAAGCACGAATGACCAAGGAATGACGAAGCCCGAATGACGAAAGCGGCTCCGAGCGGCCATTTCGTCATTGAGTCATTTGGGAATTCTTTCGTCATTGGAGCTTGGACATTCGTCATTTTCCCCCGGCGTATTCTGGTTTCGCCGTTGACTGAGCCGGCTTGTGTCCAAAAACTGAGATCCGCACATCCGACTGGAGCGCAAGACGGAATACTTCGGGGATCGCCCTCATCCTAGCCTTCTCCCCCAGGAGAAGGATCAGCTATCGCCCGGTACTGGTTTTGCGTGGGCGTGTCCGGCCAGTGCAGTCGCTGGTATCTCAAGTGGACGTCGGATGATTCTCCCTCTCCTGGAGAAGAGGGCAGGGGTGAGGTCGAGCCCCGAAGAGTTCTGTTTTGCGCCTCCGACTGGGGGCGCGAATCGTCTGGACAACAGGCGGCGGGCGGGATAGCCTTGTTGAAAATAATTTATATGACAGCAAAACTCATCGCAGCGTTGAACAAACAGGCCAACATGGAATTGCAAGCCGCCCACGGCTATCTGGCGATGGCCTACTGGAGCGATGTCCATCATTACAGCGGCTTCGCGAAATTCTTCCATGAACAATCCACCGAGGAACACCTCCACGCCGGGAAACTCCTCAAGCACATCGCCGACCGCGCGGGCGTCCCGGCCCTCAGCGCGCTGACGGCCCCGAAGGTTTCCTTCAAGGACCTCACCGACATCGCGCAGACCGCCTATGACATGGAGCGGGCCAACACCGCCGGCATCAACGCCACTTATGAGGTCGCCCTGGCTGAGAAGGATTACCCCGCCCAAGTGCTGCTCCACTGGTTCATCAGCGAGCAAGTCGAGGAAGAGGCCTGGACGGACAAGCTCCTGGCCAAGACCCGCGAGGCCACCTGTTCGGGCAGTATCTCCAGCCTCGACCGGCACCTGGCCAAAATCCTCGCCGGCGACGCTGCGGAGGATTAGGCCGTATTGAAGGCTTCCGCGGGGAAATCCTCAGATACGCGCTTGACCGGCGCGTTGTTTGTGGGAATTTTCCCTTATGACGACAATTGCCAAGGCCGACAAAAGCCGGTTGACCATTCGGGGATTGGTTGACGGCCATCATTACATTGTGCGCGAACAGCCCGGCGGCTGGTTCATCACGCCTGAAAAAATGCATCGCGTCAAAAGAACCGGCATGAGCGCGGACGCCTTTGCCCGGCTCTACCGCTCCCGCACACCCTTGGGCGCTGACACGGCCAGGGAAATCGCCGCCAACCTGGCCGCCACTGACAAGGCGAAATGAGAATCCTGATTGACACTTCGTTGCTGGTTGAAGGCGAGCGCAGAAATTTCGACCTCGGCAAGTGGGTAGTCGCCGCTGGGCATGAAGTTTTTATTTGTGACGCCACCGTCGCGGAATACATCGCGGGCAAGCCCCTGGCAGATGCCGCCAAGGAACAACGCTGGCAAAACTATTGGGACTCGTTTGTCTCACTTTTAGAATCCGTGCCACTTGATCACCAAGTCTGCGAAAAGGCTGGTGAACTGCTGGCCTGTGCCCGGCGCGCGGGAAAAACCGTGCCGCTGGGGGATGGACTTCATGCCGCCGTGGCCGAATTGGAAGATTTGACCGTTGCGACAGTGGATGTTGACCACTTCAAAGCCCTCAGCGTCCGCGCTGTCAATCCATTAAAACGGGATTGAGAAGATTGGCTCAAACGGCCTGCAGGTCCCGGATACGGGCGGCGATCCCGGCGGGAAACTGGCCGGAGCTTCCCGCTCGCAACCGTGACCGCCGTAAGGGTGCGTCCGTCCAGCGTGGAAAACTCCGTTGAGGATTAGGCGTATAATGGCGGAGAGGGGGGGATTCGAACCCCCGGTACAGTTTTACCCGTACAACGGTTTAGCAAACCGCCGCTTTCGGCCACTCAGCCACCTCTCCATCGGTTTCCGAATCTACAGGCGCATTGGTAAAATCGCAATTGGAAAATCCCGATTGCAATTTCAGGCCCCCGCCATGATGCTGGCCTCGTGAGCAAATCGGAGATTCTGGAGCAGTTGCCCAATTTGGGCCGCGGGGATCGTCGTGAAATCCTGGAACGCATTTGGGAGGTGGAGGAAGATGATTTGGTCAGGGGCGCACAGCTCGACGCGGACGAGAAATCGCTGCTCGACCGCGAACTTGCGGAGTTCAAGGCAGACCCAAAGGCAGGCTCCGAATGGAACGAAGTTGAGTCCCGTCTCCACCAACAAGTCCGGCCGTGAGTTGGCGCATCATTGATTTCATTCACCCGCTGCTCGCGTGAGGTTGCGGACATGCTTCAATGGGCGGCAGAGCAGGCAAATTCCGTTTTCCAATCCAACGAGGGCGGAATGATTCCCGCCTAAATTGGCGCAATCATCGTTGACGACCGGCCTTTGGCCTTCTTGGTCATGCAACACGCCGTGAAGCCGATTATGCGCTTATTTTGGGCTGTCGAGAGCCAGTAATTCTGTCAGACATCCTCCCTAACCCGCGTATTTCGCAGCGCGGCGAAAGCCGCTTCCAATTTGTCGGTAGCGCGGTGCTGCCGCGCCGCCCAAATATCAGGGCGAAGCGGCAGGTTCGCCCTACCAAGCTGTGAAATATGCGGGTTAAGCTCTCTGATCCCCTCAACTTCTCCCGGCCTTGCCACACGCCCGGCCTTCTGCAAAGCTGCGGACGTGAACATTGACTCCAGCGGCGCCAATCGAGACCGGGTCTTTGTCACCACCCATTGGTCGCTCGTGCTCTCGGCCCAGGAGAAGGACTCCCCCGGTTCGCTCGAGGCGCTCGAAGCGTTGTGCCGCGCTTACTGGTATCCTCTGTATGCTTTCGCCCGCCGCCAGGGCCAGCGGCCCCACGACGCCCAGGACCTTACCCAGGAGTTTTTCGCCCGCTTGCTCAAGAAGGATTACCTCAAATCCGCCGCGCGCGAAAAGGGCCGCTTCCGCAGCTTTCTGCTCACCGCCTTCAAGCGCTTTCTGGCCGACGAATGGGATCGCCAGCACGCCCAAAAACGCGGCGGCTTCGCCACGGTCGTCTCCATCGACCAGGAACTGGCCGAATCGCGTTTCGCCGCCGAGCCGGCGCACAGTCTCCAACCTGACGTTCTCTTCGACCGCCAATGGGCCATCACGCTCATCGAGCGCGTCATGGCGCGATTGGAGGAAGAGTATCTGAACTCCGGCCGCGCCCGGCTCTTGGAGCACCTTCGCCATTGTCTTGCCCGCGACGAATCGGCGTTGCCCTACGCTCAAATTGCCGCCCAGTTGAACCTGACGGAAGCCGCCGTCAAAATGGCCGTCCACCGCCTGCGCGTCCGCTATCGGGAAATCCTCCACGCCGAGATCGCCCAGACCGTTTCCTCGCCAGGCGAAGTCCAGGAGGAAGTTCGCCACCTTTTTTCCACGTTTGAATCGTGACCCGTCGCCGTTACCTTTGCCCCGTTCTACCTAAGTAAGGACGATGAGCGATACGAATTATCTTTCGCGCAAATGTCCGCGGTGCGGCGCGGACCTGCCGCCCCGGCTTCCACCGGATCTCTGCCCCAAGTGCCTCCTGGAAGCCGGGCTTGCCACCCAGTCCGGCCAGACTCAAGCGCAGACCGCCGACTCGCCCGCCCCTTGGCCTTCGCGCGCCATGCCAAAACCGGGCGAGCAGCTTGGCCGCTACCGCATCGTCCGCATCCTTGGCGAAGGCGGAATGGGCGCTGTCTTTGACGCCGAAGACCTGGAGAGCGGCCGCCGTGTTGCTCTGAAGGTCTTGAGCGAGAAACTGGATTCACCTGAAACCCGGCAGCGTTTTTTCCGCGAAGGCCGCCTGGCCGCCTCGATCAATCATCCCAACAGCGTCTATGTTTTCGGCACCGAGGAAATCGGCGGCATCCCAGTCATCGCCATGGAACTGGTCCCCGGAGGCACGCTCCAAGACCGCGTGCGCGAGCGTGGCCCCTTGGGCATCGCCGAAGCGGTGGACTGTATTCTCCAGATCATTGCCGGGCTGGAAGCGGCAAATCGCGTCGGCATCCTGCACCGCGACATCAAGCCCTCGAACTGCTTCGTGGACGCCGACAACACGGTCAAAATCGGCGATTTCGGCCTTTCCGTATCGGCCAACATCCGCACCGAGCCAGCTCTCACGGCGAGAGGCGGCTTTATTGGGACCCCGGCTTTTTGCTCGCCCGAGCAGCTTCGCGGCGATGAGTTGAACGTCCGTTCCGATATGTATTCGGTCGGCGCAACGCTTTTCCACCTTCTCACCGGCCGGACGCCATTCGAGGCGAAGGACCCGGTGAAGCTGCTTGCGACAGTCCTGGAACAAAAAGCGCCCTCGCCGAGGAAATTCCGCCCGGCCATTCCGACGAGCCTGGCCAAAACGGTCTTGCGCTGCCTCGAAAAACAGCCCGGCGACCGGTTCCAAAACTACCAGGAACTCTGTCAAGCATTGACGCCATACACCAGCGCCGCCCCCACCCCCGCCACTCTCGGACTGCGCTTTGTCGCCGGCCTGATTGACCAAATCGTCTTCGGCGCCATTTTGACGCTGATTCTGGCCCTGACGGGAACGGGTCCGATTGATTTTCTCAATCTGGCCGGCAAGGCTTCGCTCAAAGCGCTGCCGATGGTTCTTCCCATGTTCGCCGGCTCCATCATTTACTTCGGTGTCCTCGAAGGCCATTGGGGCGCGGCGCTCGGCAAAGCCATCTGCGGATTGCGCGTCATCGGCCCAAATCGAAGCGCGCCCGGCATTGGCCGCGCGTTGGCGAGGGCGGTGATTTATGTCCTGTCGCCGATCTTGCCGTTTTGGATCATTAACGTGATCAATCCGCAATTGTATGTGGAGTCTTCTTACGCGATGCAACTCGCGATGAGCGGTTCGATGTATGTCGTTCTCGCCGTGCTCTTCTGCCGCGCGCGCCGCTGCAACGGCTTCGCCTCCTTGCACGACCTCATCACCCACACTCGCGTCGTCTCGCGCTCGGCCCTCCAATCGCGCCCCTCATCCGCAATGCCTGAAATGCAGCCCCTGGCCTCGCAAACCCGCCGCGCCGTCGGCCCCTATCAAGTGCTCGAAATGATGGAGAAAACCAGCGCCGCCGAGTGGCTGCTGGGCTACGATCTGCGCCTGCTGCGCAAAGTGTGGATTCGCCTGGTCCCGCCCGGCGTGCCGCCGGTGCCCGCCGCGTTGCGAGGCCTTGGCCGCGTTGGACGGCTTCGTTGGCTCTCCGGCCAGCGCTCGCCGGAAGCCAACTGGGACGCCTTCGAAGCCCCCACCGGCAATCCGCTGGTCCATCTCGCTCCAACCCGCCCGCGCTGGGCGCAGGCGCGCTATTGGCTTTACGATCTCGCCACGGAAATCAGCGCCGCCGCCAAGGACGGCACCTTGCCGGAAAGTTTGACCCTGGATCGCATTTGGATAACCGATGATGGCCGGGCCAAACTGCTTGAATTCCCCGCGCCCGGCGCCGGCGGCGCAACCGCTCCCGCCAAAGCGGCCCATTCTTGCGGTCCATTCCTGAGCCAAGTCGCGGCCGCTGGCGGAAGCACGAACGTTCCAATGCCCGTCCATGCCCGGCGATTCCTCGAGCGCCTGCCGACTCTCCCCGACGCCGACTCCGTTATCAAGGAACTGAAGCCGCTGTTGCAGCGAGCGCCCGCGGTGACGCGCTGGCGGCGCGCGGTCATCCTCGGCGGTTGCGCTGCCGCGCCGTTGTTGATGGGCATCAGCCTGCTTTTCGGTGCCAGGATGATGGAGCAGTGGAATCAGCAGAACCCCGGGATCATGGACCTGAGCAGCCTGTTGGGGCAGCACGCCATGCTGAATTCCCGCTTCATGAAAGAGCAACCCCATCCCACCGACCGCCAGTTTTCCATCTACATCGCCAGCCATTACCGCTCTGTCATCACTAATGATGCGGTGTGGACGGGCGCCTATACACTGATGCTGGTCAAGGGTGACGACCGCAAATTCGCCGAGCGCAGCGTTGCCGAATACCCCTCACCCTCCGCGGTGGAAATAAAAGACGCGGAGGCGGCATTGAAGAAGTATCTGCCTGATTCGCACGCGTTAGACTTCATTAAACGGCCAACGGAACCATTCCTTATGGCAGGCGGCGCCCTGGCGATTTATGTCTGTCTTCCGGCCATTGCCGCCGCCTTGCTCTTTCGGGGCGGCTTGGTCCTGCTCATCGCCGGGGTGACGTTTGTCCGCAAGGATGGCGCGCCCGCGTCCCGCCTTCGCGTGTTTTGGCGCGCGCTGGTAACGTGGTCTCCGATCCTTGTCGCGTTGCCCTTCAAAAGCCTGTTCGACTTCTCCACATTGGCGCTGATTTCGTTGTCGGCAATTGGCGCCCTCGCGGCCGTCTCCATGGCTTTGCCGGAACGGGGCTTGGCCGACCGTCTCGCCGGAACCTGGCCCGTTCCGCGGTAAGCGCGTTACCTTTTCACAGATTCTCCTAATAGCCAGTGAAAGGATCAATCTACACAATGAAAACTCTGAAACAGACAGCAACCATGGCCTTCTCACTGCTGGCCGCAGCCGCCTTCGCCGCCGATGAACCGACCGCTGACGAAATCATCCAAAAAGCCCGCGCCGCTTACGCCGCGCTCTCCAGCTACAGCGACAGCGGGACGGTGGTCACGGTGTCGTCGGGTCAAACTATTTCGCTCGAATTCGACACCCGGCTCCAGCGCCCCAACCTCTATCGCGTCAATTGGACCCAGAAAAAGGGCCTCATGCCCGGGATGTCGGCCGATAACGGCATGGCGTGGTCCGGTGGCAACGGCGATTTTTACCAGACCACCTGCTCGTGGGCCGGCAACGGGCCTGTTGCCAAGAAGAAAATGCCCGACATGAAAGGCACGCTCGGCGGGTCCATCGGCTATTCGCTGTTCGCAACGACCACCATTCCCGGCGCTTTCTTTGGCCGCAACCTCGACGATTATTTCGCCTACCCCGCCATCGACGGCAAGTTTCCACTCACAAAGCAGAAGAGCGAGAAAGTGGGCGACGTGGACTGCTATGTCATCGCCGCGGAAGCGGATTTGTCCAAATATCCCGAGGCCGGCAAATCCGGCTCCGTCTCGAACCAACTCTGGATCGGCAAAAACGATTTCCTCATCCACAAAACCAGCGTCCGATACTTCGAAAAAGTGGATGACGACCTCTTGCAGAACGACGAAGTCATTGACCAGGCGGCAAAAAAGACCCTGGAAATGCAAAGCAAGCCGGTGACGCCAGAAGCGATCGCCGCCTTGCGTCCGAAGATGAGGGAAATGATGAAGCAAATGCAACCCATGATGAAAAGCGCCTTCAAAGAAGGCGTCCTCTACATCCAGACCCACGAAAACATTTCCGTCAACCAATCCTACTCCCCCGCGGATTTTCTGCCAGCCAAGGACTAACCTGCTTCTTTCATACAAGTCCCAATTTCCGGTTGAGGGCGCGCGCCGAATGCGCGCCCCGTCCTTTTGGTTCGGCTGCAATCCTGCGTCGCACGAATTGGTTGTTCGGAGGGCGAGCCATTCACGAATTGGGAGGCTCATTCCGCAAGATTTGCAAAGTATTGAGCAAAAAAGGGTAAGCGCGTTTTGTGCCGATTGTGCAACTTGTCTTCATTATGACCTACAACGAACATTACGACAACGACACGGTCGCGTTGCAGACTGATGCGATTGAGACGGGCACCCCAAAAACCGGCTTGATCGCGGCGTTGGTGGCAGCCATTAAGGCCAGGATTCCAGCCGGTTACGAGGATGAAGATGGGTTTCACACAGAGGCCAAGCCGCGCGTTCACGATTAATTGCCGGCAGTTTCCGACCGGTTCGTTTGAGGTCGCGGGCATTCCAAGCCCGGAATGAACCGCAATTTGGATTTCCAAAAATCGACCTCGCAACAATCCCGAAGGGATTTCTTCATTCAGCCCAAAGTTTGGGTGCTTCCCAGAAGACTACACAGGTTTCCCACTTGCCTCAGAGCGGCTCTCCGTCCAATCTGGTTCAGGTTGATGAATGAAGCCTAAAATCATTGTTCTTGTTTTAATCCTCGTTGCCCTCGCGGTTGGCCTTTACTTTCTGGTGGCGCCGCGCGCGCGGGAAATCCTTCTTACCGGAATCGTCACCACCGACGAAGTCATTGTCAGCTCGGAAATCCAGGGCCGATTGCAGCAACTTCTGGTGCGGGAGGGCGACACGGTGACCAACGGGCAATTGGTGGCGGTCATCCAGCCGCAGCAATGGGCGGCCGAAATGGCCTATTACACCAACAGCGCGCGGCACTCCTCCGCCCAGGTCCTCCAGGCCCGGGCCGACCTGGAATTCCAAGTCGAGCAAACCAGCAACCTCATCCGGCAAAGCGAGGCCAACCTCGCCGCCACCAGCAACCAGGTCGCCGAGGCCGAGGCGGACCTCGACAACGCGACGCTCACCTTCAAACGCGAGGAGGGCCTTTTCAAACAAAACGTCGATTCCGCCAAGGATTACGATCTGGCCCGCACCAGTTTCGATTCCGCCCGCGCCCGGGTCGAATCCTTCCGCAAACAAGCGGTCGCGGCCCAGGCGGCCGTCGCGCTGGCCAAGTCGAGCGCCGAACAAATCGAGTCCCGCCGCGCCGCCCTGGCCGCCAGCCAGGACCAGCAGGCCGCGGCCGACGCCCAATCCGACAAGGCGCGCGTCCAATTGGGCTACACCCTCATTCACGCCCCGGCCGCCGGCACCGTCGATGTTCGCGCCGCGCTGCCGGGCGAGGTCGTCAACCCGGGCCAGGGGATTCTCACCCTGATCGACCCCGACCAACTCTGGGTGCGGGCCGACGTGGAGGAAGGTTATATTGACAGAATTCGTCTGGGGGACAAATTCACCGTCCGCCTCCCCTCCGGCGCCGTGCGGACGGGAACGGTTTTTTATCGGGCGATCGACGCGGATTTTGCCACGCAACGGGACGTCAGCCGCACCAAGCGCGACATAAAGACCTTTGAAATCCGGCTGCGCTGCCCCAATGACGACCGCGCCCTGGCGGTGGGCATGACGGCCTACGTGGCGCTGGCGTTTGGGAAACCCTGAGCATGGGCGCCGTCGAAGTCGAGAACCTGACCAAGCGTTTCGGCGACTTTTGCGCCGTGGACCACTTGAATTTCGCGGTCGAAACCGGCGAGATTTTCGGCTTGCTCGGCCCCAATGGCGCCGGCAAGTCCACCCTCATCCGCATGTTGACGACGCTCGTGGTGCCCAGCGAGGGGACGGCGCGCATCAACGGGTTTGACGTCATCAAGAACCCCAATGACGTCCGCCGCTCCATTGGCGTGATTCCCCAGGCCATGACGTCCGACCTGGATTTGACCGCGGTGGAAAACATGAGCATCTTCGCAAAGCTCTACGGCATCCCCCGCGAGAAACGGCGGCGCGCCATCGACGCCTTGCTCCGGGCGGTGGACCTGGAACAATGGAGGGACAAACCTGTCAAGATGTTTTCGGGGGGCATGAGGCGCCGCCTGGAAATCGCGCGCGGGCTGGTGCACGAGCCAAGCCTCTTCATCCTGGACGAGCCGACCACGGGCTTGGACCCCGTTTCCCGCGTCGCCGTGTGGGAGATGCTGGAGAGCTTGAAGCGGCAACGCGCCCTCACCATCCTGGTTTCGACCCATTACATGGATGAGGCGGACAAATTATGCGACCGCGTGGCGATCATCGACCACGGCAAGCTGGCGGCGCTGGATTCGCCGCTCAAACTCAAGGCCTCCATCCCCGGCAAGAACATTCTCGAAGCGGGCTTTTCCAGCGTGCCGCCCGGCTGGGAGGAGACCCTGCGCGCGCTGCCCGACGTCGCCGACGTCAAGGCGGAGGAGAGCGTGTTCCGCATCTCCTCCAACAACGGCCCGCGCACCACGACCGCGCTGCTGGAAGCCGTCCGGCAGGCGGGCCTGACGCTGACCTCGCTCTCGGTGCAGAGCACGACGCTTGACGATGTTTTCGTGCATTACACCGGGCACCAGTTGCGCGACGCGCTGAAAGAGTCGGTCCAATACAGCAGTTCGTTTATGTACGAACCCAAACAATCATGATCCGAATCTGGGCCATCATAGAACGCGATCTGCGCCGCTTCCGCAGCAGCCCCACGCTCATGATCGTCTCCATGGTCATGCCGCTGATGCAACTGGTCGTCCTCGGTTACGCCTTTGGCGGAAAGGTGAAGCATCTCCAACTGGGTGTCCTGGACCAGGACCACGGCGGCTCCGCGATCAAAGTCCGGGCATTGGCCCAAGCCGTGGCCGCCAACGCCCAGACCTTCAACACCGTCCAATACGATGACCAGGCGGCCGCCCTGCGCGATTTGCGCGTCGGCAAAATCAACGGGCTATTGGAAATCCCCCCCGCCTTTTCCCGCAAAGTCATGGCCGGCGACAACCCCCGCATCGCGCTGGTCGAAGACAACACCGACCAATTCGCCGCCTCCGCCCTGGAAGGCTCAATCAACCAGATGCTGATCCCCTACAATCGCCCGCCGGTTCCGGCGCGGCTGACGGCCGACGCCACTCTCTCGGTCGTGGAGGTCTATCCCTACGTGCCCTACATTCAATACCTGCTGCCGGGGACAATCGTGCTGGCCATATTTGTCTCCGCGATGATCGGCGGCGGCATCATATTCATAGATGACAAGGCGCGCGGGCTGCACGAGGGGTACTTGGTGACGCCCATTCGCAAGGTGGAATTGATCCTGGGCTTCAACCTGGCGGGGGCGGCCAAGGCGATCCTCAGCGGGCTGGTGCTGGTGACCTTCGGGTCGATCATAGCCGGGATACCCGACCCGTTGAATCTGGTGCGCCTGGCGCGGCTGATGTTGCTGGTGCTGGTGACATCGCTGGCGCTGATCAGCCTGATGTTCCTGCTGATGGTGCGGGTGAGCGATCCGCTGGTGCCGCGGGCGATCTTCGGGGTGTTGAACACGGTCCTGTTCTTCCCCAGCGGCGCGGTCTATCCGATCCAGGCCTTCCCGCCCTGGATGAGATTCATCACGACGATCGACCCGTTCACCTACGCGGTGCATGGCTTCAAGCAAATCATTCTGAAGAACACGGGTTTGATGGCCATCTCCGGCGACCTGGCCTATCTGGCGGCCTTCACCCTCATATCCATGGTGGCGGCCACGCTGCTGTTCCGCCGCACGCTTTAGGCGTTTATGTAGCAGGATTGGGAGCCCGACCGTCCCGGTCGCTTCCAGTCGGCGTCCCGCCGACTGTGTCGGACTCAAAAGCAATCACCTTCCGGTGAGCCATCTCAGGGACCTGATACCTTCGGCGGGACGCCGAAGGTCGCGGGCGAAGACGCCCGCGCTCCCAATCCTACTGCATGGTTACAGTTTAGGCGGCTTGATAGTTTGGTTCCAATTCGGAATTTCGAGCCATGAGCATAGAGGGATTGCGCCAACTGCCTAGCAGCGAAAAATTGAAACTTATGGAAACGCTGTGGGAAGAATTAAGCCGTCCGGACGATGAATTTGAATCGCCAGCGTGGCACGCGACGGAGTTGGCCGCGACCGAACGCCGCCTTGCGGAGGGCAAGGAACAAGTGCTCGATTGGGACAAAGCAAAAGAATCGCTCCGAATGAAAGCCGGATGAAGGTGCGGATACTGACATCCGCCCTCAACGATCTGGCGGTCGGTCGCCAATTTTAGATTGAAAAGAGGGCCAAGCAACACGACCGATGGTTGAAATTCAACCATTTACGGGACGAATTTCAACCGTCCAGTGAACGAATTTCATCCATCCAGTGGACGAATTTCATCGGGACGGTTTTATATCAACTTCTCAGCGGGCTTGGTTTGCCTGCGGCCACGGAAGGAACGAGCCGTGGGCGATGACGTGCTCACTTCTGCGCTCCAGAATTTGAATATCCTCGCGGCACTTCGAGAAGATGCCTCGGTATCTTTTCGCGGCCTCGTAGCCAAGCGTCTTGCGCCCGCCGCCGGGATCGTTTTGCAATTGGCGTGAGGCAACCAACTTCTCAAAATAAACCTCCTTTGGATTACACTCCTCGCGGATTTCCCGCCAACTCCAATCCGGCGGAAGATCGTGGCCCGCCATTCTGGGCGCAGCGCACGGTGATCGCATAGCGAAACGGATCGTGATTCTGAACGGCAAATTCCACTTCCAGCTTGAACTCCTCCTGGCCGGCGAAACAAATCTCCCTCGTGCCGCCGCGAATGCCGCTCCACTCCAACTGGCCGCCTTCGCCATACTTCCCCCCGATGACCTCCGCCAGATTATAGCCGCGGGCGACGCCGTGGAGGAAACGCAAAGCATCACGGATGTTGCTCTTGCCCGACGCGTTGGCGCCGACCAAAATGGTGACCGGCCCGAAGCGAACTTCCGCCCGACGGAAGTTTTTGAAATTCGTCAGTGTTAATTTCTTGATCATCGCGCTTGCGGTTGTTCCAGGCACAGCTTACGCGGATTCGCGGCGTTTGAAACTAGATTCTTACCTTTGAAATCCCGTCGAATCCTCTCTCAGATTTTGAATCCGTGTCCATCCGTGTCCATCCGTGGTTAAGAATATCAATTCCCTTTGCCAGGATTTTCAATCGACATTCGCGGGCGGGTGCTCAAGAATTGGGAGGATGAACTGGCCCGCGGATTATCACTTGCACACGCCGCTGTGCCGGCACGCCAAGGGCGAGCCGGGGGAATACGCGGCGCGCGCCCTCGCGCTGGGCCTGGACGAAATCGGCTTCTCGGACCACTCGCCCATGAAGCGCGATAATTTCGACAATTGGCGCATGCGCTTTGACCAGTTGGACGAGTACGTAGCCAAAGTGCGCCAGGCGCAAAAGGCCTTCCCGGCGCTGTCCATCAAGCTGGGGCTGGAGGTCGATTTTCTGCCGGGACACGAGGACTGGATACAGGACCTGGCGCGGCGGCATCCGTGGGATTATTTCATCGGCTCGGTCCATTACGTGGCCGAATCGTGGGCGCTGGACAACCCGGAAGACATCCGGAAATGGGCGGAGCGGGACCCCATCGAAGTGTGGTCGGTTTATTTCGAGCGGCTGGGCTTGGCGGCTGAGTCGAAGCTTTTTGACATCATCGGCCACGCGGATTTGCCGAAGAAGTTTGGAATTTACCCCAAACAGGATGTCACGCCGCTATTCGAGCGTTTTCTGCAAAAGGCCGCCAGGAGCGGCGTGGCGGTTGAATTGAACACCGCCGGCCTGCGCAAGGTTTGCCGGGAGATTTACCCCAGCCGCGCCTTCCTGGACCTGGCGGCGCGCCACAAAATCCCCATCACCTTCGGCTCCGACGCGCACGCGCCCGAGGAGGTGGGAAGCGACTTTGCCGCCGCGCTGGACCTGGCGCGGGCGGCCGGCTACACCGAGACTTGGCGGTTCAACCAGCGGGAACGCGTCAAAAGGCGCCTTTAATTTTTCCGCTTTTGGTGTAGAGTGGCGGAATGGACACGCGCCAATTTCCACCGTTCAGTCTGACCCGACTCTTGCGAACCGTCTTTGCGCCCAAGCCCGGCGAGCGGGTGGCGATTTTCATCGACCTGCCCGATCCGCGCGGCGTGAAGGATTTCGGGTTCCTGCGCGAGCCGTCCCTGAGCATCCAGCGCCTGGCCCACGAGGTCTTTTACCAGGGACTCAGAAACGGCGGCCTGGGCGAATTGAAGCTGACGGGGGGCGATCTTTACGCCTACCAGGCGACCGGCGGCAGCAATCTGGATTTGCCGCCAACGGCCTTCGACCCCGCCGGCCGCGAACTGGTCCTGGAGCGCGACATCTATCCCCATTACAACATCATCCTGTGCGTCTCCACCTTTTCGGCAACCGCGCCGCTGACGGCGTTCGCGAAGAGGCATGGATTCCGCGGCGCGACGCTGCACGGGCTGAACGACATCATTCTGCGAACCGGGCTTGCGGTGGATTACAATGAAGTCAGCCGCGACACGGAGAAGCTCCGGCTGGGCCTGACGGGCGCGGATTCCTTTGAGATCGACTTCGAGCTGTCCGGGCGGAAGCTCCAGCTGACGCTGGACTGCGGCGGGCAGGAGGCGCAGAAGAGCCACGGCCTATGCCGCGGTGAAAAGCCCGACGTTGCCAACCTGCCGGCGGGCGAAGTCTATTTTGTGCCCCGCGGCGCGGAAGGCTCGTTTCCGTTGCGCTACGAGGACGGAACGATGGGGCTGATGGAGGTGGCGGGCGGGCGCGTGCGAAAGGCCTCGCTGCTCAAGGGGCGCCAATCCGTCATCGACGAGCATAACCGGAAAATGGAATCCGACCCCGCCACCGGCGAAATCGGCGAACTGGGCTTTGGCACTCAGGACCTTCCACCATCGGGCCGGGACATCCAGGATGAAAAAATCTTCGGCACATTGCACGTCGCGACCGGCCGAAGCGACCATCTGGGCGGACACCTGACGCCGGACAAATTCGCCAGCGCCAAGAACGCCACCCATGACGACATTTTGTTTTCGCCGACGAAAACGCCGGAGATTCGGGTGACCCAGGCGCGGATGCGGCGGGGCGGGCGCGACGAAATTGTGATCGAGAATTATCAGCCGTCGGCCTGGTGGCGGGGACTGCTGGGCGCGCGGTGATGAAACGGATACGGGAGAATTATTACGAGAGCGGGCGGGCGGCGGCGGAGTACTTGATTCTGCACTACGGCAAGCCGGAGCCGCTCCTGCCGCCGGAAGTGGCCGCGTGCGGCGCGCCGCGGTTTGTGGAACGTTGCGTCACGGAGTGCCTGGACGCCCGGCGGCTGTCCCCCGATGCCCGCGCGCTGGATTTGGGCTGCGCCGTGGGGCGCGCTTCCTTTGAGTTGGCGCGGCACTGCGCGGAGGTCGTCGGCGTGGACACCTCGCGGCAATTTATCCGGATCGCCCGCCATCTGCGCGCGATCGGGTCGCTCTCCTTCCGTTACATCGAGGAGGGGGAACGGACCGGGCGCCACCGGGCGGCGGTTCCGCGGGGGATCGACCGGAGCCGGGTGAAGTTTGTGGCCGGGGACGCGGCGCGACCGCCGGCGGGTCTGGGGACATTCGACGTGGTGCTGATGGCGAATTTGATTGACAGAATGGCCGCGCCGGAAACATGCCTGCGGCGCCTGCCCGCCCTGGTCAAGCCCGGCGGCCAGTTGATCCTCACCTCGCCCTACACCTGGCTGCGGGAGTACACGCCCAGGAAACACTGGCTCGGGGGCGGCCGCGGGCGGACCTTCGCGGCCATTCGGACCATCCTGGCGCCTCATTTCAAGCTGGCGCGGCGGCTGGATTTGCCCTTTGTCATCCGCGAGCACGCGCGCAAGTTTCAACTGGGCGTGGCCGAGGCCGGCGTCTGGCTGCGGCGGTGAACCATGAGAGCCGCCGCCATCGCCGCCTGCTTCTTTCTGGGCCTTCTGGCAGGCTGTTCGCCCAGAACCCGGACGCAATTGATCGTCGGGATGGAACTGGCCTACCCGCCCTTCGAGATGACCGATGAACGCGGCCAACCCGCCGGCGTGAGCGCCGATTTGGCGCGCGACCTCGGCCATCATCTTCAGCGCGAAGTCGAAATCCAAAACCTCCCGTTCCCCGGCTTGATTCCCTCGCTGCAAACGCACAAGATCGACCTCATCATCTCCTCCATGACGGCCACGCCCGAGCGGGCGGAGTCGATTGCGTTTTCCGACGGTTATTTGACCACGGGGCTGTGCCTGCTGGCGGGGAAGAGGTCGCCGGTGCAATCCATCGCGGACGCCGACCAGGCGGGCCGCGTCATCGCTGTCAAGAAGGGAACAACGGGGCATGTCTTCGCGATGGACAACGTCAAGAAGGCCCGGGTTCTGGTGCTGGACAAGGAGGATGCGTGCGTCCTGGAGGTGGTTCAGGGCAAGGCCGACGCCTTCCTCTACGACCAGATTTCAACTTATGAGAACTGGCGGCGCAACCCGGACACCACGCGCGCGCTCCTGCGGCCCTTCCGCCAGGAAACCTGGGCCATCGGGCTGCGCCGGGACGACACGAACCTGCTGCGGCAGGTGAACGCATTCCTCAAGGAGTACAAGGCGGAAGGCGGCTTCGAGCGGCTGGGGGAGCGCTATCTGCGCGAGCAAAAAGAGGCTTTCAGAAAGCTGGACATTCCGTTCTACTTCTGACCGTGCGCTGGTCACGCTACTTTTTCGCCTCCTCCGAACCCGGAACGCCGCCGCCGCCGGTGTGGGCGCGGGCGGCCAATTTCGCGCTCGCCCTGCTGGCGGTTTCGCTGGTGTTCTATTTCTCATTCCACCGGCTGGCTTACCGCCTGCGGTGGGACTCGGTTTATCCCTACCGCCGGATGTTTCTGGAAGGGTGGCTGACCACCATCTGGATTTCGGCCGCGGCCTTGGTGCTGAGCACGCTGGCCGGGCTTTGCGCGGCGCTGGCCCAGCGCGGCCGCTTCCTGCCCCTGCGTTACCTGGGCAAAATCTACGTTGAGGTCGTGCGCGGCACGCCGCTGCTGGTGCAGATATTGATCCTCTTTTACGTCGTGGCCGACGCCTTCGGCATCCAGAACCGCTACGTGGTGGGCGTCCTGACGCTGTCTCTTTTCAGCGGGGCCTACATCTCCGAAATCATCCGGGCGGGGATCGAGAGCGTCGGACGGACGCAATTGGAATCGGCCAAAGCCATAGGGCTGACCCGGCGGCAAACGTATCGCCATGTGATCTTTCCGCAAGCCCTCCGCCAGACCTTGCCGCCCCTGGCGGGGCAATTCGTTTCGCTGGTGAAGGATTCCTCGCTGCTGTCGGTCATCGCCATCAACGAATTCACCTGGAACGCCCAGACGGTCAACGCGCGGACCTTCAGCACGCTGGAAAGCTACCTGCCGCTGGCGCTGGGATATTTGGTATTGACACTGCCGATTTCCTGGTGGACGCGGCGCCTGGAGCGGCGCCACCAATTCGAGACATAGCGTGAACCTGCGCCTGGGCCAGATTGTCAAAAGCTTCGACGGACACCGCGTCCTGGACTCCGTTTCGCTGGACGTCCAGGAGACGCGCGTCCTGGCGCTGGTGGGGCCGTCGGGCGGCGGCAAATCGACCCTGCTGCGAATCATCGGCGGGCTGGAGCACCCGGATTCGGGCGAAGTGCGCATCAACGGCGAGCCGGTGGTGTTCCAGGAAGAGGCCTTGCTGCGCCATCGCCGCGCCGTCGGCACGGTCTTCCAGGCTTTCAATTTATTCCCCCATTTGACCGCGTTGCAAAACATCACCCTCCCGCTGGTGCATGTGCGGGGCCAATCCAAGAGCGAGGCGGAGGAAATCGCCCGTCAACTGCTGGCGCGCTTCCGGCTGGAAGGGCAGGCGGACAAGCGGCCCGCGGAGCTTTCCGGCGGCCAGCGGCAACGGGTGGCGCTGGCCCGCGCCCTCTCCGGCAAACCGCGCCTGCTCCTGCTGGACGAACCGACCTCCGCCCTGGACCCCGAAATGACCGCCGAAGTCCTCGATATGATCGCCGAACTCCGCGCCGAAGGGCGCGATTTCATCCTGGTCACGCATGAAATGGGTTTTGCTCGCCAGATAGCCGGCCACGCCGCGTTCCTGGCCGATGGCCGCATCGTTGAGTCCGGCCCGGTGGCGCAATTGTTCGACGCCCCGGCCGCCCCGCAAACGCGCGCCTTTTTTGCCAAAGTACTCAAATACTGATTTGACTGGGCCAAACCGCCGCGCCATCTTGATGACGAAGACGGCGCCATGCTGATTCAACCATGACAACCGCGAGCCAGCCCGCTCCATCCCCGCCCAAGCGAAATGCTCCCAACGCGCGCGTACCTTCGCGCCTGGTTGAAGCCGCCCGCATGGATGCCTCGGAGGCCTTGCACTTGCTGGAAACGTCCCTGGACGGATTGACCGAAGCGGTCGCGGGCGAGCGCCTGGAGAAGGCGGGGCCCAATGAGGTGTCGAAGGAGAAACGCAATACGTGGCCAAGACGGCTGTGGCACGCGGTGCGCAATCCGCTGGTCATCCTCCTGACTGTGCTGGCCATCATCAGCTTTTCCACCGCCGACTCGACCAGCGACGTGGTCGGCGCCTGGTTGATGGTGGCCATGGTTATCCTGGGCGTGGGATTGCGGTTCATCCAGGAAGCCAAGGCGGACGCCGCCGCGGCGGCGTTGAAGGCCATGATCAAGGTCACCGCAACGGTCGTCCGCGACGGGAAGGAGGCCGAGGTTCCGTTGCAGTGCCTTGTGCCGGGTGACATTGTCAAATTGTCCGCCGGCGACATGATCCCCGGGGACGTGCGGATACTGACAGCCAAGGATTTGTTCATCATCCAGGCGACGCTGACGGGAGAATCCCTGCCGGTGGAGAAGTTCGACGCGCGAGAGACGCGGGAGAACCTGTCGCCCCTGGAATGCGGCAATCTGTGCTTTTTGGGAACGAGCGTGGAAAGCGGCGCCGCGCAGGCGCTGGTGGTGGAGACCGGCCCCCGCACTTACCTGGGCGGCATCGCCACCAGCATGACGACGCAGGCGGTGGAGACCAACTTCGACAAAGGGATCAAGCGGTTTACCTACCTGATGCTCACGTTCATGCTGGTCATGGTTCCGGCGGTGTTCTTTATCAACGCCCTGAGCAAATCACCCTCGCAGGTGGCGGATGACGACATTGTCAAACTCCCTTCCCTGGCCGGCAAACTGGCGGCTGGGGCCGACCCGGTGTCCGCGTTTTTGAACGGGCAATTGGACCCTGACACGAAGGCCGCGCTTGCCGCCTACCAACTTTCCCCCACCAACAGCGATGCGCTGGCCGGGATGCTCGCTTCCAACCTGGACATAATTGTGTCCGGTCCATCCATCTACGACGCGGCTCGTTTCCAGAATGTCCCGCTGGAACCGGAGGCGGAGCGCCGCCTGAAACATCCGCGCCGCCATGATTTCAGGCTCAACCGATTGCTTCTGCAGGACGCTTACCCCGCGGAATTGAAGAGGAGCAGCAAGCATGATTGGGGCGGGGCTTTCCTCTTCGCGCTGGCGGTGGCGGTGGGTTTGACGCCCGAAATGCTGCCCATGATTGTCTCCGTCTGCCTGTCCAAGGGGGCGCTGGCCATGGCCAGGAAAAAGGTCATCGTCAAACACCTCAATTCCATTCAGAACTTCGGCGCCATGGACGTGCTCTGCACCGACAAAACCGGCACGCTCACCCGCGATCACGTCATCCTGGAAATTCATTGCGACGTTTTCAAGAAGGACAGCGATCCGGTTTTGCTGGCAGCCTACCTGGTCAGCCATTTCCAGACCGGGCTTAAGAACGTCCTGGACCGGGCAGTCCTGAGCCATCCGGAGGCGCGGCAGAAACTTTGCATCGACAATTACAGGAAGGTGGACGAAATCCCGTTCGATTTCTCGCGCAAGATGATGTCGGTCATCGTCGAAACCCCCGAACATGAATTCCAAATACTGACCAAAGGCGCGCCGGAAGCCGTTTTTGCCCATTGCACACAGTTTGAAAGCGAGGGCGAAATCCTGCCCATGGAACCGATTCTAATGGGCGATCTCATCCAGGAATACAATGATTTGAGCGCCGACGGTTTCCGCGTTCTGGCGGTCGCCTCCCGAACCCTGGACAAACGGACCGCCTACTCCAAAGCCGATGAATCAGAACTGATTCTCAAGGGATACATCGCCTTTCTCGACCCCCCAAAGGACACAGCCGGAGAAGCCATCGCCGCGTTGCAGAAAAATGGGGTCACTGTCAAAGTGCTCACCGGCGACAACGATCTGGTGACCCGCAAAGTGTGCAAGGAGGTCGGGCTGGACACGACGGGCGTCTTGCTGGGCAACGCGGTGGAAAACATGAGCGACGAACAGCTTGGCAAGGCGGTGGAAACCACGCGGGTTTTTGCCCGGCTTTCCCCAAAACACAAGCAGCGGATAGTCCAGGCCCTCCGCCACAACGGCCACGTCGTCGGGTTCATGGGCGACGGGATCAATGACGCGCCCGCCTTGCGCGCCGCCGATGTCGGCCTCTCAGTCGATAACGCGGTGGACATAGCCAAGGAATCGGCGGACATGATCCTGCTTGAAAAGAGCCTGATGGTGCTGGACGAAGGAGTGTTGGAAGGGCGCAAAGTATTCATCAACATCCTCAAATATATCCGCATGGGCGCCAGCTCCAACTTTGGCAACATGTTCAGCGTGCTGGGCGCCAGCGCTTTTTTGCCCTACCAGCCGATGCTGCCCATTCAAATTCTGACCAACAACCTGCTCTATGACTTTTCCCAGGTGGCCATCCCGACAGATAACGTGAGCACCCGTCTTATCGCCAAACCGCAGCCGTGGGACATGGGGGAGATCACGCGCTTCATCCTGTTTATCGGACCGGTCAGCTCAATCTTCGATTACACCACGTTTTTTGTCATGCTGTACCTTTTCCATTGCTGGGCGCCGACGGGCGCCGCCCTCTTTCACACCGGCTGGTTTGTGGAATCGCTCATGACGCAGACCCTGATAATTCACGTCATTCGCACGCGGCAGATTCCGTTCATCCAGTCACGCGCCAGTACGGCTCTGACCGTCACGACCCTCGTCATCATGGCCTTGGGCGCCTGGCTGCCCTATTCGCCGCTGGCCCGGATGCTGCAATTCGTGCCGCTGCCGGGGGGGTTCTGGCCGATCTTGTTTCTGACGCTGCTCTGCTACGTCATATTGACCCAATTGGTCAAAATGTGGCTCATCCGCCGCGGATGGCTGTGATCCGCCCGGCGCTGCGGCCTCCGCCGCCGCGTCATAGGAGAATAGGGCGGGCAGCCGGATTTCCAGGGCGCGCGCCAGCTTGTCAATACTCCTGAGCGAAACGTTGCGCGCCCCGCGTTCAATATCGCAAATGTAGGTCCGATGCAACCCAGCCCTGGCGGCCAATTCTTCCTGGGAAATCCCCGAACGCTTTCTCCAGGCTCTGACCGCCGTTCCAAACACCTTTTCAACTTCAACCTTTTCCACAAGCGTATTCTCCCTCAATAATATCAAGCCTCACAACAGACTATCAGTGACGGCTCGAAATGTTTTTTCCGACGCTTTCCTCTTGCCCCTGAAGAGTCTTGATTCCCCGGGGACCCGGAATGACTAATCCTGCTTCAACCGACAGCCCGTACCCTCAGTCAACTGCCGCAAAAAAGCAAACAAAAAAACATTTTGGACAAGGAATTCGCCGCCACTCTGGGCAAACCCCAGTGGATCAAGTAGTTCGGCAAACGGGCCGGATGCGGCCCCGCTTCCCGCCGCGCGCCGCGCAACGCCGGAATGTTCGGCGGCTCCCCTGGCCGCTAAACCCACTGATGCATGATCGTTTCTGAGCAAACTCCGGTTCTCACGGCAGTGGCGGGCCTAGTTTGACACGGTAGAAACGGAGCGGCGAGTTGGTCGCGGCGTCCGTCCAACCGAACGGCAGCGCGGGCGGGTTGGTAATGAAAATGTTGCTCCACTGCGCGAGGTTGGTCGAAGTTTCAATCCCGTAATCGGGACCGCTCTGGCCGTTGACATTGAATCTGAATTGCCCGCCCGCGAACGCAATGTTGCTGATGCCTGGCATTAACAGCGGATTGACGACAACGGAAAAACTTTGCGCGGCGCTCAATGGCGGTACGCCATTGTCGGAAACTTTCAACGTGAAATTGTCCGTCGAGTTTGCCTGCGTGACCAGCGGACGGAAAGAAAACGCGCCGCTGTTGGCGCTAAGCGTTGCGTTGGTCGCGCCGGTGAGCAGCGCGAAGGTCAGCGTCGGGGCCGGCTGGTTGGTATCTGTGGCGCTGGCGTTGAAGGCAACGGTCTGGCCGACGTTTACCGTGCGGTTGCTAATGGCGGCGAGCACCGGCGGCGTTTTGGCGGGGAGGGTGAGGGCGATGGCCGTCGCGTGGCTGATCGATCCGCTCGTGCCGGTGATTGTCACGGTCGTTATGCCGGTGGTTGCGGTGTTGGATGCCGTGAGCGTTAATACGCTCGTTCCGATAGTCGGGTTCGTGCCAAATGTCGCTGTTACGCCGCTCGGAAGGCCGCTTGCGCTCAGCGTAAAACAGCTGTTTAAGCCATTGGTAGGAGCCGCGGTGATTGTGCTCGTGCCGCTCGAACCGCTGTTCACTGTCAGGCTGGTCGGATTCGCCGACAGGCTGAAATCCGGCGAAGGGGTATTCCAGACAACGGAATCAATGTAGCAGGCGCCTGACCAAACGGCGCTGGTCGTAAACTGAATGCCCAGTTGCTGCAATGGCGTTACGGCGGTCAGCGGTACTGTCAAGGTGATCGTGTTCCAGGCGTTGCCAATCAGATTCCCATGCCAGCCAGCGGTCCATGCCCAGTTGTAGTCCTGCAGATACGGCTGGAGCGTGGTGACCTGACTGCCGCCCGGGACCCAGACATGGAAGGTAATCGTCGAACCGGCGGCTACAGCCACGTTGCCCACGGACGCGGACGATGTGCCCGCTGCCGTGCCGTCGAAGTTCACAGCCAGCGACTGACTGCCCGCAAAGTGCTGCGCGGTTGAAGTAGCTACTCCAGCAATTTGACTGCCGCTTGCCGCCCAACCCTGCGGGTCGGTTTCGAAGTTGAATTGCGCCGGGTCCGGGTTGACGCCGGGTGTCGTCGCGTGGGTCTCAGGTGCAAAACCTGACGACCCGGAGCTATTGACGGCGGCCACCTGGTAGTAATACGTGGTGCCGCTATTAAGACCGGTATCGGTATAGGTCGTGCCAGCTATGCCGGTGACGACCGGATTGGTGCCTTCGTGGCCGGCTTCCGCCGCCCGGTAGAGATTGTAGCTGGTGGCTCCACTGCCGGCAGCCCAAAACAAATTAACATTGGTGTTGTTATCAAGCGTCGCGATCAAGCCGGACGCCGCGTAAGGAGCGCCATTGGGTGGCGGAAACGCAACTCCACCGGTCAACACCCTGACAGCGTTCGTATCCATGACTGCGCCCGTGGTATAGTCTAATGGACTGTCGCCAGTGCTCCAATAAAAGGGACTGAGTCCGTGGGCATGGGCGGAATCAACCAGATACTTGTTCCAATAGTAACAGGAAAGACTATTCCAAGCTGCCTCCGTCGCATTGGTCGAAAGGACCGACTTACCCGCCGCCTGGAATTCGCCGATCATCACCGGAATGCCCTTGCTGACATACTGGTCAACCAGTTGTTGAAAGCCGGCGTCCGTCGCGCCTTCTTCGGGTGTGCCGCAGTCATGAGACGGATCTCCGGAATAATGGTAAGCGGGCCCCCAGAAGTATTGCATCGCGCCCCACGATGCGTCGCTCTGCAATTGCGTGAACTGAAACGGCGTGTAGTTATGGTATTCCAGCATCAGACGATTGGAAACCGTGTCCGTTGGAAGCGAATTCAACCACGTCGTGTCGCCGCCACCTTGCAACACCAGCCAGCGGTTGGTGTTATTGCCACCGACACTGCGAACCGCATTGACGAAAGTCTGGTAGTAAAACATCAAGGTATCCATGTCAGCGGGATTATTCACGTTTGGTTCGTTCGCGGCGGCAAACAGCAAATGGTTGTCGTAACCGGCAAAGGTGGTGGCGATCTGTGTCCAGTAGGCATTCACCTTCGCGTTGATGGTTGGATCCACCGTTGTCCCAATGTTGCTTTCCAGCCAACCGTCGTCCCAGTGATCGTTGATCATGACATACATTCCCGCAGCGATGGCCCCGCCAACCGCCTGTTTGACCTGCGCCATGTAGCTGGCACTGATTTCGTAGTTGGTGGCGGTGGCGGTGATGTTGGTCGTGGCGGTCATGTCCCACGCACACGGAATGCGAACGGCGTTGAACCCGTTTTGAACGGCAGAGTAGAAAAGCGCCACGTTTGGCGGACCCCAGTTCAGTTCCAGCGCATTTCCGACGTTCATCCCGCAGGTTGGATTCGGCCACGGCATGGATGCGGGAATAGGGGTGGCCGCCGCTTGCAGGCCAAGATCGAAAACCGCGTCAAAACTGTGGCTGCTGCCGGTGGTGATGGTGCCGCCGCTGACGGGAATGATCGCGATTTCGCCGCCGGCGTATGCGTTCGTGGCCACAGCCAGCGCCGCCCAGCCGCCGCCGGCCGGCTGGATGCCGAAAGAAAACGCGTAGGCTTTGTTCGTTCCGAGCGATACGTTCAGTCCGCTCCATTTCAGCCAGTCACCGTCGGTGAAGCCGGGATTTGGCGCGCTGAACGTGATGAGCAACGTCGCCGTGCTGTTGCTCATCGAATAAATGCGCAGATAATACGTCGGCGTGCTGGAGGGCGTGCCGTAGCCGTTGCCGTCGTTCAACCCAGCCGTCTTGATGGCGACCGACACGAGATTCATCGCTTTGCCTCCGGTGGTGAATGTCTGACCTACCGGCGGATTGTTGTCGCTGAAGTAATTGATTCTGTCAGGCCAAGTCTGATCACCTTTGGTGGATGGTTGGGAAATGTCGTTTGTTCCGGGACTTGGCGCGCCAGCTCCGATGTCCGTCAAAGTTTGCGCGTTCAAAACACCCCCCAGCCCGACCGCGAAGAGTAGTAAAATAAGACTGCGAGTCGCGCTCTTCATGGTGCCATTTTAACCTGATTGCGCTTGGAAAGATAGTCGTCAGTTTTCATTACAGGGCTATGCCGGTTCGAAGCAATGCCGATGGATTTGGGGAACTTTGAGAAAAAGGTCGGAAGACCGGCTTCTGCTCGCCGCTCGCCGCGCAACGCCGGAATGTTCGGCGGCACGCCTGCCCGGCAAGCTCAGTTGGTAGAGCGGGTGAATCCGCCGTCGCGCTTCGCGCCGTGGCGGGACCGAAGGGAATCGAACCCTCGTTACAATGCCGGGCCTGGCATAAATGCCCTCGGATTTCTGCGGAAGACACAGTGACATGAAAGTCGTTCAACATGGACTGGATCCAGCAAGGCAATCAGGACATTGATGCCGAGCAAGGCGCGCACGCTCAGATGCCTTCTTGATCCATCAATTCTCGCACATGATCCACTGTCACCACCTCGCCGCGCGAGGGCAGAAGCCGAACACCCCCCGTGTCGGCCGGGACAATTTGGTTTTCTTGGCCGGCGCCATCAACCCGCGCCGCGCCAATGCGGAAATAACGCGTCCTGCCGTGCTGCAATCCCGTTCCGCCAATTCCTTGGCGGCTTGGAGCACGTCATCTTCGATATCCAGGGGCGTTCTCATAGGCAGCTATTACATCAGTGCATCAAAGTCAAAAATGTAGGAGTGGGTTGGTGGCGAATGAACACCAGCATCATTAGATTTGATTCGACTCCGGCTGGCTGGGTCTGAAGTGGCGGGCGGCGGCTTTAACGTTAAACCTCCGGTTCTTTCCGAAGGAAAGTTTACTTTCATTTATTGTGTACAGCGATCTTCAGACCCTTTTCATTTTGATCCGCCCGGCGGTTGGCAAGCTGGCTCAGACTGTGATCTAGTAGCGCGATGCCAACGCATTTGGCCAGGCAGGCAGTCCGGCGTCGGCGGGAGGGCGGGTTTCGTGAACGCTGTGCTTTATGTCCGCCCATATATTCCATCGGCCTGCGGCGGAAATGGCCGAAAAGAACTGGTCCGGTTCACCGGATCAAGGTCAGTCAAGGTAAAACTTCAGGTTGACTGCGTATATTAGCCTTCATTATTGCGCTTGCGTTTCCGGGCCGGGGGCGTATTGTCGCGTTGCCTGAGCTTCGCGTTGTGCGGGGCTTGTTGAGGCTGAGAAAAAGAAGTTAACGCTGGAACCTAACCTTTAACCTCCGTTGCCAGGCAACGCGGTCAGGTAGGCAATGGAGTCTTCGCAGGCGCCGCGCGCGCCCACGCAAGCCTCCCGCAGTCAGTCAATACGTATATATTATGCTCACGATGGAAGAAGCCCTGAAGCAAAGCTCGACCCAATTTGCGACAGGCCAAATTGTCAAAGGGATCGTCATTGAAGTCCGCCCCAAAGAAGTCCTCGTCGATATCGGCTACAAAAGCGAAGGCGTCATCCCGGCCAACGAATTCGACGACATCAAACTGGTCAAGATCGGCGATGAAGTCGATGTCCTCATCGAGAAACTCGAAGACAAGGAGGGCATGGTCGTGCTCTCCAAGGAAAAGGCCGAGTTCAAGAAGAATTGGGACAAAATCCTCACCATTTGCAACGAAGGCGGCACCATTCAGGGCAAGGTCAAGGCGGCCGTCAAAGGCGGCCTCCTGGTCAACATCGGCGTCGAAGCTTTCCTGCCTTCCTCCCAAATCGACATCGTTCCGCCCAAGAACCTGGCCCAGTTCATCGGCAACATCTACGAATACAAAGTCGTCAAGATCAACCAGGAACGCCAGAACATCGTCCTCTCCCGCCGCGAATTGATCGAGCAGCGCCGCAACGACAAGCGCGCCAAGCTCCTCACCGAAATGACCCCCGGCGACATCCGCAAGGGCACCGTCAAGAATATCACCGACTTCGGCGCCTTCATCGACCTCAACGGCATCGACGGCCTTCTCCACATCACCGACATGAGCTGGGGCCGCATCGGCCATCCCTCCGAGATTCTCAAGGTCGGCCAGGACATCGACGTTGTGGTGCTGGACATCAACCGCGAAAAGGAGCGCGTCAGCCTGGGCCTGAAGCAGAAACTGAGCAATCCCTGGGAAAACATCGACGCCAAGTACCAGGTCGGCAACAAGGTCAAGGGAAAGGTCGTCAACCTGGTGCCTTATGGCGCCTTTGTCGAACTGGAGCCGGGCGTCGAGGGCCTCGTCCACGTCACCGAATTGTCCTGGACCAAGCGCATCGCCAAGCCCTCCGACATGCTCAAAGCCGAACAGGAGATCGAGGCGGTCGTGCTGGGCATCAACCGCGAAGAGCAGAAAATCTCCCTCGGCATCCGCCAGCTCGAAGCCAACCCTTGGGACCGCGCCCTCGACAAATACCCCTCGGGCACCAAGGTCAAGGGCAAGATTCGCAATCTCACCAGCTATGGCGCCTTCATCGAATTGGAGGAGGGCCTGGATGGCATGATCCATGTCTCCGACATTTCCTGGACCCGCAAGATCAATCATCCCTCCGAGGTTTTCAAGAAGGGCGATGAAGTCGAGGCGGTCGTCCTGGAAGTCGATAAGACCAACCAGCGCATCTCGGTCGGCGTCAAACAACTGGTCGTCGATCCCTGGAGCAACATCGATCAATACTACAAAGTCGGCGACCTCCTCTCCGGCAAAGTCACCAAGCTGGCCAGCTTCGGCGCGTTCGTCGGGTTGCAGCACGACATCGACGGCCTGGTTCACATCTCCCAGGTCAGCGAGGAGCGCACGGACAAGATCAAGAACGTCCTCAAGGTCGGCCAGGATGTCACCGCCCGCGTCATCAAGATCGACAAGACCGAGCGGCGCATCGGCCTGTCCATCAAAGCAGCCGCCTATTCGCCCGAACAACTCAAGGCCGAGCAGGCGATCCTCGATTCCCTCAAGCCGGGCGAAGACCTCGTCGCGCTACAACACGCCTTCGACGCCGCGGACGAATCGGCCCGCCAGCAACAACAAAGCCCCTAATCTCACGCGGGAAAGCGCCGGCCTGCTCCCATGCGGGCCGGCGCACCGCCCCCCCCCGGCCGGCGCGTTTGCCTGGATGAAAACCCTCCACTTCTACCTGACCCGCCAAATGCTGGCGACGTTGGGCATGACAGTGTTTGTCGTCACCTTCGTCCTGCTGTTGGGCAACGTCATCAAGGAAATCCTCAACCTGCTCATCCACCGCCAGGCGACCTTGCCCCTGGCTCTTCACGCCATCCTTCTCCTGATCCCCTTCGTTCTGGCTTTCGCGCTGCCCATTGGGATGCTCACGGCGGCGTTGCTGGTTTTCGGGCGGTTCAGCGCGGACCAGGAGTTAATGGCGGCGCGCGCCAGCGGAATCAGCCTGTTGAGCCTCATCACGCCGATCCTCCTGCTCAGCGTGGCCGTCAGCGGGCTGTGCGCCTGGCTCAACTTCGACATCGCCCCGGCCAGCCGGGTCGCTTACAATTCCCTCCTTTATCATGCCGAAACCAGAAGTCCCTCCGACATCCTGCAACCGGGCGAGCCGGCGCAATTGGGCAACTACACCATTTGGGCCGCCAAAAAGGAAGGCACCAACCTGGACGACGTTCTGGTGACCGAATGGACGCACAAGGGCGGCCTCAAAAAGTGGTTCCGAGGCCTCACCGGAACGCTGTTCTACGATTCCCCACGCAATCAAATCATACTCACCTTGCATTCCGCCGACGGCTGGCTGCTCGATACCAACGGCTGGGTGTACATAGGCAGCGGCGACCCTCCCTTCGTCCTCCCGCTCAGCGGGCAGGAAAAGACGGTGCTGGCGGTGCCGGTCAGCGACATGACGTTCCGCCAATTGCGGGCGAAACTGGCTGAATTACAAGATTCCCTGACCCCTCCC
>Ga0224558_1000185_pt1 | contig 73423 bp, 66 predicted proteins | sample 714S32024metaG_FD_180682 | JGI IMG/M metagenome (GOLD analysis project Ga0224558, IMG submission 180682) | Peat soil microbial communities from Stordalen Mire, Sweden - 717 S3 20-24 | ecosystem: Environmental > Terrestrial > Soil > Wetlands > Peat | place: Sweden: Norrbotten County, Stordalen... | reverse complement strand
TGTGGGCCACGATTACGGTGAAACAGAAAATGCGGCCCACTTCAGAACGGAATCCCGGCCCACATCACACCGGAATCAGTGGCCCACATCCAATGGAATCACCGGCCCACTTCGACCGGAATACGCATCAAGCCCGGCGTTGTCTTCAAACAGCTTCTGGACATCGTCCCAAACCCCAACGAACGGATCTGGACGTGTCCGCCCGCGCACCGCCGCCGCCAACTCGCTTGGCAGCCGGCCCAGGCGCCGGTACTTCCGCGCTGTCTTCGCGTCCATCCCTGCCTTGGACGCCGCAATCTCTTGGCTTTCCTCTGTTGTCATCAACGCAAACAACCTCCGTACCTGCTTGTCTGTGACCAATCCGCCTCCGCTCCGATGAACCGGAATACGCCTGGCCTATTGTCGTTGGTCGGGAATTTTGTTTGTCGTTGACCGGTATTTCTAATTGTCGCCCGTCAGACTTCGATCTGCTGGCCTTCTCGGTCTACGGCGTATACCAGATGCTCTTACCCAAGCGACGTCACAACAAGGCCTCAAGGAATTAAGCCGTTTCCCTCGACTACGCAGGCTTGTCGGAAACACACCATTTACCAAATCACCCGGTCACAGTGCTAGATCTCGATACACTAGGAAAACATAGATGCAAGAATTACTCGCCCCGCCTCTTCCCGATCTACAACGTCGATTGGATCGGGGAACATCGGATTTCCGGGAGACCATAATTCCACATCTTCTGCGTGTGTATCGTAATACTCCGGACTGATCGTAATGCGGAGCTTCTTTTTCCCAGGTGTGACGTACTGGAACTCGCTATTGTGTGTTGCTTCCAGTGTGACATCGGGCAGGAATACCTCATTGTGGGTGAGCACATCGCGAAGATCGCCCAAGCCATATAGGGCTAACGGGCGCGGATCCATTTCAAGCTCTCCAGTGACCAAGCTGTCCAGGTCGAACGAGCCAGCATCCCTTGAGGCAATATCCTCTTCAATACCGGCTATGAGTTGGTCTCTTCCCGATGAAGCATCTGTGCCCAAAACCGCCGCAGTAATTCTCTGGGACACGCTGGAAAGGATGGGCTGCAGTTTGCCTACCACAGAAGTGAAGAACCCGATCCGCTGCTGTAGCACTCTGTAGACCTCGGTCTCAATGGTGTCATCGTATTGGAGGTTTACGATCCTAATCACTGGATATTCTTGACCGACGCGGTCGATTCGTCCGATGCGCTGTTCGACTCTCATAGGATTCCAAGGCAGGTCGTAGTTGATTAAGGCACCACAAAACTGAAAGTTTAGACCCTCGGCGGCGGCATCAGTGCACAGCAATACGTCCGCTTCTCCTTTTCTAAACCGACGCTTTGCCTGGTCTCGCGGTATCACAGTCCATTCCGCGTCTCCAATAGGAATCTCCCCTCCCCGTCCCGAATAGCACATCATCTTCAAACCAGGCGTAGTTCGAAGCTGATCTCGCAAGAAATCCATTGTGTCGGTGAACTGAGTGAACACCATCACCTGGCTATATCCGCTGACTCGCAGTTCATCGATTACTGTGCGGAGTTCAAGCGCCTTGGTATCAGGTGGAAGGCTGCTCACACGAAGGAGTAAATCTTCAATCGAAGAGCGCTCCTCGAAGTTCAGCGCCTCGCGCTCCATCTCCGTGACCTCGTCAGTGTCGAGCAATTCATCAGCAAGGTCGTCGTCAGGCAAATCCTCATCCGTTGTGCTGGAGATGGATCCATCCCCCTTCTTGATGGCGGCAAGGCGTTTCTCCAACGTCTTGGTCAGAGCATAAAAGCTGCTAGCAAGGCGCTTACGGTATATAGTCATCACAAAGCCAACAGCGGTTCTGGTTTGCACTGATGCCTTGTTGTAAGTTTCGCGAATGTAGGTGTCGACCAGTTCATAGATATGACGCTCGTCTTCGCTCATATCCAGGAATATGTCCTGCGGATCCCGGTCGGCAATCGGAGTCGAGATGAGACCATCTTTGTAGTACCGTCGTAGGAGATCGCGGGTGTTTCTGGAGATAAGTCTGCCTACGGGGGAGTTTTGGCGGAGGATACGCAGAGCCGTATTGCGATCCGCGGCAGAGAGTGCCCTGCGAGGCATAGTGGCATCATCCCGTAGAGTTCGGAGTAGTTGCGCGGCTTTCATTCGGCTAGTCTTGTTTTTTTCCTGTACCACCTCGGCCGAGACCTCACCATACTGCACCTCGAATGCCCGGAACAATCTCGATAGCGTCTCAAATTCCTCGTATGAGGGCGAAGGCTTGGCTAGTGCATCATAGAAGTAGACGAATGCTTGATCTGTCCACTCTGCCGGCATGCCCAGTAAGTGCAGCAGGTCCCAAACCTCCACAGGATGGACTTGAAGTGGCGTTGCAGTCAGGAGAACTAGTCCCTCGGTCTTACCGCGCAAACCCAGCATCAATTGCAGAAGGGCGTTTGGACCTCTGCTTCTTGCTGCACCGGGAGACTTGCGCCTTGCGTGGTGCGCCTCATCCAGAATCACCAGGTCCCACGGCGCGGCCCTGTCCAGCAATTCCTTGGCCCGGTCTGTTCGCCGCATGAGTTGACTTGATGTCAGCACAATGGGTTCCTCGTGCCACTTGTCTGGATCGACACTCTTCACATTCATTCCCCGGAGTGCGGGCGACTGGTACCACTCCAGATGGTGGCCGTCATAGATTGGCCAGTTTAGGTTGAACTTCTCGCGGAGTTCCACCTGCCACTGCTTCAATATTGCCTTCGGTGCGAGAATCAGAATTCTCTTGGCTCGCCCTGCCATCCATGCTTGCCTCAACAAAAGCCCAGCCTCGATCGTCTTACCAAGTCCAACCTCGTCGGCTATCAGAAGTTTGGGCGGCCATTGGCGGTACATGCGTTCAAAGGCTTTTATCTGATGGGGCCATGGATCAATCGCGGCCGTGGCTTCTCCCACGCGCTCCGCGCCGGGTTGGTCGAAGGAGGGTGCGTACTTGATGTATCCCCACAACATTCTGCGCAGTTCTGCGGGATCAAGCTCATTGCCGTTGGGTAAAGCGGTCGCCTTGACCAGTTGTTCTACCGCATCCGCTTTCTCCAGACGGGCGGGCATGTCAGTGTCGGGCAGAAAATGTAGGAGGTTCTGTTCAATGGCCGCAGGCACATCCAATATAAGGAGCCGGGGGCTAGTGCCTGACCAGATGCGGGCGAAATTCTGTTCCTCTTCATCGACCCGCTGCGAATCCACCTCCCAGGACTTGAAGACATTGATGCTTTCCCAGTTTTCCTGCCAACCGTACACCGTTTCGTTCAGACTGCCGTTCCAGGCCAGCCGATGCCCGGCTTTGTCTTCGACGATTCCTGCTTTTTCATGAAAGATTCCATTGCTGGCGATTGGCAGCCGCTTCTGGTCGCACGGAATAGCCACACGCACGTCAAGGATTCCCTTTGCTACCATCCATGCCAGCAATTCCAGCGCGTCGTGCTCGTCGGGGTTGTCCGCTTGCAGCGGCATATTGCCGAGATGCGCCTCGACAGTTGCACGAAGCTCCTCGCCCTTGCGGATCGCCTCTACCTCCTCCTCATGTAGGGTGCAGCCGACAATCAGCCGCATGTGTCCGTCGTTGCGAACGAGACCCTCAATGCCGCGTGCAGCCAAGGTCAATGCGGTTGCTGAGAAGAACCCCGTCGAGCGGTCGTACCGATTCGCACACCGAAGCGCCGGAATATAGAAGCACTCCACCAGATTGCCATCCTCTGGCGTGTACTTCAGCTTCCATTTGAAATCTGGCAACAGGCTCATTCGATTACGAGTGCCTCCTCGGCGTCCTGCCACAGCTTAAGTTGCTCCGGTGCATCGACGTGCTCGGTGAACGCGAGCCGCCGCAGATTCTCTAAGGCCTCGAAGTCGCTGCCAAAGCCAGACAACGCCGGCGTGAGTTCTATCTTTGAGAACTTAGCCGAGACCGGCAGCACTTCCAGCACCGCTTGCAGGGCCACATGGAATGCCGGATCGTTCAACCACCCGCCCTTTTCGAGCAACTCGCGTGCGGCCTCAAGACTCCGGGCGCGGGCAGCATTCGCAGCGTGATGCAGAACGTCGATCATCGCCTGAGAGCCGTCTCCGCCACCCCAGGCCATCTTGGCTGCACGCTGTTGGCTGTCCATGAGGACAATATCGCTACCCTTCTTCGTTGCAAGGTGGCTGACGATGTCCTTTTCAAGGTCCACGCCCACGGCTCGCGCCAGGCGCAGAGCTTCGTCGAAGGGGAAGACGGGTGCCTCAAAGGCATCCCAGGCCAGCACGAACCACGCGGTTACCGGATCCATGTCTGTGCGGGCCTTGCGGTGGGTCAGTTGTTCCAGCCGCCAGTTCTTCACCTCGCGGCGGGCGGCCGTCAGAGCGTCCTCGGGCGTCACTGCGTACGGGTCAACTTCTTCCGGGAAGAGTTCGGCCTGCTTCTTGCGCTTTTTCTCAAGCTCGATCTGCGGACGCGGCGTACCACGCTCCAGCGGCCAGAACTCGGAGAACTTTTGGAGTGCCGGACCAAAACTTGCCAAGTAGAGATCGACGCCTGTGATTCCTGCATCCTGGAACTTCTGCACACGATCCCGAACTGCTGCAGCCACCAATGGCTCCACATCTTCCCAGTAGAGCTTTTCCGCTGTGGCTGCCTGCTCCTGGCGAGGTCGGCAGGCCAGGAAGATGGTGCTATTAGCCGCCGACTTGTCTTTGATGTGCAGGCTGCCCTCGGCCTCTGTATTGATCGGCCACGAGGCGGTAATCGTAAAGCCAGCCTTCATCAGACCGGTGGTCAGCGCATCCCATGCCCCGGTGGCTTTGTGAGTAAACATCAGCGTAAGCACGCCATCCTGTTTTAGTACGCGACGGCACTCGGTGAAGATTGCCGCCATGCGCTCCTGGTAGTCCCGGCTGGCCAACGCCTTGGCACCTTTCTGGCCCTTGAACTTGGCGGTGTTCGCGACAGCTTCCTGATCTTTATCTGTAAGGAGACGCCGGAAGAGTCCAGGTTCAACATACCCCGCCGTGCGCTTCAGCCAGACGTAGAAGAAGTCCGATAGTTCGGCGTACATTACGTTGTCGTAGTACGGAGGATCCATCACGACAACATCCACGCTGCCGTCAGCTAGAAAGTCAAGTGAATCACCTGATTTGCAAGTAACGGTGATTGAAGGGGGCGTCCAACTCTTGGCAAATAGACTCCCATTTTCGGACCTATCTTGTCGTTCGTCGCGCGGTCGAATCAACTCAACGAGTTCCGCAGCACACTTCCCCGTCTGCTCAATTATCCACGCGAGACCTTCACCAGGCCCACTGCTAGGCATCTCCGCATACGACCATTTCATGGAGAAATTGTGTTGATCAAATTTGGCGACGATTCGTTCCAAATTGTCACCCCAGCGAGTTTGCCGACAGCTAAAATTAACAAATTTGTCTATGGATATCGCAAGGTAGATGAGCGAAGCAGCTTTAGCAGAATCGGAAGGCGATAGACCCTTTAGCGGTAAGGCAACCTCAGTGAAAGCCTCGACACAGAGGCCAAGAGTCAGAAGCTGTCGAGGGGAGAAGAAATCTGTCCATTTTGTCATTCCATAAAGTTTGTGGCCACGATCATAGTTTGAGATATCACCGATTTCTTCTGTAGGAATCGTTCCTTGAGCTTCCCACTCCATTAGCTTTTCAGCTAGGCGGGCCGAGATTGCGGCACTATTGTCATCTTGTGGTTTAGGTGCACGATAGCCACGATCCCATTTCTCGCGACTTTTCCCTGTTTTCGAAAGGGCCTTTACACGATGCTTGAACGCTACTGCGTAAAGCTGCTCACCCATTTGACGTGCTTGTGCTTGCCGCTTAACCTCATCTCCGTCGATCACACGACCACAATCGGGGAATGGGCATAGAGCATCGCCGTCTCCTATTGTGCCAGAGGATTGCTCGGCAGAGTTGTATACAACCTCGAAATCGCAGGTACGTTTTGCTGCATCCTTTTCACAGCGTGGAACAAGTCGTATCCCTGTGCCGTTTGGGGCAAGTCGCCAAGCAGGGGAGAGGGGGACAAGTCCTTCGCAGTACGGGCAGCGAATCGTACGTGCCCAAAGATAGCCAAGAATTTGTGTGCCCTTCTGTTCGTTCGGCAGGACACCTTCAAGTTTTGAAGCCACTCTCTTGAGAAAGTCTTTGCTCAGGTCTTCGAATTCTTTCAGGACTTCAACACCGAATTTGGCGGGATACTCGAAGGTGGCTTTCAGCAGCAGCGCTGCAACCGGATTGAGATCATTGGCAAGTGTTGACTGTCCCAGTCGAACGGCTTCAAAAGGAATGCTTCCGCCGCCTGCTGTTGGGTCCAGGATCGTAACTGAATCGCCGTGCTTAAGTTGCGACTTCAACCATTCAATTTCTGCAGATGTCGGAGAGTGCTTGAAGGCGCGGTCATAGCCGTACGGAGAAGAGCCTAAGTCTTCACCAGTCTTTCTTGCAGTGTCTAGCTGTCCCCTAGTCTTTACGGGGTCGCCATGAATGCCGAGGAGATGCATGAACTTGTCCCGATCGGCATCTGCAGGTAGTAACGATGCAAGGATCGCTGCACGTGACGCCACCAGAGGCCTCCGTGCCCACCAAACATGCAGGTAGTAGGTCGGAGGAAGCGCAGTCATCGACCGGCGCTCGCGAACACTCTCTTCGCCCAAGGCCCCTATCGGCAGCCACTCTTCAATCAATCGTCGTTCAGTCATCAGCTCTTTTTCTTCCCCTCATCGGGGTCTAGGGTTGGCTCAGGAAGATCGTCGAGTATATCAAGCAGTGGGGTCTTGCTTGGAGGAACAGGAAGTTCCCAGGTAGACACAACCTTCAATCCCGCCTTCTCCGCGAACTTTCGCACGTCATCGTCGTCCGAGTAGATGGTGTGTGCGCCATTCACCTTAGCCACTGCTACGATCTGGCGATCATACTTCACCTTTTGGTACGGGGCCTCGGAACCTGCCTTCTTCCCGATCCTGCCCCGGTCGGATAGCTCCATGGCAGCCAGTTCTATCGCAGCGCGTTCGTCGAAGGGCTTGATCAGAAGCGTTCTTGCGGCTTGAATCTTCTCCAGATAGAGTTGGCCGTCTTTGCCCGCCAGAATCAGGAATTCACTGAGTACAGGCGTGGGGATGATGATCCTCTCACTCTCTGCATCCAGATCGGTGATCAGTTGCTCGATGCGTTCTTGTGCCTTCGTTAGCGGCAGTTTGGTAGCAGGATCGTTGGGCGGTTTGGCCTTCGGGTGGAGGAGGAGCGCCAGTGTCGTGTTGTCGATCGCAACCATTCGGTCTTACCTGCGTTCTAATTGACGCCGCGACGCAATTGCTCAAGCTGCTGGAGCGGATCCCTTGCCCGCTTCCAACCGGACTCGATGCTACGCAATTCACCGACGTTCTTCCGGATGTCCGCGTCTTGAACTACGGACATCGACTGGGCCATAAAGGATTGCATCTCCCAAGCGCCGCTTGCGGTTCTCGTCCATTTCCCAACGCCCTCAACCCGAACCACGCCAGTAAAGAGATGCTCGGCGATCTCCTTTGCGAGGGTCCGACTGGCATGGATGATGTGCTTTTCGGTGCCATCTTCAAGATGTACCGGGACAGGGTCGTGCTCCCCACCGATCTTAATGGGGATACCCTGGAAGGTGCCGGGCTGTTGGATGGGACCGAAGGCAGGCATCTGGAAGCGGTCTCTGCCGGGAAATACTATGACCTTGGAGCCAGAAGGATCGGAAATGGCGCCTTTCGCGTTATCCTCTGCAAGGCGATTATCCATTCGCGTCGCCGCAGCCAGGGCATAGTCATTAGCATTCCTGCTCCGGACAGCGCGAAGGCGCTCACGAACTTTTGGTTCGGCCTCCCACTCTACTCTTGCGACGAGAACAGTACTGCCAACTTCAAGCCGGTCGCCGGGGTGAACACTCTTTTCATTCCCTAGAAGAATAGCGAAGTCCTGCATGTACTCAGCTAGGCGGAGTAAGGGTATGGTACTCGGCGTGAAGGCGTCGATCGTGAAGCGAAATTCGCGTGGTTTTCTTGGCTTGTGCGGCATAAGCCTCAACCTCTCAATGGGATAGACGGTTTGGGATGCATGTGCGTTTCACAGAATTAACCTGATTTCACGCACGCACGGCGGCCGCAATCGTTATCACCAGAGCAAACCCATTCTATGCCGCAAACGGGAGGTATACCAAGCAAATTTAAGAAGGGTATCCAGTCGTCTACCGCAGTGGGTCGGTAAGCAGGTAACGGAGCGCGGTTAGAACTCGTCGCGGGTTCTTGCGATGGATTGCCATGCTGAGCCAGTAGCTGGCTTCTTCTTTCTCCATTGCCTCGACCCCCTCGGCTACCTGGCGCATCCGGGGACGGCTGCGCATCGGCGCCAGCACTCTGAACAGCAGCCCCAGGGTCAGAGCCAGTTCCTCGGGGATGTTGTAACCCTGCACCGGACGCTCGACCTGCTTCCGGACGAGCGCCGGGCGTAGCGAGGCGATGCGCAATCCAGCACGCTGCATTTGCTTGAAGACACGATGCTCAACCAGCTCTAATGCTTCCCCGCGCAACCCGGCCAGGCGCGTGGACGTAGTTAGCTGCGGCGTAGCGGGCGAGGGCATGCGCCAGACTTCAATCTCCGTATCGCCAAGCCCATGGTGGCGGATGCGCACCTCATACTGAGGCGCGGACTTAGGCGTCTCGATCAGGCGTAGGCGAGGAATCCTCGCGGTGCTGCTCATGGCTGTGCCTCTGCTGATGCTGTGACGTAAGCCGTTCCCATGGATTGCTGTGTTAGCCTCTCCGTCAGTTTATCGGTTGCGTCCCCCTCCAGTGAAAGCCCGTTGGCGAAGCTGAGGGTGAAGGTCGCCACCAGGCCAGGGTCCACCGCGGCACGGTACTGCGGTCCGAGGAAGTCCTTGACTGGAAGGGCATCTTCCACAGACCCCTGGAAGGTGAAGTGGAACTCCCCTCCATCTTTAGTGCCATACTCGCCCTCGAAGTCGACTTTGACCTTGGCGCCGGGGATGCCGCCGACAATGGCCAGCATCTTGAAGGCATCCACCCGCTCAAACGGCCGAATCGTGAGCTGCCGAATCTGCTTGACTCCAGTGGCGCGGGTCTTCTCCCAGAGAACCCTGAGAGCCTCGCGTAGTACCCCTTCATGGGAGAAGGGTCCCGGACCTGAAGATGCGCCGCCTGGCCTGGATTGTGCGGTCGCCCCAGGTATCAGGGGTTGTTGCACTGGCCCCGAAGTTCCTGATCCGGGGAACTGCACCACCGGTCCAGTAGGTCCTTGGATTGGCGTGGGCTCGGCAGGAACCGGCTGGGGTCTGGGCCATATTCCATGTTCACGGGCATAGGTCATCGTGTAGACAAACGCATCGTCGAGGATGTTGATGCCTGGTTGGGGATCGCCCGGTCCGTAAAGAAGCTCCCGATACAGGTAGACATATTCGCCGCGTTCGACGCCGTTTTGGATGCCCCGCTTGAAGGGTGTGTCGCTGATCAGGATAGGTAAGGCAGGATCGCGCCGGAACTCGGCTCGGAGATCAAAGGTGCTGATCTGCCCCTTGCGCAGCGGAGTGCGATCGCGAACGAAGCTGGGAGAATCGGGCGCGTCTTCAGGCAGCCGGAGCTTGTTGATTTCACGAAGTACCTGCGTGGGGGGACGCTGGCCGAAGTCAAGCGTGTCGTTCTCAGTAACTTCGATAGCCGAATGCGCCAGTTCCGTGTCAGGTGAAAGGGGTTGCCGCGAGGGGTAAAAAATGTGGCGATAGCAACGCTGGATTGCCATATTCACAAGCCCGCTCGCCTTTCTGTTCCACTCCAGCAGTGTGTTCTGCTGATGCTGTGCCAGCTCAGTCAAGCGTTGAGGCTTTATAAGCTCATGCAAGGCGAGGAAGCGGGCCATCTCCCGCTTCATCGCGTTGATTTTGGCCTCCTCCGCGACGACAAAGATGACGTTGTTGCGGAGCTTGCGGAAGCCGGCTCCGTCCGAACCCACGTTTTTGTGGATGCGGGCAATCAGCTCAGGCACCGCGTCCACTGTAGTACCTACCGAAACGCTGTCGTAGGACATGAGGGCGAGCAGGGGCTTTCCGCTCCCTATTTCGTCGGGAACGTCAACGGGAGCCGCGGGGAACGGCTTGAGTTCAAAATCGCCCTGGAGATAGAGGGTACGAATCCTGGCAGTCAGCTCGGACCGAACCTCGCCAGGGTCACAGAGTTGAATCTGCCGCTCGACAATCTGCGTGAGGTTCGCATCTGTGAGGAAGCGGAGCGGGGCGCCTGGCTTGTCGTCAAGGTAGGCGGAGCGTTCCTGGAACCGCTTGCGTGCGTCCTCGATGAAGCCTATGTCCAGCGACGGAGCCAGGATGCTGAATCGCAAATGGTCGGGGGCAATCCCCTGGATTTGAGATGGAAAGCCAAGGGAATGAATAAAAATTGTTCGCGCCACATAGCTGGCGTAAGGAGGCATCCCCCGGTAGAAGCTGGAATCGATCTGCTGGGCCAGGGCGGTTCGGCTACCCTCACCCGAGATGTCGTTCCGAATAGCAGGGTTGTAGATTTGCAGGTTCAGCCGGGTCACGAACTCCTGGTGGATGGGGGAAAAACCTGGATCAATATGGTGTATATGAATCGCGGTAGCATCGGATGGCTGATTGCCCTTTTCCCAAAGGTGGCCCACAGTTCGGGCGAGGAGCCGCAACATTCCGCGGACACGCTGGAAGTTTGCCAGGGTTGCTGTCTTGCCCGTGAGGGTGTCAAGAACCTCGGGGTGAAAGGGATAGGACTTCCGAAACGACTCAAAGATCTCGGGCTTGAGAGCCTCGTCAGGAATGGAATCGCGCTGCGCTAACCATAAAGCGCGGTATGCATCCACCGCTTGAGTGGCAAGGTCCTCATCGATGGACTCAAACAGGCGACGACGCAGGACTAGAACCGTCTCGTCATCCTCCGTTGGGTTCAGGAGTGTGGCCTTCCTGGCAGATACGCTCTCCGCTTCGGCCATCTTTTCTGCCAGAAACTGATTTTCCTGGGTGTAGGCGTCTTGCGCCTTGCCATCCCGGCCGACCGCCAGCGTGTAGACCAGTACCGCGTTGGGGGTACTCTCGACAGCCTTGAACAGGGCTGTTAGAAAGGCAGTCAACTGGTCCCGCGCCGCCGGCATACTCTGGACCTTGCGCAGATATACGGCGAGTTCGTCGAGCAGGATCAGTGTGGGTTCCCCCCCGAAAAGCTCTTGAAGGGTCTCGGAACCGGGAGCGATGCGGGATTCATCGCTCTTACGGATACGTTCGTACCCTTTGGAGCCCGCCAATTGGGCTGCCAGTTCCCCCCAGGGGGTATAGGCCAGAATGCCGGACGGCATCTTGCGCCCGTTGGATGGGTCGGCATTCTCTCCGTCATACGCGGCAATGCGGACGTTCCCTGTGGGCAGAAGCGCCGGGTCCACAAACTCGCCGATATTGGGGATGGACCGGCCGCTACGAACCGCGTGTACCAGAGCGATCAGGCCGTGCGTCTTGCCTCCGCCGTAGGAGGTGTCCAAGCGGAAGATCGAGGCTACCCCCTGCCCATTGCTCAGCCGTCCACAGACGTTCAGAAGCAGGTCCTTCAGTCCACGGGTTGGGTAGGTGTTTGAAAAAAACAGATTGGGCTTCACATACTGAGCTGGCGCAGTGCCCCGGAGAACCTGTGCCAAGTCGGCAGCGAACTCTGCGTCCGCCATTGTGCCTTGGAGAACGTCGTCCTTGGGCGTGCAGGCAGAAAAGATGGAGGGAACGGCAGCTAATGCTTGTGGGAGGGTAGCCATGGGTATCACTGGCGATTGTAGTCCAACACGCCATCGGGTGGGTAAGAATTCGAGTCTCGTGGACTCTCCTTCCCGGAGACCTGGACTACAGAAGCTAGGCGAACTGATGTATATGCTCTATCTCGTGCAGCAAGGGTTGGCGGTCAACGGTGAGTTCCCTTCCCTGCCCTGCCGGCAAGACAGCCTCGTAATTTGGGGAGTTGCTGGTCACTCTGCGCGCCGACAATTGTCTGGCGCCGCCCCTGAAGCAGGTGCTTGTGTCGTCGACGATACCGCAATCTCGTTGGCTCCGCCAGCGCCAGTCAAGGCCATAAGCGGTTCGATGGCGGTGCGCTGGATCAAAATAGCCTGAGATTCAGCGGAAGCACCGGGCAGCTCAACCAGCGAGAGCCGATTGCCGTCGGTGCTTACCAACCGAGAGTACTCTGGGCCAAGCATGCGCAGAATGTGTAGTCCATCGCTCGAAGGGAACGGAACGAGATTGACGATGCCGAGTACAAGGTTGCACAGTGCGATCTGACCCCCGATCCGAGGCAGAAACACGAGCGGCAATACCAGGCACAAGTTCAACAAGGGTCCAGCGGCAGAGATTATGACCTCATCCCGGCGGCAGTGGGCGGGCGCACGCCGGGTGTACGCACCACCCATGCAGAGCCCAATCTCACGCACCGGAACACCGAGGGCGGTCGCGGCAAGCATGTGCCCTTCCTCATGCAACAGAAGGCTTCCCACCATCAATAGCCCAGCGGGTAGGCCCAGCCGCCAGCCGAGGCCGCAAATGTAGATACATATGAAGGCACAGAGGGCAGGGATAATCCAGCCTGACCGGTGCATACGGAACGGGATTCTTTGTCTGGACACGGCGCTCGCTCACACTTGAAAGTGATGGACATTCTCAGCTCATCGTGTATGAGCGTATGAAGGTGTGGTTTTGTAACACAATGGCAGGAGAGCAAAAAATGCGGCTTCGCCCTATTTTCTACTTCCTGTTGTTGGGAATCTTCGCGCGAAGCCGCGTAAACTGAGAATCGACGGAGAGATGGCCGAGGATTGATGGCTCTATTCTTGAAAACTGGCATACCTGCGAGGGTATAGATAGTTCGGTTCTTTCTCTCCGCCACGCTTCCCTGCCCTGTTTTGAGAGTCAATGCGCGGCGCTCGCTGGCATCACTTCCCTTCCCTCTTTGGGGCGCGTCTGCCCACCCGGAGATCGAATTTGAAAGGGCGGTCGCCTGGTGCGAGAAGAAGACCGGCAAGATGCTCGCTCCCAGCCAGCGCGAAGCGCTGTAGACTGCGCTGACCAGTCGGGCCGGCATTATTACCGGTGGTCCATGCGCTCGAAAGATTCCTGGGGCTTTGATGAGAGTGGCGGGCTAGGTGCGTGTGATCACCGGAACACCGGCCCGGCGCGCAGCGGGCACTTCCCTTCCCTATTCCTTCTGCGCGTGTGCTGTGCTCTTAGCGTCCCGCTAATTGACGGAAGTCTTGGCCGTTCATCTCGACGACGCGGCACATCTCCACCAGGCGGGACCGCATCCGCTCGCCAATACGGTCGCCGAGGGTTTCCTCGCGGACTCCGCTAGCGCAAGGTGGCAATGCCGCGTAATTGGTGGTGATGATGGTTGTTCGCATGTTGTTGTAGCGGCTGTTGAGCACCAAGGAAACTGTATCCCAGACCCATTCAGATGGCCGAATGGCGCCGAGGTCATCCAGTACGAGAACCTCCGCGTTCATCACGGGGTTTAGTATTTCGAGTTCGGTGGCGGTTACCTGTGCGTTATAGGTATTCTGGATATGCCTCAAGAGCTCGCGGTAGTCGCAGAAAAGCACTTGGGCTCCGCGTTCGGTAACCAGTTCCTTGAGTGCGCCGATGGCTAAATGTGTCTTCCCTGTTCCGATCTGCCCCACAAGAAGAAGTCCGCGGGTTTCCACTGGGTAATTGGCTGCAAAGCTGCGGACCCGTGTTTGCGCCGCTGATAGGGAGCGGTCCGCGCCCGGATAGGCGGAGTCAAAATTGTCGAGCGTGCAATGTTCGTACCGTGTGGGTATGCCGGCGCGTCGCAATGCACTGGCGACGCGTTGCTCGTCCTGGCATTGACAGGGCCTGGAGGCGAAGGCACCGCTGGGCAGGGTTGTCCTGACGAAGCCGACGCCATCGCAAATTTCGCAATCTACTGCTCGAACAGGTCGTATTGTGCGTGTGTCTTGCACCAGTCCTCGAAGGATGGCAATGCCATTTGTTCCCGAATCTCTTTGGCCAATATCTGGCGTGCGAGACCCTCGCGCTGTGTCGGGCTGACGCGTTTGAAGTAATTGTCGGTCTTGGACCTTTGTCCCACCACTTCTGCGATCTTCTTGGCAAGTGCGCTACCAGGGAAACGTGCAACCAATTCTGCATCAACCTGTTGCGCCCGCCACGTGTCAAACGCGAGGTCAAGGTCTAATTGGCGCTGACGTTCTTGTGCCTCAAGGTGTCGCGCGGCCTCGCTGTTCCGACGTTTCCGCGTGGTGAGAAAGGCGCCAGGTATGGGCATGTCGTTGTGGAGGTAGTAGATTAGAAGGCCTGCAGGATTCTGGATGCGCTTGTTTTTGTCCGCTTGTACGAGGGAGGTCACATACTCCGTGACGTCCAGGATAGTGGCAGGACTGTGTTGAGTCGTGAGCGCCTGCGCCTTAGCCGGACCAATCCCAAGCCTAAGCAGTTCAGCCAGCGCCTGTTGCGCCTCCATGGTCAGTTCTTGGTTTGGCTCGGCGTTGGCACTTTGCTCGGAAATATTGTCTATTAATCGCAAAGTCTGGGTGGTGCTTGGCAGCTTCGGACCTGCTTGGTCAAGGCTGCGGATCAGGTCTTCTCCTGGCCAGAGGATGATCTTGTAGCCCTCTTTTGCCGCCATTGGCTGGATGTCCCACCGCGAAAGATAGCGAAGAGAGATAAGCTCATCAAGCGCCTTTCCCATCGTGCGTTTTATCTCGGACAAAAATGTGTAGGACTGGATGCCGAGGAGCGTACAAAGCTCTTTGTAATCCTTTTCAAACACCCGGCCCGCGTTCGAGCTAAACCACCAATGGAGCGGGGGGAAGATGCCCTTGGCGGTTGCCCGCTTTAACTGCTTGTAAGCCGTAAAGTTTTCCGGAATCGCATAATTTGTGTTGAGGTTGTCGAGCAGCCAGTCCGACAGGACTACCTCAAACACCTCGGAACGCGAGTTGCCTGATTGTTTACCGCTTGATTGTTTACCGACGCGTTGAAAGCTTTCGAACACATGGAGTGTTTTGTTCGCGTAGCGTTTTGTTCGCGCGAAGAAGACGACTTGCCTCGAGGTGATGGTTGTGTTTGTCATGCGCTCACCCCAGGAGTTGATGTCCTCGTAATTTGCCCCGGAGTCGCATATGCCAAGTTCCTGAAGCAGTCTATATCCTGTAAAGCGAATCGGATTTGTAATGTGGCCGTAACGTAGGCGCTGTTCGTCCGCGATCTTCATGAACGCCATGTACTTGTCCCTGTCTGCGGTAGACGGGAGTCCACGAGTGCCCTCGAATTCAATGGCCGCGGTGATGCGTTGGCCATCCCGGTTGAAGGCAGCTTCGATACGTCGGATGTACGGAGGGGTACCCTTGCGGTCTTCTTGAGCCCCAAAGAATCCAATACGCAAGAGGTTGCGTTCGAATCGAATCAGGTCAACATCAGCGATGGGTATGAGATCGAGTTGTGGGGTGGATGTGGCTACCTTGCGCGTCATCTATTGACCTTGCGTTGATAATACGTGGTGTTCCAAGTTAGGAACAAGAGCAAACAAGCATCATGTGCATTGAGATTTGCAAATGGCTGTGAATAAAACGGATAGTCTGGGGTTCCTTGTAACCGGGTGCGGAAGGGGTAATTGAAGAGCAAAAGAGTCTGATTGAGTACGAGGGTGCGTTGAAGTGATGATGTTGGTTGAGAACGGATTATTAGAGCAAATATAGAAACAACTTGGTGTTTTGTAAGCGATAGAAAGTAGATGAGATAAGGGCAAGTTTGTTGTAACAGAGTGCGGGCTCCCTTGAAGTGGAGTGCGGGAGTCCTTGGTATGGAGTGCGGAGTGCTCGTAACGAAGTGCGGGATTTGTTGTAGTGAAGTGCGGGTGTCTTGTAACGAGGTGCGGAAATTCTCGCAGCCGAGTGCTGTGCAGCTCAGATGGGCTTCCGGATGGTTAAGTGATAGATACAAAAGAGCATATTGGTATATTCGCCATGGCTTCGCGCGATTTGTGGTTGTTTTGGATAGAAGCAACCGAGGGGCACGCGCAGAAGCCGGTGCCACATTGAGCGAGCCGAGATGCGTCCATCAGGAGTTCGGGTTGAGAAAGATCGTGGATTCAGTGACGTATCACAGGGGGGCATCCAAGCGTAACGCCTAGATCGCCATTATTTGACGTGGTGTCGATAGGGATCTGCCGGCCGAGGTGCGGTCGGGCCCGGGGAGGGAGAGAAGCGGGGGAAGGAGCCTAGAATCAAGAGAATAGTATGCGGTTGCAAGAGGAACCCGAGGGGGATGTTGAGGACGGGAAGAGGCGTTCGTAGGGGAGCGATGTCGAGGTATGTGAGTAGAATCATATACATGGGTTAGTATTCTTGTAATGAAGTGCGGGATGTGGGTTACGATGGAGACAGCATTCATTTAGTGGAAGTTTGGTTGGTTTTAAGTTCCGCATAGTCAATAAGATAAAGCTGCTCGTCTTTGCCTGAAGCTGCAGGTTCGCTGATTGTGGACTGGTTTACCGCACTTCGTTACAAGAGAAACAGCGGGCGGCATGATAAATCAGCCGGATACGAAGAATTCTTGTAACCAGGTGCGGAATGAATTCTCAGCGATAGCCAGAAATACCGCACCTCGTTACAAGAAAACTGCATAATACACCGGAAATCAGTAGGATACGAGGAGTTCATATAATGAGGAGAGAAATGAATTCTCAGCGGTAGCGAGAATACCGCACCTCATTACAAGGAAGCTGCATAAGACACTGGAAATCAGTAGGATAACAAGAGTTCTTGTAACCAGGTGCGGGCAAATTCAGGAAGTTCCCGCAATGCGAGATTCGGAGAGGCGCCGTTGTGGATAAGTCGCTGTTTGTGGAGTACTTCTCTTCCCTGGTGAACAGACGAGCGGTTGTGCGGCGCGGCTAAGGCTCTCTCGATGAACACCAATTGCGCACCCAACTGCCGCGACTCTGACGAGGAAGTGGCGACGCGGTTTCTGCTCTTCTAGACGTTGGGCACAGTGGCGGGCCTTTGCCGAGCGGAGTTCCGCGGGCTCGAGTGCCGGAAGCGGCCTCAGTTCCCTTCCCTGCCCTACTACGGATCGAAAGACAACGGAAGGCCGAGAGTTCGTAGTCATGATGCGGGGTGGCCTATTTCTTGTTTCTGTTCACGTAGTCGCGCAGAACAGATTCAAGCAGGTCCGCGAGGGATCGGTCTTCTGTGACGAGCTGGAGTTTGACTTCTCGATGAAGATCCTTTGGGATGTCGGCGTTGATTTGGATTGTGGGTCCTGTGAACGTCCTGCGCATCCGAGAAGATGAAGAAGCTGGCTTGGGCGCCGGGCGGTGGGATATCGCAATCGGCGTTGGCGTGGGTACGGGCGCTAAATCCCGTGCCGACTGAACAGCAGGCGTGGAACTGGGGGAGGCAAGAGCCGGCGGCTCAAGCAGGACCTCCTCTTCGTTATCCACGCGCGGTGCGGTCATTTGGTTCTTCAGGCTACTGAGGGCACTGAAATTGCTTCTGGCCATGGCTTAAACGTACGCCTCCTGCTGTGGTGGAGTTTCTGGTTCGGATGAAGCGGTGCTCCCGGTGTTCAGCTCCGGTAGCCCAAGAATGGCTTCGATCTGTTCGCCAATGGCCACATAGTCTGACCAGCCAAGACAGGCGCGCGGGTCGTCGCGCAACAGGTCAACGGTTGTGCCAGCGAACGACGCCCGTTTGAACGCTTTCAAGGAACGGACGGCGGTATCGAAGAGAGGCATCTCCAGGTCGAGCAGGAACGCGCGGCACTGGGGGCCATCTTGCTGGGGCAACGGTGGGATATTGGTCAAAAGGATGCGGTACTTGGCGGAATTGAGTTTCTGGAATTTCTCGCGCAAGTGGCGGAGTGTACCAAGGGCCTGGGCCTCGGCGAAGCAAGGCACAATGACCAGATCGGAGTATTCAATCATCTCGCGGAGGTCGTCTTCTTCGGGCCGGCCTTTGGTGTCGATGATGATGATGTCGTATTGTCCGGCCTCACGTGCAAGCTGGCGGTCGGTAATCACGGTAAATGGCAAGGAGACTCCGCGCTGAGACCACTCAAGCACAGAGCGATTAGGATCGCCGTCGACGAGCAATGTCGGACCGCGCCGGCAGAAGTACTGCGCCAGATGAATGGCAGAAGTTGATTTCCCAACCCCGCCTTTGAGGCTGGTAACCGTAAGAATAGTCTTTGGCATAAAGGCTCCTGCTTGGTTCAAAAAGAAAGATAGCACACTAGCCAGCTAGTAGGCAAGCGAGATAGTACGCTAGTGAGAAGGGAAACTAGCGCACTATTCCCCTAGCTAAACTAACGTAGGGTTGCACGACACCAGCAAAATTAATCGCGCACAGAAAAGGTATAGCGTACCAGCGGGCTAGTACGCTAGTGCTATAGTTCCATCATGTAACTTTTCGCTCTGCTGCCATAGTCTAGTTCCCTAGCGCACTAGCCCGCTATATCATAGGCAAAGAGTCAGCATCTGCAATTAGTCGTAATATCATCATGAGAATGAATATCTTAGACCTGAGGCCAGCTGCTCAAAGATCATTGCAAGTATTTCTATTGGAAACTAGCGCACTAGTCCACTAGCCTAGAAGCGCACTAGCGTACTATACCACTAGCGCCATGCTGCCGACAACAGCATTGATCGCGCCCAGAAAAAGACAGCACACTCGCGGGCTAGTAAGCTAGTGCGCTAGTGGACATGACGCAACCTGTCAAGAAGCGGCGGCCGTACCATCACAGTTAACGCACGAGCCTATGCCGGGGGTGATCTACCAAAGCTCCCGAGTACGGCCAGTACAATACACTAGCGTACTAGCACGATAGTGTTGGCGTAAGACGCGCCCTTCAGGCTCAATGCAGTGTCCAGGACTAGCCTACTAGCCCACGAGCGCACAAGCCAACCAACGCCAGGCTGCAAGATACCAGCAACATTGACCGAGTACGGGGAAATCCAGAGCACTAGCGCACTAGCACAATAGCGCAGGAGTCATACCTGCGTCAGCCTTACATAAGGATATTTAGGGCTAGCGCACTAGCCCACTCGCGATAAAGACGCACATAGCCCGAGAAGTCGATCTTGGCTCAGGATTCATCTCTCCACTCCAATTACTTCCACTCTCTGCGGGCAAGGCTGGCGAAAAGGAGACGTAATTCTGGATCCCCGACCTCCTTCCGCTCGGGCATCGGGTCCAACCGGGCCTGGATTGAGCCCAGGTCGTTCTGCATGGCCTGAGCAAGCAGATAGAGGTCATTGATGATGCCCTCAGACCCTTTTCCGCTGATAGTCAACCTGCCTGGCGACAACTCGATATTGGAGGGAAGGTCGGCGGACATGACCGACTTCAGATCGTTAGGCAGCGAAATCGTGAGGCGCCGCGGCTGGGGTGACGGAGCTGCCTCTTGCCGGCGTGACCGGACGGCGCCAGAAACATCATCGGCAGCGATCGTCTGCTCCAGGAACTCTAGCAGGGCCTCGCGGTCAAGCAAGTGCGTGCCACCGATATTCTGGACACCACCAATCGCTTTCATCAGGGTTTGCGCCGTTGCCCGCTTTACTTCGAACAAATCCTCGATGTCCCGGCGGGTCCAAGTTTGCGTTTTCGAGTGCTGAACCCGCTCGCGGATCTCATGCGTGCGGTAGGACCAGGAAACTGGCTTAGGCATCAAAAACCCCCTTTTTGGGCTAAAATCGGAGCGCGTCGCCGTTGCGTCTTCCATGTACTTGCACTGCTATCGCGCAATAAAAGCACTGTGTTCTGGAGCCATGGCAAATGCGGATCGTCGTTCGCCCGCGCCACGCAGGGCAGGGAACTGACGCCAGAGGCCGACACGAGTTCCTCCGCCATTGTCTCCGCGCAGGCCTCGTAAACGCACCATGATGCCAAGAGAATCTGGTCGTCGGTCCTCTTCATCCAAAACCTCCTTTGGTAAGATATTCGTCCACTAAACCCCTGAAGAGGCACCTTCTAAGGGTAGGGGATAATTGGCCGACCTGCCAATTATGTGTGAAAAGCACCGGGTGAGGAGGAGACCTGCCGCTCAAACGGTGCTGACGAGCAATTCGATGGTCCTCCTCGGCAGCGCTCCGGCAGATCAGGCTTCCCCTTGACCGTCTCGTACCTCCGTTTCTGTCAAACCTACTCATACCGCCCTAAAGGGCTTTATGTCTTCGACGTCGATGCGCAAGGAATCCGGCATTGAGGCATGGAGGAATTCTGCGCCTTGCAGCAAGGTATGAAAAGCCCTGGGGGAGCCAATCGCAAAGGCTGTGCGCGGTGATGCAGGGGATACCAGAATCCCTGCGGTAGACGAAACCCTTCGCATAACAGAGCGCTACCCCTATTTCATTTAGGAATGGAGCTTCCATGTCTGGAACTTCGCACCCGAGAGCCCCATCCGGCGCGCCCATGTGCAGGAGGCGACCCCAGGCGTCATTGCCTACCTGGATGCCAACTTCCTCCGGGTTCGCTTTGACCGCTTGACCCCACTCCAGCAGAAATATCTTCGTGCCATGGCCGAACTCGGATCAGGCCCGCACCAAACCGGGGACATTGCGGCCATGCTTGGCGTCGAGGCCAGAGCCATCGTAACCGTGCGACAGCAGTTGATCAACAAAGGCATGGTCTGGAGCCAACGCCATGGCGAGACGGCCTTCACCGCACCTTTGTTCAACGAATTTATGATGCGGCAAATGCCTAGGCTTGAGCAGCACGAACCCAGTCGGCGGTCGCACTGATACCGGGCACTCCTCAGACCCAGGCGCATAATCGCTACCCGCCGGGCGGCAAACTGGCCTGGTTTACGTTGCCTGCGGGAACGCTATCCTGCAGCAGAACACCTCCTCCGCATCAGCCTCCAGCAAGATCAGCGGACCCGTACAAGAAGGTCTCGATCTGCATATCCTCAGGAATCTCGTGAAGGGATTTGACGCGAATAGCCGCGAAATCCACGGACTGATGCAGCAGGAGAATGCCCTCGCGGGCCAGTTCGAGCAAGGCCAGCAGCAGTGCGGCACGGGCTCCATCGCTTGGCAGAGCTCGGAACCAATCCTCGGTTGAGACCGCGGCGCGGGCTGGGACAGAGGCGAGCCTCGAGCCGATCCAGCGCACCAGGTCCTCCACGGAGACGTTTTCGCCCTCTGTGTCTTCAAACGACCGGGCGGCGCGGGCAGCCTCCATGGCCCGGCGTGCGGCCTTAAGCACATCCTGGACCGTGGGGGCCTGATCGCCGTCCAGCTCCAGCACCGCCTCGCCGCGGGCTGCCGGGGCGCCCGCGCTCTCAGGGCGCGATCTTCCGCTTCGCTCGCGCAGAATCTCGGTGGCAGCTCGGAGGGTTGCATGGTCGAGAACCGCGCGCCGCAGTTCTTCGCGCGGGCTCGGGTCTTCGGCGTTCCCGGACAGAAGCATGCTGCGCGATTTGAGCAGGACAAGCCAGGAGGCAACCTCGATGAACTCGCCGCCCAGTTCGCAGTCGATATCCCGGGCTGCTTTGACGTAGGCCAGGAACTGGCTCGTAATCTCAAGGACCGGCAGCGCGTCGATCGAATACTCGTTCCGCCTGATGAGAGAGAGAAGCAGATCGAAGGGCCCATCGTAGCGGGGAAGGGAGATGGCGAGTTGGGTGGTGTTCTCCTCGGCCATTACGGCTCCTTGAGATCCTGGGCCGGCTTTAGGGATTCATGGGTTGGGCCTTGGGTGAGTCCCGCGGCGAAGGCGCCAAAGTCTCCCGCTGCGGATTGAGCCAGACTCATGACCCGGCCTAGCAGGTCTTCGGGCGAAGTGAAGGAAATCGTCAGCTCCCCTGGGGCAGAGATGCGGGCGCCGTCCGGCAGTGCGGTGCCGGGGCGCCGGGGTGGTGGAGGAGAAACCCGCCGCGGGCGGGCTTCACACCTGAGGGCGTCGAGGGCCTCGACGACCCGAGACTTGCGCTCGATCTGGGCGGCGTATCCGCGAGGCCCGGCCATCTGGTCCAGCTTGAGAAGAAGGTCTTCGCGACCGACGACGGCGGCCGGGCCGATGCGGTAGCCGCCCAGGCCGCGCATCAGGTTGTTGGCCTGGCGGGTCTTGACACCGAAGAGCTGCTCGATGGCCTGACGGTCGAGGAAGGGGGAGGGCAGGGAAGCGATGGTGAGGCGGATTTTGTTGAGATCGGCGTGCCATCGGGGTTTTGCTGGCATGGAAAGAGGATAGCATGATACAGGCGTTACTGCGCGGTTGCGCAAAATAAAAGTTATAAAGCACGCCTGATAATATATACTTCTCAGGCGTTACAGCGTATACTGCACAAAACGGCCGTTTTGGCCCCGTTTGCGAGGAGAACCCGTTACCCATGCCGGACAGCCCAGCGAACGCCCTGGAGATTGAGCCCGAGTTCCTGCCCCCGGCGTCCGCCGATCTCGGCCTGGCCCGGATTGCGCCCGTTGCCGAGGCGGCGCTCAGGCTTCCGGAGCTGCCCGCGGACGATCCTTTATATGAGACTGCCCAGGCCGCCCATCAATATATGGAGGCGGCCAAGGCTGCCGCGACCCGCCGTGCCTATGACTCCGACTGGCGGCACTTCGCCGCCTGGTGCGACCAGAACGGGCTGGCCTCGCTCCCGGCCACGCCCTCGACGGTGGCCCTCTACCTCACTTCGCTCGCCAAGCCGCCCGAAGGGGAGAAGCCGCGCAAGGCGGCCACGATCACCCGGCGGCTGACCTCGATCAACGCTGCCCACAAGGAAAAGGGCCTCGATTCTCCGGCAACCATGAACCATCGCCTGGTGGCCGATACCCTGCACGGCATCCGCCGCACCCTCGGCGTCGCCCAAACCAGAAAGAAACCGCTGACCAGAGACCGCATCGTCAAGCTCCTGGGCGCGCTCGAGGGTCCGATCGCCGCCGCCCGGGACAAGGCGCTGCTGCTGATCGGCTTCGCTGGCAGCCTGCGGCGCTCTGAACTCGCGGCCTTGCGGGTGGAACATGTGACCTGGCACCGCAAGGGCATCACCCTCACTATCCCCCGCTCAAAGACCGACCAGGAAGGGCAGGGAAGGGAAGTGGAGATTCTATTGGGGGTTCACGATCTGACCTGTCCGGTAATGGCGCTCGAAAACTGGTTGAAGATCTCCTCTGTGAAGAGTGGGTACGTGTTCCGCCGGGTTGGGCAGCACGGCAACGTCGGCGAGGCGCTGGACAAGGATTCGATCGGGCGGATCGTGAAACGGCTGGTCCGGCGCGCGAAGCTCGCGACCCCGGAGTCCTATGGCGGCCACTCGCTCCGGGCCGGCTTCGTGACCGAAGCCTCCGCGAACGGCGCCACGGACCTTCAAATCATGAAGCAGACGGGGCACAAGTCGGCCGCCATGGTCCACCGCTATGCCCGCGAGGACCAAAAGGACCGGCAGGCTGCGGCGGCCAAGCTAGGACTCTAAAGGAGGAGCCTGTGGAAGAGACGTGGGAACTCAAGCCGAAGATCGAGGCGTTACTGATCGCCTCGGACCGTCCAGTGACCATCCAGGCCCTAGCCCAGTGCCTCAGCGTGGGTGAAGACGAGGTGGACGCGGCGCTCCAGGAATTCGAGGCCGATCTGCTGGGCGCCGACCGGGGAATCCAGCTTCGGCGCAGGCCGCACGGCATCCGCATCGAGACCAAGCCCCAATACGCCGACCTAATCGGCCGGCTCCTTCCTGAGCGAAAGGCGAAGCCCATCACCAGTCAGGCGCTCGAAACGCTGGCGATTGTGGCATTGAAGCAGCCTGTGAGCACTGGCGACATCAACGCGATTCGCGGCATCGAGAGCGCGGGAACGGTCCAGACGCTGCGGAATCGGAAGCTGATCGCGCGCTCACCGCGCCTGGGCCCGCGGCGGGAGAGGATCTGGCGGACCACCCAGTTATTCCTCGACACCTTCGGCCTGGCCTCGCTCGATGATCTGTACAAAGAGGGGCGTATGGAAGAGGTCTTTGCCTCCGTCTATAGCGGGGAAGCGGGCGCCGGAGAGGGAGAAGCTTTCTCCGACAATGCGTTGACTGGGGATATCGAAGAGCCTTGAACCGGCATAACGCTGGGTGCCGGCGCTACCTTCGCAGCAGTTGCTCGACACGCAAGCCGTCACGAGTCACGAGTCTGGTGACACTGACTGCACTCGATCAGCTTCCGATTGTCTTCCATTCGTTCCCTGGTATGATGCGCTTCATAAATTCGTCGAAGAGTGGGACAGTAAACGCGGTGTCTCCGTGGGTTGGGCTCCAAATCATGCCCTTCGCGATCAAGCCCGCGCGAGTCGGGCCCAGTGACTGCACGGTTCGTCCCAACTCGTCGGCAATGTCCCCGGATCGATGGGGCCCGGGTCCGAGGTCGGCCATCGCCCGGAGGTATTTTTTCTCGCTGGGAGTCAGACGATCAAATCGAACCCGGAAGAAACTCTCATCAAGAGCAGCAACTGCCTCGTCCGAAGCATTCAGTACGTCGAGTCGCTTGATCGGACTTTCCGCTGCGATGTCCCACGTATGTTTGCCCCATTCCTGCAAGAAGTATGGATACCCCTGTGTTTTCTCAATGATCAGCTCGACTGCCTCCTCCAGGATGTCGGCCCCTTCATTCTGAGCGGGCCTGACGATGGCTTCTCTGGCATCGGGGGGATCGAGCGGCCCGATCTCTGGAAAATCGAATAGCCGTTCCGCGTAGGATTTGGCCTCGCCCATCCGGCCACGCAATTGAGGAAGGCCGGCGCCGACGACCGTGACGGGCAGTTGCTCCTGCGAACAGCGGTGAAGCGCGGAGATCAGAGCGGCCATTTGCAACTCTTCAACATATTGGAGCTCGTCGATGAAAAGCACGACGGCAGTTCCCGCTGCTTTCCCCGCAACTCCGACTTGCTGCAGGAGGGCCGTTAGATCTCCCTCCAGATCGCCATTGTCAGCCAGGCCCGGCTCAGGTTCGTAGTCCAGGCCGACTTCGATGTCGGCGTAGGACACCTTGAGCTTGCTGGCAAACCCAGCCAGGGCCCGAAGTCCTCGGATCGCATAATCCCTTGCGGCCTCTTTCTTGCTGAGGTGGAGCAGGGCGAGCCTGAGGGAGGGGGCGAGCAGTGCCGGAAGCGAACGGTTCTCTGGCGCCTCGATGCGGACCGTGTTAATCCCCTCAGCCTCGGCGTCCTTTCGCATTTGGTCGAGGAGCACAGTTTTGCCCACGCCTCGGAGACCGACCAGCATCACGCTCTTGGAGGGCCGGCCCAGACGGAGCCTTTGCAGACGCACTGCCACATCCTTTCGGATGACGCTGCGGCCAGCCAACTCGGGAGGGGGACTCCCGGCACCAGGTGCATAGGGGTTGCGAATTGGGTCCATGTATAGGAAGGTTAGCACAGTTATGCGTTTCTTATAACTTTTCTAATTTCCCTATACACCGGCTTCGACTTCCTCTCAAGCGCAATTCCAGCCCCAGCGCGAGATCTGGCTGCAGACCGGCTATCGCTACGGCGCAGCCGCAGCCACTCTGGATCAGGAGTCAACTCAGAAATCGAACTAATCAGGGTGGATTTGTCCAGTGACGGCTAAATCGCTTGAGTGGGCATGGAGAGAAATAGGTTCGCCTTCCGGCGAACCAGCTCAAGAGGGATTTTGGAAGGGTAAAGCTGAAGCGGCGTCAGGTATGGTGCGGAGAAATGGTAGGGCTGCGGCAAGGTGGTTACTGCGCGGGAGTGATCGAAGATGCCTCTTTGGTTTAAGACTAGGGGAGCATCCGCCCTGCATACGGCGCAGTTTTGCTCACGAGCGCAGACTTATCCAAAAACTGTCGGATGAGGTTCAGGGCTCCTGAAGAGACAATGAACCGCTTGAAGGTCACACGGATACATCTCTCTGAATGTAGGGCCCCTTCTACGCTGCTTCTGCCCAAAATCTATCACTCGGTCCAGACGAATCCTTTGACAATGTGCAACAGTGTACATCCATCCTCTGCCGGCCTGGAGTAGGGTCAGGCGAAGATGAATCGCTCAGCAAGCCGCATTCTTAAACTCGGGCCGCCTCTGTGGGATTTCTGTCTTTCCTCAGTTGGGTGCTTCGTATTCACCAGCGGCTTCCGCTTGATCGCAATGGAAAAAGAAGGATCGGAGACGGGAGCTTATATTCGCGCCGTCGGCCCAGCCACTATGGATGTAAAGCAAGGAGCCGTAGTGTATTCGATTGACCAGCGCCTGCAAGTTGTCAGGTAGGAGACTCCAGATGCAAGGGCAAAACGTTTGCCAAAATATGGAGGGAAAAATGCTCCAAAACAACCTAGACTATGCTGCAGACCTGCACATCTACGCCGCTCACGCCCACACAGCCGCCGCCGCCGCACACCATAGGGGCGATCACGATGCTGCGGGAGAACTGAGCGCGAGGGCTCAAGAGTTCTCCACGGAAGCCGCCGAGAAAACGGAAGAGATTTCGATGCGAACGCCAGAGCGCCTGAGGGCCTGAATGGTCCAGCGGCGTGCCCCGTGCGAAGCGCCGATAAGAGAGTTTTATCAGGCCGGGTAGGAAGGGCGCAATTTCTCAGCGGCAAGGGCGAGCTTGGTCTTTCGCGGATCGAGTTGCAGGCAGATCGCGGCCGGAAGCGATCTAGGTGGCTGCTGCTTAGTGTCTTGTGTCTGAGCTTTCATGCTGGATTGAGTTGCATTCCATCCGGACCATAACGTGAGGTACCTGCAATGGCCGCACCCAACATTTCATTGAATTCGCAATCGAACACCCTGATGCGGCGCGCAGCGTGTCCTCCGGCATTCGGCAAAGAGCCGGCATCCGCGTTGCAACTGATGCTCAGCCGGCCGCTTCCATCTAGGGTAGCGGTGGTTGGGAACCATCTGCCCCGGCAATGTGGAATTGCGACTTTTACGACAGATTTGTGTAACGCGATCGCTGCCGAATACGGAGCAGCCCAATTGTCGGTGGTTGCAGTCAATGACGGCCATTCAAGCTACTCGTACCCAGAGAGGGTGCGATTCGAAATCAGCGAAGGTGACATTGCGTCCTACAGAGGGGCCGCCGACTATTTGAATGCGAGCAACATAGATCTGGTGTGCTTGCAGCATGAATATGGAATCTTCGGGGGTAAATCCGGGAACCACATCATGGAGTTGCTGAAGCACCTTAAAATGCCGGTGGTGACAACCCTCCATACGGTACTTCGTGAGCCGAATCTGGACCAACGGGTTGTGATGCACAAGATTGCCGCACGCTCCGACCGCCTTATCGTCATGAGCCAATACTCCTCGCGTGTTCTGCAGGAGGTCTTCAGGGTCCCGGCAGAGAAGATCGACCTGATTCCTCATGGCATCCCCGACCTGCCGTTTGAGCAGCCGGACATGTATAAGAAGCGTTTCTCTTGCCAGGGCAAGAGTGTCCTTCTCACGTTTGGTCTGCTCTCCCCTAACAAAGGATTCGAAAGCGTAATTCAAGCCATGCCGCGCATCCTGGCCAGTCACAGCAACACTGTTTACATGATTGCGGGCGCCACTCACCCGCAGATCCGGGCTCGGGAAGGAGATCACTACCGGCTTGAGTTGCAGGCCTTGGCCAAGAAGCTTGGGGTGGAACAGCAGGTCCTGTTCGTCAATCGGTTCGTCAGTCCTGAAGAGATGGCTTCGCTGGTGGGTTCGGCCGACATTTACATCACGTCCTACTGTCACGAAGCACAGGCTGTATCTGGAACCCTGGCCTATGCCATGGGCGCCGGAAAGACCATCATCTCCACTCCATACTGGTACGCTGCGGAAGTGCTGGACCAGGGACGCGGAATGATGGTGCCGTTTGAGAATCCAGCCGCCATTGCAACAGCGACAATCGCACTCTTGGCCAACGATGAGGCACGCCAAGCGATGCGCGAACGCGCTTACCTTTATGCACGATCCATGGTTTGGAATCGGGTTGCACAGTCCTACATGCGGTCATTTGTGGAAGCGAGCGCCACTCGAATGCAACCCGCTCCCTTAGGTTATCCCGTCCAGGCGGTCGAGAGGATGGCTTCGAGCCAACGCCCAAATGCCTACGCGTAGGTTAGAACCGCGCGCTCTTCGATAACATCGCCGCGAAGCAGCATATTCGGCGCAATCAAGCCGGCTGCATAACCTTGGGGTAGTAACCCCAGATCAAAGGAGATCTGAAATGCTCATTCTTATCATTGTCCTTGTATTGGTTTTCGGCTTGGGCGGAGGATACTACGGCTATGGCCGCTGGGGCATGGGCGGGGGCGCGGGCATCGGGCTCGGCACGGTGCTGGTGATCTTGCTGGTGTGCTATCTGCTAGGGCTTTTCCGATAGGAAGATTTGCAACGGTTTCGGCCGACAGAGCTAACTCAAAGCGCATGGTAACCTGGCGGCCGGGGCAGCTTCCAATCGGTCAAACTGCAAAGGCCCGATCGGGCTACCGTGTGCAGTCACTCGGTTAAAGACGCGACCGCCAGTATGAGGTCCATCCTATTGCACATTACGTTCTCTGAAAGGTCAAAATCGACCGTCTCTTGAGGCCAGCGTGTTTGTGATCCTATTATTGATTGCAGGCCCGCACTGTTCGGCTGCGTGCCGCTGTCTGCGAACGCTCCCAAGACGATTGACAGCGCTTGACAGCGCTTTTGAAATGAGTAAGAGGGTTCCGACGACGGGCCACGCCAACGCTCTGCTCGAACTTCGATCGCCCGAACCTTAATCGGCGCCTCAGTTCGGGCTCAGAGAGAACGGCGATGGCGCCGTCAGGTTGAAGACTCATTACCGTGTGGCTTCGAACAGGAACCACGCTCGCCGCTCCGCCTCGTCAATCCAGGTCTCAATCAAGCTGGTCGTTGCGTATTCATTGGCCTTGCTGACGACCACATGCGCCGCACGCAAGCTCACCACAAAGGCCTTGTTGTCGGCGTGGAGTTCTCTTAGCATCTCGGTTGGGCCCACAAACTCCTCGTCGTTGTCCGCGATACGTTGCAGCTGGGCAATGTGTCCTATGGAATGGATGGTTGTGCCCCCGACCTTGCGAACACGCTCGGCTATGGCGTCGGTGATGCCGAAGATCTGTGTTGCTTGTTCGTCGAGAAGCAGGTGGTAGTCGCGGAAATGTTGCCCGCTCATGTGCCAGTGGAAGTTTTTGGTCTTGAGATAGAGAGCAAAGGCGTCGGCAACAAGCGCGTTCAGCACGCTGGAAAAATTCTTTACATCTTCAGGTGAGAAGCCGTCGGGAACTAGAAGCCTGGCAGCTTGCGATTCTTTTTCATGGATTTGTTTAGACACAGAGAAGCTCCTTTGCAGAGAAGGGCATTGGGACGTCCAGAATGGGGCGTCTGCGCCAGTTCCTTCACCCTGCAAGCGAAGGGAATGGCATCTTGGCTAGTAACTATCGATAGAACTGGGATAGCGTCACACGACTTCAATGCTGATCGATCCTAGGATCGAATCTGACGACCGTCTGCTCAATTTGGACCACCGCGAAGACAAGCAGTCCGTGGTGAGGGTAGGTTTGAGTGATCGAGGGCTGTTTGCCTACAAGCTCATTTGGTCTTCCCAGGCGGAAATCTGAGGGCAAATTATCTGCGCTGCTCATCGCAACGGCGACAATCTTCCCCGGAGGATGAAGAGGACCGGGTCCCGACCCAGCGCGCAGCGAATGGAGGCCGTAACTGGCCGCTGTCTCGAGTCCATTGATGCTCCGTTAGATTCTTACCGTTTCATTCGTAAATAGGAATACTTCAACAAATTCAGGCAGCTTCGAGCAGTTGGATGATGTTTTGGATGGAATGGTCGGCTTTGTGGAAGGCGGTTTCGAGTTTGCTGCTGGGGCGTAGGGCGGCAGCGGGCTGATGATGAAAGAGGCTGTTGGCGAGCGGGCCGCATAGCTGCTTGTGGAAGAGGATGAAGAGGAGCGCGACCTTGGTTCCTTTCTCCGTCAGCCGATAGGCGTATCGTTTTCCGTCGCGGGCGAGCAGCCCATGAGCCTTTAGTTTGCGCAGGTCGTAGCGGAGTTGATTGAGGCCATAGCGGTCCGCGCCGATGCGGAAACTGGTGAGGATCGCCTCGTGGATTTGGCGAGCTGTCCAGCCGGATACCACCGTGCTGCTGTGCATCAGCACTTCCATCAGGCGGATCATGCGGGTGTCGTGGATCTTGATGCCGGGGTACTTTGCCGATCCAACAGCGATGGGCAGCGCCAGCCGTTGGAGCAGCGGAAAATCGACATGCACGTTCAGCCATTGGGCCTGGAAAGCGGCAAACCGGCCGGTGACCGCGAGCAGCTTTTCGCGCACGGCGGCGAGATGATCCAGGCCCTTCTTCAAGCCGAAATCGGCCAGATTGTTGGAGCAGGCCTCATTGCGCAGATAGGTCGAGAACTTCTCGTATTGCTTGATGAAGGCGTTGCGATAGTAGGCGCGAAAGATGTGATGGCCATGCTCGATCTGTTCGACGACCGTGTTCAGCTTGCCCTTCAGCTTCCTGGTGACGCGCTGCCCGAAGACCTCGGCGATCTTGTTGGCCGTCATGCGCCACAGGCCGATTTCACAGCCGCGCTCGAAGATCCTGTGGATGGGAAAGTTGCGCTTGAAGATGAAGTTGCGGCAGTATTCGATCTGGCTGACGGCATAGAACCGGCGCAGGTTCATCGCCTCCCGCTCGCGCTTGGAAAACTTCGGCCCCAGGATAAGCGTCCAGTACTCGAGCCGCTTGCGGATCACTTCGGACGTAAAGCGATCCGCGGCGGCTTGCAGAGCCTCCGGGTCGGAGACGGCCAGGAAGGCGTTGTCGTTCTTGCGGAAGCCGACCTTCTCGCGGACTAACTCTTTCTCGATGAAGTTATGACCGTTGAGATAGTAAGTGGTCTGAAAGGGAAAGAACGAGGCCGCGCGCATCACCATCGGCCCCAGCGTCTCGTCGCGGATGTAGAAGTAGTAGTGCGTGAAGCGGCTCCGCTGGCGAGCCAGGATGCGGTAGTTGGGATCGGCGGTGGCAAAGCGAGGCACTGCCGAGCGGAACGTCTGGCCCTGTTCCATGCTTTTCAGGATGAAATACACGCCGTGCCGCCCGGCCCGTTCCATGCGGCGCAGCGCAGGACGCACATAATCCTCTTTGCGCACCTTCGGCTCGGCCCATTCGATGGGGGCGTGGTTGCGGGCAAACGCCTCCACCCAAGCCTGATACTCGTTGGTCCGCCGCGACAGCACTTCCTTGCCGATCACCGGCTCGCCGACAACGTTCTGAAAGAAATGAACCACCTGCCCCGGCCGGGACAATCCGCTCAGATAACCGTTGATCACAACCCGGTCAAAACAGTGGTATACAAAGAGCAGCAGGCTGCCAAACAGCTTTGTGAATGTCTCCACCGGTCGTCCTCCTCTGTTCTTGTCCAGACAGCAAGATCATCGGACAGACGACCGGCGGAGGCAAATTTCAAATATCTTTGGCTAGGTTTTATGCTCGATTCCCGTATCCAGCGAAGGCTCCTCCGTCGAGTCGGGTCGGTCTGAGTGAACGGGAATTCCGCTGATAAGGCTCTGATAGTTTGCGAGGCGTTTGCCGAGAATCACCACGCCCTTGGATGTGATCTCATACTCGCGAATGTCTTTGGCATGATTTCCGCCCCGCATCTTGATGACAACCATGATCTTGCGAAGCTGGCCATCGATGGATACGTAGCGCAGGCGGATGATGTCGTCGGTAAGGAAAGAAATTGAGTAGGTGCTGAACGGGAATTCCGTGAAAGACTCATCCACTTCAACCGTGCTTAGAATAGTGACCCCGATTCCCGTCAAAGCGAAGATCATGCGGTAGAGCGATTCGCGAAAGTCGGCGCGGAAGCCGGGCGACAGAGCCATCTCAAAGCCGGCCAGGGAGTCGATCACCAGGCGCTTGGCGCCGATCTTCTGCACAGCGTCGAGAATCGACTGCATGGTTTCATCCACCGAGAGGTCGAGGGGACGCAGATAAAGGATTGTGAGTTTCCCGTCTTTCTGCGGCGTTTCCAAATCCAAGCCCAGACTGGTGGCCCGCTCCGCATAGGCTTCCGGGCGTTCTTCAAAGACCGCTACGATTCCCGGCTCTCCATGTTTTATGCCTTCGGCAATGAATTGGGTTGCCAGCACCGATTTACCGGTTCCCGAAGACCCAGCTATGAGGACACTATCGCCTTCGCGCACGCCCCCATCCAACATTTTGTCCAACTCCGCGATGCCGAAGGAAAGGCGGCGATTGCTGGGCGGATTTCTCTTGCGAGCGGTCAATCCAAAGGTGCGGGAGAAGGCTTGCACTCCGGCCTCGGTGATGCGGAATGTGTGCAACCCCGGCACGGAATCCTGACCGCGCAGTTTGATAATCTGCAACTTCCGCACAATTGAATTTCGCTCCGCCGTCTGGCGGAGCCAGAGCAGCCCATCGGCGACGGTAAAGATGGGATTGTCGCGCAGTTCGTCCTCCGCATATTCACCAATCAGGAAAGTTGTAGCTTGCCAACTAGCCAGAAACAGGGCCAGCCGTTGAATGAAGGATTGCAGGTCCATGTCGCTTTCCGGCTTCCGAACCATGGTACGAAAGGAATCAACAACCACGACGGCTGGGTTGGCTTTTTCAACTTCTTTGGTGATCTGCTCCAAAACCGCGCCCAGATCCTTCTCGAGGACAACCTGGCTCAGGTTGATAAAACGAATGGAATCCGGCAGCTTGGCCGGGTCGAAGAAAGTGTACTGCTGCTGGTATCGCAGCATTTTTATGGCTGATTCGCCCAGGACAGTGAAGTAGAGAGCAGGACGTTCCGCGCTTGCATTGGCGAACACGAACTGGTGAGCCAGCGTTGTCTTGCCGCTTCCCGGAGCTCCCGCGATGATGTTGAATGAAAACTCCGGGAGACCACCACCCACAATCTCGTCAAGGCCCGGAACTCCGGTGGGCAGTTTGTTGATCTTCACTTTGTCTTGGATGCTCACGCGTTTCTCCCGTGTACCGAATTGCGATAGTCAAAGACTTCATCTGGCCACGCATTGCGCAGCAGGCTCAACGTTAAGGCTTCGCCAAGGAAGAGAAAAAGCAGGCCGAGTAAGCGGGCGATGAGAATGACTCCTTGCTCGCCAGCCCGGTACTCGCTAGCCCGATCCCTGTCCATGTCGGTTTGAGGCTCAAACCCGCCGAAGTCCCGTAGGGACCCATCAGCCGCGATTTGCGCCGCGCCAAGGCTGGAAGCTTCCGACTTGGCTAGCACCAAGGCGCGACAAGCAAGTGAATAAAAACTGGTGACTCCAGCAACTGCACTAAGACTATGGCGCAGTTTCTCATAGACGCAAAGAGTTTTAGACTCCATTGGCTCGGAGGTCTTGCCCGTAACGGCTTCGTAAGCTAGAAGGCGGTGGGCCAAATCTCGCATTTTTGGAGGAGTCGTCATGTTCAACTCTGCGTTGTTCCAGGTAGCAAGTTCCGATAACCGTTACACGCGCCGTGGGCGGGTCAGGGCAATGATGCCGCATTTTCCCAAGCGCCCTCGCGGTTGAGGTGTTCGACATCCGGAGCCGCTCTGAATCGAGCGCCGGCGAAACTCAATTCATATAGCGATTCGTTTGCAGGTCTGGCGCCTCGTCCTGCGGACCGCGAGCCTTGCTTCGAATGAGTGTGAAAACGTCAAGAACCGAGGCAATACTGCGAATGTTCCCAGCAACACTCACGAGTCCATCTTCCATGCCGGGATGGCTGTCCGCGAGGGTTTCAATACGTTCGCTCACTTTCCTGAGCCGATCAATCTCCACCAGAAGGTCCTCAAATGCCGCAGTCATGACCGGTCCATCGGCCGCTGAGGCTGTCGTGTCCTCTATGGTGGTGGCCGGCTCTCTTCTGACGCCAACTTGCAGGCGTAAATCTTCGATCAAACGCAGGGTGGTTGCCTCGCCAAGGAAGGTAAGAAACAACCCGAGCAGCTGCGCAATCAGAGTGATTCCGGCCTCGCCATCCTCGTCCGCGTGGGATTCAACTTCGCCGAGACCGCGCAAGCTTCCATTCGCCGTGACCTGCACCCCGCTGAGCCCGGGAGCTTCAGACCTGGCAAGAGCCAAAGCACGGGAAGCGAGAGCTTGAAAGCCGTCGGCACCGACAGGCGCGCCGAGTTGCCGGCGCAGCGCCTCATAGACGCGCACAGTTGCAGGTTCGGTATGCAGGGCGGCTGCAGTTGCATCGGCCTCACTGGCAACGAGGCTGCGGGCCAATTCACGCGTCTTTTTCGGAGGAAGCATCGGTTCCGTTCTTTCGTTATGCCCCACGCTCCAGCTTGAGCGTGAGGGATTCTGTCGCAATAATACTCTCACGCTGATTGCTCTTGCGGCGCGATCCGCGGCGCGTTGCATCCGGCTCAGTATTGGCGTCACGTAAACAAGGAGACGCCAAAATATTTCTGGAAAGGTGAGCAAAATTGAACAAAATCCCCCCGGCTGCCGGTGCAATCCTATGCTAAACTTTGGGCGAAAGTATGCGGCCGAAGAGGGTGCTGCGGGTGCTTCGTCGAATGAGAAAGATTCGGCATCTCATGGTCAGCTTGCAGTGGATGATTCATACCGCATCGCGCAGCTGCTTTGTTAGCCCAATGCGAGTATGATCGAGCATCCTTCCAGTGGTCATCCTGCGAGGGCCGCAAAGGGAGGGCTTGCTTCCATGGTTGAACTTGAAAAGCCGGAATTCGATACCGCCGCTTTCCTTGCGGGCGCCGGCCTGGGGCGAAGAATCATCCAATTGGCGCCGAAGGAAGCCTTCTTTTCGCAGGGAGATCCCGCGGACTCGGTTTTCTATCTTCAGAAGGGCCACGCAAAGGTCACTGTGGTTTCCCCAGCCGGGAAGGAAGCTACCATCGCGCTTCTTTCCGCGGGCGACTTTGTGGGCGAAGAGGCGCTCGCGGCGATGCCGGGGCTGCGTTTGGCAACGGCCACCGCCATCACCGCCTGCACCACTCTCAAAATCAGCCGCGGAGAGATGATCCATGTAATGCATGTGGAGCATAGTTTTTCAGACCTCTTTTTGAAGGTCCTACTGAACCGCAGCATGCGCATTCAGGCCGATCTGGTCGATCAGCTTTTCAACTCCAGTGAAAAGCGCTTGGCGAGGATTCTGTTGTTGATGGCGGAATTTGGCAAAGCGGGCGAGCCGGAGCAATATATTCCAAAGATTTCGCAAGAGACCCTGGCGGAGATGGTTGGCACGACTCGCTCCCGCGTCAGTTTCTTCATGAATCGATTTCGTAAGCTCGGGTTTATCGAATACAACGGGCGCATCAAGGTTCACAAGTCACTGTTGAATGCGGTCCTACTTGATCGACTACCCCAAGTCAACCCCGATAGGCCTCCAGCTTTAGCCACTGCGCGAACTCGATCGAAGCCTGCCAGAAGCGCCTAGCATGGGCAGAATTGAGCAAATTGGAGTTGAGTGTAGTGGGCACTGAGATGACTCAGGACTCACGCTAAGGCAGAACGGGTAGCAGGCTTCTTCGCGGTCGGTGCGGCCTGGACGCTGAAACCGTTGCGGACTGACTCGGTCAGTCGCAACTTATCCATCTCTCTTTTTACGCGGGAGACAATCTTTCTTTCATTCTCGATACGGCTTTTCTTTTTCATCAGCGGCCCTTCTTTGAACGATGAGCAGTGAATTGCGTATCGAGTTAGGAGCGATCTTCCTCAAGACATCCGGCGAAAAGGATCAAACAGCACGTGTGCGTGTTTGTCCGGCAGTGACCCGTTTCAGGTTATCGATGGATCATGGTTGATCCGGCGCCTTTCTCTCGACTCAAACCCGATAAATATTCAACGCCTGCGTAAGCACCGAGATGTGCCCAAGCTCCTGCATGCGATGGGCAGCTTCGAAGAGCGCTCAGTTCTAGAGACAAGATCATCGGGGGCTTCGCCAAGGCCGACCCATCTGTTACGGACCGAATCCAGGTCTGTTCTTGAAGATGCGGAGTATCCAGACCCTCGGTGATCACCTTAAAACCGGCCCACTGCTGTCCGGCTACAAGTCGAACAGATTCAATTGGTTGCCATTACCGCCTAAGTCGTTATCGGAGTCGGAGGGCTGAAGTGCCTGTAAAATGGGGGTTTTCTCGAAAAGAGTTAGGCTGAGAATCTGTAGGATCTGGTAGAGGCTGCCCTCGATTCCGAGCCGTTTGCGGACGATGGCGACGAGCACATACACGCTGACGGCGATCCAAATCTGGGTCTTCACCGCGTTCTCGCTGGTTCCGTAGAACGCCTTGATGCGCAAGTGCATCTTGATCCAGCGAAAGAAAAGTTCGACCTGCCAGCGCAGCTTGTAGATTTGTGCGATGGTCAATGCGGGCAGGGTGAAGTTGTTGGTCAGAAACACCAACCGCTTGCCGGTGACGGCATCGAAGTAACTCACGCGTCGCAGCGTATCTGGATATGCCGAGGCCGATCCGATGGTTGCCAGGACGACGGTCTGGTCCGAGCGCACGCCGGTGCTTTTGTCCACCGGATGCGAATAGTGGCGCCGCAGAAGTATGTTCTGTTTGGTGCGCACCACGAAGAAGGCCAGCGAGAGCGTGAACGCATGAAGCCTCTCGAAATCAATATAGCCACGGTCCATCACATAGAAAGCCCCAGACTCTATCACCAATTCGTCGAGGATGTTGACGTCATGCACCTTGCCGTCGGTAACGCGAATGAATGTGGGAATGTTGCCGCGCAGGTCGAGCAGGGTGTGCATTTTCACCGCGCCCTTGTGCTTGCGGAACCTGGCCCACGGAAACACCGACAAACAAAGATCAATCGTTGTCGAATCCAGCGCATAAAGCGCCTGAACGAGGTCCACGCCGAGAGGATCGTCTGCATACAGCGGCCGCGCAATGGCAATCAACACCTGAGCGAAGTCGGCAAAGATGCGCCAATCGTGAGCCTCGTTGGCATCGCCCAGCGTCGAGCGCGTCACGCGCCCTCGAAAGCCCATGTGGTACAGCTTGCCGCGCATAGAGCCCAGGCAAGCTTCAATGTCGCGTAGGCTCTCGCGGTAGGTCAACTGAGCAAAGGCCATGGCCAGATACTGGTCCCGGCAAGAGAAGCCCCGATGGTGCGCATCTCCTCTATAACGCTCGACGCACTTTTGGAACTCGTAGGAGGGCAGGTGATCGATGAGCTGGGAGAAGACAGTCTGTCCGGCATTCATCCCTCATTGTCAAAAATCCGCGCCGCCAGCGACCACCCGGCGCTTGCCCCCGGTTCCGCCGCCATCCAGTTCAAATCGAAAAATGAGAGTCATACCCTATCCCTTGTAATATGTGACTTCTACAGAGGGCGACCCGATTTTAGCCGGACACTACTGAAACCGGCCACTTGTGGTCACTTCAAAACCGGCCACTTTGGATGGCCTGAGACGTGATTGTTTTACCTTGCGGCGAGGTACATTTGCAAGGTACGGTTTCAGTGGTTGCAGTTATGGCCCGTTTTCAAGCCTTCCGGATGCGTGTTAAGGTTGTATTCGCTTCGCCGGGGTCGCGCCTTGCGGAGTGATCCAGGGCCGATGGCGCGGGGCTGGCTCCGTAGGAATCGGTAATCGAGACCCTCTGCGGTTGGCCTGATGGGCTCGCCTGGCGGAGGGTTTCGTGTTTCTGGAGAGATTCCGATGGTGAGGCTCCGGCGTCGAGGCTTCTGGATCCCGAGTCGCGACGCCGCCGGGCGTTCTTTGCCCGGCATCCATATCGCTTTTGCTTTTGCCTTTGCTTTTGCTCTTGTCATTTGCCTTCCTCCGGACCGCTGCCTTTTGTCCGCCAACTGCGCGGGCCGCACTTGAGCACGTGTCCGTGATGCAGCAAGCGATCCAGCATGGCGGTGACGGCGGCGCTGTCGCCCAGCAGTTTGCCCCAGTCGTCTACGGGTCTGTTGGATGTGAGAAGAGTGCTGGCGCGTTCATAGCGGCGCATGATGATTTCCAGCAGTTCTTCGGCAGCGGTCAGCGGCAGCTTGCGCATTCCTAAGTCATCGATGACGAGCAACGGCACGGTGGTCAGCAGCTCCATGTGCTCCTTGCGTTTGCCATCGAGAGTGGCGTCGGCCAGTTCTTCCAGCAGGGCGTGAGCTTCGCGATAGAGAACGCGATAGTTTTGCTGGATGACGGCGTGCCCGATGGCCTGGGCGCAGTGGCTCTTACCGCTCCCAGGTGGGCCAAGGAACAAGGCATCTTCACGCCGGCCGACCCAGCCCGCGGTAGCCAGATCGAAGACGAGACTGCGATTCATCTTGGGATTGAACTGGAAGTCGAAGTTGTCCAGCCGCTTGTCGGCGTCGCGGAACTGCGCCTGCTTGTGGCGCCGCTCCAGCAGGCGATTGCTACGGCAGACCAGCTCATCAGAGACCAGTGTTGAGACGAGGTCGATGGGCGCCATGTTCTCCGATTGCGCTTGTAGAAGGCGGGTTTCCATCACCGCTGCCATGCCGCTCAGGCGTAGTTGCACCAGGGAGCGATTGAGTTCGATCATGTTCATGATTTGGATTCCTCGAATTGGATTCGTTGTTGGATCACGTCGCGATACTGGCTCAGTTCGCGGATGAGGGGATCGATTTGCTTCAGGCTCAGAGGGGCTTGCTGGCTGCGCTCCAGATAGCGGCGCACGAATTGGTAATCGCTCACGCCCAGCTCCAGCGCCGCTGCGCAGGCCTGATCGCAACTAGCGTTGCCGTACTGTTTGGTAAGCGAGAGCATGCCTTGGATGCGGCGGATTCCGAGTTCGCCCTGGCGAGCATGGATGGCATCGGAGACCGCGCCGATACTGTCTCCGGCCTTGTGCGCACGCGCCAGCAGTTGCAGCAGCTGCGGCGGCGTACGACGCGGGCGATCCTCATCGCGGATGCGGTGTCCGCCACGCTTGCCGCTCAGATGCTCGCGCAGCAGCTCGCCGGTGTGCGGATCCAGCAGCCGCACATACATCACGTCCCATTGCACGTCGACCTGGCGCCCGATCCAGCCCGGTGGAGCGCCGTAGTAAGCCGCTTCAACCTCGACGCAGCCATCCAGATGCACCGTACGCACACCGTACTGGTAGTAACGAAACGGCTCCAGCGGCAGCGCCTGCAGAAAGGGCTTCTCTTCGGCGAACATCGCCGCCACCTGACGCTTGGTGCGGCCGTGGATGCGCTTGTCAGCCCATTTCTCTTCCCAGTGGTCCAGATACGCCTGTGCCTCTTCCATGCTCTCGAACTTCTTGCCCTTCAACGGCGTCATCTGCGTATGGTTGACGCCACTCTCAACTTTTCCTTTTCGATCCGGATCGCGCACTTTGCATGGAAGTGCCGTCACGCCATAGTGCGCCAGCACATCGCGATACAGGGGATTCAAGCGTGGATCGTAGATGTCGGGGGATAGGACGCCTTCGCGCAAGTTGTCCAGCACCACAACTAACGTTGAGCCGCCCAGCCGGCGAAAGGCCTTCTCGTGCAGCTCGGCCCACACCCGCGTACTCGATTTGAAGACCAGCAGACGAACACACTTGCGACTACAGCCCAGCGTCAACACGAACAGCCGCGTGCGCCGGTACTTGCCACTGTCAGGATCGCGCACCATGGGGCCGGTGCCGTAATCAACCTGGCACTCTTCACCAAGCCGCGTCTCGATGATCACTCGCGCTTCAGGCGATGAGGCTCCGCGCAGTCCCCGCACGAAGCGCCGCACGCTTTGATAACCGCCCGTGAACCCGTGGCCATCAACCAGGTCCTGAAAGATGCCCATCACGTTGCGGCCCCGCGATAGCTCCAATTCAATCAGCTCGCGGTAGGGTTCACTGCTGCTGGCCGTGCGCTGGCCGTGCTGCGCTAGATCTGCCCCTGAAGGCAAAAAGCCGGTGATCACCGAAGTGGCCGCTTTTGAGTTGTTGGCTGCTTCGTCGGAGCCGGTGGTCACTTCCATGGCCGGTTTTGAACTGTCCGAGCCGGTGATCACCAAAGTGGCCGGTTTTGGCAGGGATTTTGGTCCCCAGCTTCCTGGCGAACGCACCACGATCCCTGCCGATCTCAGGTAATCGCCCGCCGTCTCGCGACGAACCCCCGTCGCCTCCTCGATCCGCCGCAGGGACCAGCCCAAACGCCCCAGCGCAATCACCTGTTCCCGCTTCTCTTTGCTCAAGACATTACCCATGCCAACAGAGGCTAATTGCCTCCGTCAGTGCGTATGTCTCAGCCCCTCAGAGTGGCCGGTTTTGAACTGATCATAAGTGGCCGCTTTTGGGTGATCGCCAAGGTCCAGACTTCCGTCCTATCTTCCAAATAGCCAGCCGTCATGCAGAATGTGTCTCCGGCGAGCCTGTCCCGCGAGCCTGCCAAACAATATGCAGGATGGCGAGAAGGGGGACCGCGACCATTGCACCGGGCACTCCCGCAATCTCGCCACCGGCAAGCACACAGAAGATCTCTGCTAGCGGAGATATCTGGACCGACTTTCCCATGATGCGCGGAGCATTCACGTAGTCCTGAATCACTCTCCAGGATCCAAGAAATAAAAAGAGCCACACCAGGTGGTTGTAACCGGCGATGCCTGCAATTCCGAAGACGGCGATACAGGCGACAGCAGGGCCGACGACTGGAATGAACTCGCATATTCCTGCCAGTGGGCTCAACACGAAGGAGTACGGCACGCGCATGAGCCAGAGGACCAGCGTGAAGGCAATAGCAGTTAGGCATGCCAGAATGAGTTGGGCGCGGATGTAGTTCCCCAGCATGCTATGAATGTCTGCGATGGTCCTCTTGAGTTCAGTACTCTCCTGTCCGTCCCTGCATAAGTTGACGATACCTTCAACGATGTGGGAGCCGGTTGTGAGGAAGAAGATGCTCAAGATCGGGATCAGGATCAGCCACCAGACGTGATAGAGCGGTGCCCTCAACCCGCCTGCGATGCCTTCCGCATAATTGAGAATCTCGTTGCGGTGATTCATGAAGAACTGCTGGATATGATGCTGGCTGGCTTGATCCCAGCCTTCATTATGGGCGAGGTCGACAACAAACTGTCCAGATGCCATCCTGTCCAACAGTGTTGGCAAGCTCCTAATAAGTGAGCGGCCTTCCTCAGCGACGCGAGGTCCAAGCAGAAAACCTAGACCGACGAGGACGCCCAAAAACAGAATGTAGAACACCAGGATCGTTATGCCTCTTCCTCGCAATGGTTTCTGAAGACGGGAGACGATCGGATCGACGAGATACGCAAAGAAGATGGCAAAGAGATACAGCGTAATGGTTTCTCGTGCTCCATAGAGAAACGCGAGAACGAGAAGAAAAGTGAGTGCAGTAAAGAGTATTCGACCGGTTCTGGCGTCCCACAACTTCGAAAACATGTTCGAAACCTCAGTGTGGTCGGACTACTTGGTCATTTCCCGTCCGCTTGCAGCGCGGCATTGATCTCTCCGCCGATTAAGATGGCTATGCCGCTCAAATAAAACCAGAGAATCAAGATGATTAGAGTCCCAAGGGAGCCATACAATAGGCCGAAATCACTGAAATGACGAATATAAAACCTGAAGATCGGCGAGGCAACGATCCAGATCATTGCTCCAATCGCGCTTCCCGGAATGATTCGCGTCCAATGCTGCTTAACGCTAGGAGCAAGCCGATAGAGACAGAGCATGGCCAGAACGAGCAGCACTCCCGCCGCCGGCCACTGCGCGACTTTCCATACGTCTGCACCCGCAACGTTCGGCAGCAGATGAAGCAAAAGCTCAGGCCCGAAGAGGACGGTAATCAAGGCGGTTGTCAGCACCACGCCGGTTGCTATCGCTAAAAATATTGCGACTAATTTGGCCTTCCACCAACTCCGCTGTTCTTTAGTATCGGAGATCGCATTGAGGGTCTCCATAATTCCAGATGTTGCGGACGAGGTGGACCAGAGTGCGAACAGCAGCGTGAGCCATGCCCTGCCGGCCCCGGTTGTTTGCCCAAGAACCCTGCCAACCAGACCAGAAGCGGAAGACGGGAGCACTTCGCCGACGTACTGCATCAGCATCCCCCGAGACTCTCCGATAGGATGGAACAGAGAGGCGATGCTCACAACCGATACCGCCATCGGGAAAAAGCCGAGCAAGAACCAGAATGCCAATTCCGCGGCGCGGTTCAATACTCGGTCGTTTCCCGTCCTGCGCCAGACTCTATGCAGAATCTCAAGAGAGCGGCCCGGTATTGACTTGAGTCTTCCATCCATCTGTCCGCCGATCGCGAGCTTTGAGGGAAGGGTATAGCGATACCTGCCTTCCATCTGTACAAAAGTGCACACTTAGGCACCGAGAATCAGTGGATACTCGAGCCTATTGCACGCGCGCTCGTATTTCACAATAATTCGACGCCCTGCGAACCGGCTTTTGGTTCGTGCCGTCGATAATGCTGGCCCTCGCAGCGGTGCTTGCGCTGACGCTTCTCTATGTGGCCGAACGGTTCGATCCGGGGATCAGGGAGTCCATCGCATGGGCCTACTCGGGCGGCCCAGAAGGTGCTCGCTCCTTATTAAGCACTCTCGCGGGATCCATGATCGAATGACGGCTTCGCATCTGGCCGTGAGCCTTCCAAAATGCGCGGCCGGGAGCTGCCAGAGGCCGGAAAACTAGCCTGATCGCAATGGTTGCGGGAGCGGGATCAATGAGCGGCCGAACTCCGTAAGCGGCAGATTCACCGCGTTCATTTTCCGTTAGTTCAAGGCCTGCAAGGTCGGAAGTCGTGATCTACACCGGACCGGGAATGAAGAAGAATCGGCCGCACCGCCGGCAGATTCGCATGCTGAGGTGATTAGACACACGCATGAGCAATATTGGCCAGACGAGGTTCGAAAGTCGTTTGTCCCGTTACTTGATTGGGCTTTTGCCGGGAGACTCTCGGGCAAACGGCCAGCACCCTGGGGGTTCTCAGCAGAAATGCTTACCCAATACGGATTAACCGCAAAAGGAGAAAAAGATGAGCACAGGTACAAAGGACGAAGTCAAGGGTACGGCACACGAGGTGAAGGGCACCGTCAAAGCGACGACGGGCAAGGTGACAGGCGATTCCAGACTCGAAGCCGAAGGCCACACTGAAAAGGCGGCCGGAAAGGTCCAAAAGAAGGTCGGAGAGGTCGAAAAGGTTCTGGAGAAATAAGTACTCAAACAAAGCTCTGAGGAGTCGACTTCAAAGCGCCCGGGGCACGGCCGCCTTTCAGAATGGGGCCGCCTGATCCAGGCGAGTTTGACTGGCATGGAGCTTTTTGCCGATTGCTTAGCACCGAAAGCTTAGCTGCCCGCACTGCATCGGGAATACAAATGTGGCCGTCGCGCTATTTTATCAAATCTTGGAAAGGCAGAAACGAAGCATATAGAGAGGGGATTTCCAATGTTCTTGATCGTACTGATTGTTGTTCTGCTGCTTGTATTCGGTGGCGGCGGAGGTTATTACGGATATCGGAGATGGGGGACAGGCGGAGGAGTCGGCATCTTTGGGCTGGTCCTGATCATTTTAGTGGTTGTTTACTTCTTTGGTGGACTACACCTGCCCCGTTGAAGTTCGGCGGAATTCGGTGACTTGAATGGGATGCGAGACTGCCCAATGATCGCGGTGATTGAGATGGACGATCCTCGTTGCACGATTGCGGCGATTGAGATGGAAGACCCTCGGTGCAAAAACTTGCTCAGTGGCGTGGTGATTGAGGTGGAAGATCCTCGATACAAGAGCCTGTACTATCGCGTGGCGCTTGAGATCGAAGATCCTCGCTGCAATCGCGTGCCGAGTAAGATGGAAGACCCTCGGTGCAAGAACCTGCTCGTGCCCTGGTGATTGAGACATCGCACCGGTCACCAGTATCCACACATCAAGCAGGTCAGCCGCGCCTCTATGCTATAGGTTGGTGCATTTCAGACAGACGTTTCCAAGCCCAGCCTGTGTCTGGCCACCCTGCTGTGCACTGCGATGCGAGCAATTACGACCAGCTATCAGCAATCCGATAGTCCGATACTGGTCGACACAAGGCTATGCATCGAGCAAGACAACTTCCCCAAAGTGGGCCTTACCTGGTCGCAGACAGTCAAGATGCAGGGAAACGTCCACGGACTTCAACGAACCGAAAGCAACTACCGAACAGAGGAGAGAATCATGATGAAACCGAGCACAGAAGATAAGACAACAGGCAAGCTTCACGAAGTCAAAGGCGCAATCAAGCAGAATGCCGGCGAACTTACCAGCAGCCCGAACCTGGAGGCTGATGGCAGAGCTGAAAAGAATGCCGGAAAAGTCCAAAACGTTGTCGGCAAGATTGAAAAGGCCGTAGGAAAGTAAGCGCATCCCACCGAACTCAGAGAGAGAAAGGTCAAGAGAGCATGGCGCAATCAGTGTTGGAACAGATGGGCGTACAGATTGACGAGACAGCGCGCAAGGCTTCGCGAGCGGCGTCCGTCGTTGCGGATGCGCTTGAGGATGGCGGCGGAGCAGCACGGCGTGTTACAAAACAAGGCAGCCATGCCGCAGCAGAGCTTCTTGCTGAAACAAAAAAGCGAGTACAACGGCATCCTATTGAAACAGTTGCGGCAGTATTTACGGCAGGCATTGTGGCTGGAGCGGCGATCCGCTGGATGTTGAAGCGAAGGCAATGCTAGCAAGAGACGGAGAATATGGGTGAAGAGAGCCAGAACACCTGTTACTCTTCACTCACAGTTTCAACGTGCCAGACTGCCAAATCCATGTTCGATCCACGATGATAGACAATGTGGTCAAGTTTGAACCGCACGCAAACCGCTCGGTTGGCGTGCCCGATTTGTTGAACGGCAGATTGTTATTGTGGCGCGGCGCCCCGTTTACGTTTACGCTTGCGTTTGAGCAGAACAGTCTTTGTATCCCCGTGACCGGATACTCTCCTTGAGTCGGAATCCATCGCTGAATTACCTTGGTTCCCGATGACCTTTCCGTCTTGTGAATCTGCGGCTATCTATCTATGCACCACGCAACCATGAAGAGACTTGAGATAACGGAGTAGAAGTGCGGTCGAGAGAGCGATGACAGCACCCGATACGAATGCTGCACTTGAAGAATCAGCCGAGAAAGGCGGCCCGGCGGGCGTTGGCCCCGCGGGAACTCCGGTACCTCTGGACAAGTCTTCGCCTGTTGCAAAAGCCAAGAACCACAACATCCGCGTGTCGTCTGCCGTCCTCGATGCGGCGGGGAAAGACGGCGATGCACTGCTTCAGTCGCTTCACACGACTCCCGAGGGCCTGACGCAGGCGGAGGCCGAAGCGAGAGCGCGTACCACCGGCCCGAACGAGGTTGCACAGGAACACCGGCGCGGCTGGTTTATGCGGCTGTTGATCATCCTCCGCAATCCGCTGGTGATTCTGCTCGCAGCTCTCTCGTCGATCTCTTTTGCCACGGGTGACGCGCGCGCCGGTACCGTGATGGCCTGCATGGTGGTGCTCAGCGCTACGCTGCGTTTTGTACAAGAAGCCCGCGCGGACTCGGCGGCGGCCAAGCTCAAAGCCATGATCCACGTGACCGCCGCTGTCTTTCGGGATGGCAAGGCGCAGGAGATGCCGCTGCGCGATCTGGTCCCTGGGGACATCATCAATCTGAACGCGGGCGACATGATCCCCGGCGATGTGCGGGTTCTCACTGCGAAAGACTTGTTCGTGAGCCAGGGCACGCTTACTGGAGAGTCCTATCCAGTCGAGAAGTTCCATGATTCGGACCCCAAGGCCTCCAATTCACCGATCGACCTGAAGAACATTTGCTTCATGGGAACGAGCGTTGAAAGCGGCACCGCAACCGCAGTCGTGGTCGTCACAGGAGTAAACACCTATCTCGGGACCATGGCCGGCTCGATCACGGAAGATGCGCCACCGACCAGCTTCGACCGCGGACTGAGCCGCTTCACATGGCTGATGATCCAGCTCATGGCAGTCATGGTGCCTCTGGTCTTCCTCATCAACGGCTTTACCAAGCACGATTGGAAGAGCGCGTTTTTCTTCGCGATGGCCGTGGCCGTGGGTTTGACCCCCGAGATGCTGCCCATGATCGTTTCCGTGTGCCTCTCCAAGGGAGCCATCGCGATGAGCCGCAAGAAAGTGATCGTCAAGCGGCTCAATGCCATTCAGAACTTTGGCGGGATGGACGTACTGTGCACGGATAAGACCGGCACGCTGACCGAGGATCGCGTCGTCCTGCAGCGGCACTGCAACGTAGCGGGACGAGAAAGCGACGAGGTGCTGCTGGACGGTTACATCATCAGCCACTTCCAGACCGGCCTCAAGAATCTGCTCGACACCGCGATTCTGAATAGTTCAGATTTCCATCAACAAGCGCTCATTGAAAAGTACAAGAAACTCGATGAGATCCCCTTTGATTTCACTCGGCGCATGATGTCCGTCATGGTGGAAACTCCTGGAGGTAAAGCAATCCTTCTCACCAAAGGCGCCCCTGAAGAGATATTCCACCAATGCTCTCAATTCGAGCTGGACGGGAAGCTTTCGCCCATGGATCCCGCGCTGATGAAAGGCTTGCGGGATGAATATGCGAGCCTCAGCAACGACGGCTTCCGGGTTTTGGCCGTAGCCGTCAAGGAACTACCGGGCAAGCAGTCCTGCTCAAAGGAGGACGAGCGCGACCTCGTGCTGAAAGGGTACGTTGCATTTCTCGACCCGCCCAAAGGTACGGCGGCAATTGCAATCCAGGCCTTGCACAAGCACGGTGTAGGAGTGAAGATCCTTACCGGCGACAACGACCTGATCAGCCGCAAGGTGTGCCGGGACGTGGGACTTGAGCCCGATCCAATGCTCCTTGGCGAGGCCGTGGAGAAGATGTCCGACGCGGAATTGGCGGATGCGGCGGAGAAGACGACGCTTTTTGCACGTCTTACTCCTGCTCACAAGCAGCGGATCGTTCGCCTTCTCCGCAGCAAGGGACATGTAGTTGGATTCATGGGAGACGGAATCAACGATGCCCCCGCGCTACATGCCGCGGACATCGGCATCTCGGTGGATACAGCCGTGGACATCGCCAAGGAGTCAGCGGATCTGATTTTGCTGGAGAAAGACCTCATGGTGCTTGAAGGGGGCGTGATTGAAGGACGGAAGGTCTTCGCCAACATCCTCAAGTACATCCGGATGGGCGCGAGCTCCAACTTTGGAAATATGTTCAGCGTTTTGGGAGCGAGCGCCTTTCTGCCATTCATCCCGATGGCGCCCATCCAGATATTGACGAACAACATGCTGTATGACTTCTCCCAGGTGCCGATTCCAACGGACGCGGTGGACGAAGAACTGGTGGCGCGACCGCGGCCCTGGGACGTCGGAGAGATCAAACGATTCATTCTCTGTATTGGACCCATAAGCTCGATCTTCGACTACACAACTTTCTTCATCATGCTCTACCTTTTCAACTGCTGGGACCCATCTCGCGCTCCTCTGTTTCAAACCGGCTGGTTCGTCGAGTCGCTTATGACGCAGACACTCATCATCCACATCATTCGGACCAACAAAATCCCCTTCTTTCAGAGCCGCGCAAGCTGGTCTTTGGAGCGTGGCTTCCATATTCTCCACTGGCCTCTTCGCTTGGCCTCGTGCACCTGCCGGGGCTTTACTGGCCGATTCTGCTCGCCACACTACTTGCCTATTCGTGCCTAACGCAAGGGATCAAGGTCTTGTTGCTGCGAATGAAATGGATTTAGACCGGCGTCAGATTTCTGCTCGCATTGGACCGCCGTGAGCCGAGTGCTCAAGCCTCGTTGCTGAAAACTGCAATTCCCGCCTCTTGCAAGGAGCCATCATCCTGAGACTGGTCATTTTCGCGTTAGGCATAGCGCACTCTTCGTCAAACCGCACAGAGGTGGAGAACTCATGTGAGATTTTGACCAACTCAGCGGACGTGGCTTTTTAGGATGGGTTTTACATTGTCGGTCGCGCCCCATCCGGAGTGGTTGCACACGGTATTCCTGGAGCCCAGAATGCAGAGCACTAAAAGCACTCAAAGTTGCAATCAGCTCCATGGCGGACGCCGATTCGCGACCGAGGCCAGGGACGACTCTCGCAACAGCTGGTGGGTGGCCCTGCTCACTGGAGGTGAGGGTTGGCATAACAATCATCATGCCAATCCCGTTTCAGCCCGTCACAGTCTGGCATGGTACGAGTTCGATCCGAATTACTACGGCATTTGGGTGTTGAAGAAGCTAGGTCTCGCAAAGCACATCCGAATCGCCAAGTTCACCCGCAGAAGCTTAGGCCGGACAGAGCGCACGACTCACATGACCACCTCATGATTTTCAATCGCTTGGAAGAGCGACCCGGCTCATGCTCTCCGTGCATAGGTTATTGCGTCCAGCTTGCATGCTTGCATGATTGTGTGGCAGGGGTGGTCGCGCCGCGAGAAAGCGGTAGCGATTAACTGCCCAGCAGCCGGACTACATGGTTGATGATCATCAGATCCTCCGCAGGAGGAATGACGCGCACAGCGACCGGCGAGTTTTCTGTTGAAATCACTCCCGAGCCCTGGATGTTGTTGCGCGCCGCGTCAAGTACGATGCCCAGCGAGCCCAGTCCTGCGCATATCTCTGTGCGGGAGGCGATGTCGTTTTCTCCGATTCCGCCGGTGAAGACCAGCATGTCCAGACCGCCTAGCTCGGCCACATAACCGCCGATCCACTTGGCAATGGTCCATGTGAACTTGTCCACAGCCAGCCGTGCCTTCGCATTGCCTTGCGCGATGGCATCGCGCAGGTCGCGCATATCGGTGGAGAGTTCGCTCACGCCCAAGAGGCCAGATTTCTTGCTGACTACCGCTTCCAGCTTGTCGGCAGCGTCGGTGGCGCTCTTCGCCGTCTCCGCAATCTTGCGCAGAATGAACAACAGAACGCCGGGATCGATGTCGCCGGTGCGTGAGCCGCTGATGATGCCGCCAAGCGGCGTAAGGCCCATCGAGGTGTCCAGGCCCTGTCCGTCTCGGATCGCTGCAATGGACGCTCCATTGCCAAGATGGGCGACTATGAGCTTTTGCGGCACGGCCGGTTCCAGTTGATAAACGATCGATTCGTAGGACAGGCCGTGCGCGCCGTAGTGGCGCACACCCATCGCAGCATACTCTTCGGGGATGGGGAGACGGGTGACCACTTCAGGCATGTGCCGATGGAAGTAGGTATCCAGGCAGACGAAGTTGGGAATGCCGGGAAAAAGACGCATGGCCTCGCGCATGATATAGACGGCGATGGGCGTGTGCAGTGGTGCGAAGGCCTTGTAGCGCTCCATCTCTTCAATCAAAGCGGGAGTGATGCGCTGGTTTGTCTGGACCTTGGGGCCCCCAGAAACCATGCGGTGACCGATGGCCCCCGGTGGGGTAAAGTTCTTCGTGTGCAGCGCATCTGCCACCAGTTTGAAGGCGACGTCGCGGGTAGGTAGGGTCGGGGTTTCGTCGACCACTTTCTTGCCGTTGGCATCCTTGATCCAGAACTCGCCCTGATCGGTACCGATGCCGTCGACCGCACCCTCGTGGAGCTTGCGCGGTTCGCCTTCGCCGGCTTCATACACTGAGAACTTGATGGAAGAAGAGCCGCTATTCAAAACCAATACAGGCAAAGACGCCATGAACGTAACCCCCTCGGGTGAAACTCAACGGGTAAGCGAGTCAGAGATTTAGACACAGCGTTACAACTCTGAACGAGACCGCATTGCCCCAAGAGGTCTGGCGTCCCAACCGAAGGATACTTCTATTGCCCTTTTGCCTCTCAAGGGTTTTGCACACGGCGAATGCATCTGTCATATCTGGGCTTTCGCGACTAGCCGCGGTCCAATTGGCCTACTCCGTCTCCATGCCGGAACCGAACATCCAGGCCAGGGCATCCCGTCCGTTCAGGGCAAATCAGTATTCCAAATGGGCCTGTACAACTCCACTGGAGAGAAGCTGATCTGCTTCGTCTTGCGATCCACCCACAGAAATATCGGCGTCTTGCCGCCATTGATGTCCTCTCCCATCACGACGCCGTTGCCCCATGATCTGGAGATAACGATCTTATGACTGCGAATCTGGCCGTAATCGCTCCCACTTCCCCAGTCCTTCTGAAACCGGTCAAAGCCATAGCTCTTGTAGCGCTCTGGATGCTGCTGCCAGTCAGGGTCGTGGTTCCACATGCCATAGGCCTTCGTCAGGTCTCCGGATTGGACCGTTGCGAGGAACCCGTTCACCCGATGCTCTTCCGGCCAGTTCCATAGCCACCAAGTTCCAAAAGCGCCCACCACTATCACCACAAACAGCGCAATCACGATGTTCCTCGTACGCCGCGCGCGGGCGGCGTCGTAGTTTGGTGCATCCAACAATGTCATGATTCGGAATGTGCTCCTTCCAGTATTTCCTGCGTGGTTCAGCTCCGTCGAACGCACGCCCCTCCTCTAATCGACACCACTCATCCGCACCGTGTTCCTCGGCTCGGGCTCAGCCGGCTGAAGGGACCCCCTTGCACTTGCATACAATCGCAGAATCGCACCTGGGGAAAATAGCGATCTGTTCCCTTTCGCTCATGGCGGTCAGACAACTGAAGGCCAGGCTTCATGGCAAGTTTAGATGCGGCGCTCGAATCCTCCCTGAATTCACGCCCGGAGGGCGCTCAGACCCTCGGCACTCCTGGGTCCGCTGATCTTTGGTGCAACAACACGGGTTGGAGTCCTGCTGCTTGCGCTCCGGCGTGGAAACCGAGCGAGCGATCCGCTTTGGGCTCTTAGTTAACTGGTCTTGAAGAAATGGGCGACTTTTTGGCCTGCTTCTTCCGAGTAGTAAACGATTGCGTGAGCCGACTTCTTCGCCGCATCCTCTGTTTCTATCCCGGCATCTTCGGCTGCATGCTCGGTTAACCGGTAAGTCTCCTCGGTTCCATCGGCAACTTTGATGGTCATGGTCCTGGCGCTGCGGTCAAACTCGGTAATGGTTCCCTCGCTCCTCTTCATCCCATCACGGCCAATCCGATCGATTTCCTCAGCGGTGTTGTCTGTACCCTGTCTTACATAGTGCACCACGACCTCGTCCCCCTCCCGAAGATCGCGCACAGCGTCATCACCTCTCTTGGAGTACTCCCTTCCGCCTTGCACTACAGTTCGTCTCACGAGATGCATTGTGTGCTCGGTCCCGTCAGCGGCCTTTACTTCTAAGGTTTTTGCGTCCCGATCAATCTTTACAACAATGCCCTCTACAGATGCGGTCTTCTCTGTCGCCCCGGCGATGCCGGTAAAGCTGAAGAGCAATATGATGGTCACAGTAACTGCCAAGTTGCGAGGAAATGTTTCCGACTTCATGGTGGCACTCCTTCAGTTTCTGATCTGAACCGAACATTCCGATTCAGATCGGTATGGAATTGCCGGTACGACTCTGCAGGAATACACATCAAAGCCGCTCTAGCTGCCGTACTCGCCGAGTTCGTGAATCAGGCGTTTCGCCGAATCTGGAACTGGAACCTTGCCGTCCAGGATGTCGTGCCTGTCGACGTTATCTCCGTACAATGCTTGATCCCCACTCTTGTCGGCCTGAACGACGGCGCCGTCAAGGCTAACTCCAACAAAAGCGCCCTTGCTGCGCGAATAAGATAGGATCTCTGCGTTCAGCTTCAAATCCGTAGAGGCCGCAGCCTTCCGCCCGACAGGCCCTGCAGCCACAGAGGCGTCGGCGCCCAGTTTGAACTTGTCGCTGAGAAGACTATGCAATGCGTGCTCGTTCATAAAGAGCATGATGAGGTCCGTTGAAGAGCCCCCAATCTGGTACCCCACGCTCCCCCCGTCGATGGCGATGAACATCGGCGCACTCCAGCCGCTCGAGGTGCGGCAGGTTGCCACTCCGCGACCATAGTTACCTCCAAAGATGAAGGCAAACTTTACATCCCCCGGAATGATGGCAATACACTTTGCCGATTGCAGCAGGTCATGCGGAATGCCCTGATCTGGCGTATCCATAATCTCCTTGAAGACCTGGGCCGCCTTGCGGGTTCGGGTGGTATCGTCGTCACGGTCGGACGCGACCGCAACTTGAGCTGCAAACAGAACAAGTGTTGAGAAGATCAGAGCGCGTTTCAACATAAATTCCTCCTCTTTCGCTGTTAGAGATTAAGTTTGAACTGGTCCAATTTGCATTTTGCCTGCAAGAATTCCTCGGCGTGATTGCCGAATGGGTTGCAGCGCATAAGTCTCGTGGAGCGGCATCCAGAAGAAGCCGACTTGGAGACTAAGAATCGATCGCGAGCACCTTAGTTGCCGGTCGAGAGCCAGGAAACATGCCTGTCTTCATCCAGAACCGATCTCATTACCGTTGGATCTTAGACAACGAACAAGATTGGATTCTGTTCAAAATTGAACAGAATCCTTGCGCCCAATCATCGGACATTGATTATGCCGGTCCCGAGCCGCGATGTCGCAGCTGCGGCAAGCGTGCACTTGTGCACTGGCGGAGGGTAGGCCATGCATGCAACAGCCGTTGAGAAAATCACACCCCAAGCAAAAGGTCCCTTCGAAACTCCACGCAGGATTCTTCCGCCCGCGATCAGCTTTCTGCTGAGGTGGGGCTTCCTTGCCCTGATTGCATTTGTCGTCGTTCTGTCGACCGTTCTTGGCCTGGTGCAAAAGTGGCTTTGGATGCGGCAACTCGATTACGTGGGCATCTTCTGGACCCTTCTGTCAGTCAAGTGGGGGATCTTTGGCGTAGCTTTATTCGTTTCAATTCTTTATCTATGGATCAATCTCCGCTTCGCAGCCAGGAACATCGACATGTCGGAGGGAAGCAGCTTCTTCAGCAAGGCGATCAGGCACCCTGCCGACGCCACCAGAACAATCAACATCGATGTCAGCTCCAAAATGCTGGTATTTGCTATCGATGCGGGCATTGTGATCCTTTCCTTGCTGTTTGCGCTTAGTCTTTCGGGTCAGTGGGACACCTACCTCCGCTTTCGCTACGGTGGGCCGTTTGGAATTGCCGACCCTCTTTTTGGTATCGACCTTGGGTTTTATGTATTCCGCCTTCCGTTCTATGAAATGCTGCAAGGAAGCATTACTGTTCTAACGATCGGGGCCCTCGCGATCCTCAGCTTTTGTGCGCTGTTCGGAATGCGGCAGTCCAAGGCCACCGGAAAGATTACGTTGCGTGATGGCATCGCTCAGCACTTTATCGTGCTTCTCTTCATTCTGGTTGCCAATTTCGGATGGGGCTTCATTCTGGATCACTACCAGCTGGTCTATTCGACTCTCGGCGTTGTTCACGGAGCCGGCTATGCTGCAGCGCACATCACAAGAGTCGCGCTCTGGGTGATGACCGGCGCCTCGGCGCTGGCGTGCATACTTTTGGCATTCGGCTACTTCCGTCCGCGAGCAAAGCAGGTGGTCACCGGTTTTGTGACTTACGCAGTTCTGTATGTGGTTGCGGTGCTGGCGTTGCCATTCCTCTTTCAATCATTCGTGGTAAAGCCCAATGAGCTAAGCCTTGAGACGCCCTATCTGAACCATTACATTGCCTTCACGCGCACGGCATATAAATTGGACGGTATCCAGGAGACGGCCTATCCAGCGCTTTCCGATCTGACTCCCGACGTGATCGCAAGGAATGAGGATACGATCCAGAACATCCGACTCTGGGACACGCGGCCATTGCTTCAGACTTATCAGCAGACTCAGGCAATTCGTCTCTACTACGAGTTTTATAACGTGAACGTGGACCGTTATCATCTGGCGGATGGTTTCCATCAGGTGATGCTCTCACCCCGCGAACTCGCGGCCCAATTGCCTGCGGATGCGCAAACCTGGGTAAACGAGAATCTTGAGTTTACGCATGGCGAGGGCATGGTGATGAACTTCGTCTCGAATTCGACAGGGGGAGGACTTCCAAATTACCTGCTTGAGAATGTGCCTGCCGAGTCGCAATTCGGTCTCAAAGTTACGCAACCCGAAATTTACTTTGGCAACGTGGCTCCCGGGTACAAGATCGTGAACACAGGGATCAAGGAATTCGACTATCCCAAGGGCAATCAAAACGTCTATGCGAGCTACCAGGGCGCGGGCGGAATACCGATCGACAGTATTTGGAAACGGCTCCTGTTTGCATGGACACAGAAGGACATCAACATTCTCCTCACCGGCTATCTGAAACCGGATAGCCGCATACAGATATGGAGAGGAGTGCAGGACCGCGTAGCGCAGGTCGCGCCCTTCCTGGTTTTAGACAAGGTCCCCTATGCGGTTCTGAGTGAGGGGCAGCAGTATTGGATCCAGGACGCGTACACGGTCTCGGATCACTATCCCTATTCAAACGTGCAGACAAGCGGCTCGGCGCAGGGCATGAACTACATCCGCAACTCCGTCAAGGTCGTCGTGGATATGTATAACGGCACGGTGTCGTTCTACATCATGGACCCGAACGATCCGCTGCTGGCGATGTACAACCGCGCATTTCCAGGCGTATTCAAGAATCTGAGTGAGCTATCCGCGGACTTGAAGAGCCACCTCCGCTATCCGGAAGATATGTTCGGTATTCAGGCGGACGAATATAAGACCTTCCACATGACCGATCCGCAGGTGTTCTATAACCGCGAGGATCTCTGGGTTGCACCTCAGGAAAAGTATAACGGTGCAGTGGCCGCAATGGAGCCGTACTACATACTCATGAAGCTTCCCGGCAGCCAGCAGCTTGAGTACCTCATGATGACTCCGTTTACGCCGCAGAAGAGGGACAACATGATCGCCTGGCTGGCCGCCCGGTGCGATTTCCCGGACTACGGAAGAATGCTGTTTTACGAGCTCCCTAAGGACAAGCTGATCTTCGGACCGAACCAGATCAGCGCCATGATCGACCAGAGCACGACCATTTCGCAACAACTCACGCTATGGGACCAGAAGGGATCGGGCGTCATTCGCGGGAAGCTCATTGTGATCCCGATTGAGAATTCCTTCCTCTATGTCGTTCCCCTCTACTTGAAGGCAGAGGGCACGAATTTCCCGCAACTGAAACGCGTGATCGTTGCAACCGGAGACAAGGTCGTCATGGAGCCGACTCTTGACGCGGCACTAACCTCCTTGTTCGGAACAGCGCCGCCGCAGTCGGGAATACTCCCAGCGGGACAGTCGGGAGTATTGCCGGCGCAACAGACCGGAGCGCAGGCGCCGCTGTCGAAGGCGATGCGGGATCAAGCTGAAGCCCAACTTGCAGACGCCCAGAAAGCACTCAACGCGCTTAAACAACTGCTGGCTAATCCGGCTCAATAGGCCGAGCGCACGAGGCGAAACGCCAATGAGACTTAGGCAATCGCCCATCGGTCAACGGATTGGTTTCCTGCAGTTGTTGGCGCGGTTGCGTCGAGACGGACCACCCAACTGATTGTGGGCAGTGAACAAAGGAGATTGACAATGGCTCACTTTCGAGGGACCAACAGCGCATTTGGAGCGCCGGGCGACGAAGCCCGTTGGACCGGGGCCGCCAAGGACGGAGTTGGCACGGCCCATTCCTTTGGCGGTCGAGTCTGGTTCACGATCGGACGCGGTATCCTGACGGAGGTTTACTACCCAACGGTTGATCGGCCGCAACTACGCGATCTGGAGTTTCTCTTTTCCGATGAGGAAGGGCGGTTTCTGGAGGAGAAGGGGGACCTTGCTTACCAGGTCGAACGAATCGCTCCTTCTCAGGGCTATCGAATAACCAGGAACGACCCTAAAGGGCGTTTCTCGTTTACGAAAGAAATCATCGCGGATCCAACTCGGCCCTGTGTTCTGATCCACACAAAAATGGAAGGCAAGGGCGACTTTCTCAGAACTCTAAAAACCTATGTGTTGTGCAATCCTCATTTAGAGGTCGGCGGAGAAAATAACAATGCCTATGTGGTCGAGGTATCAGGCCGCAAATTGCTGGTTGCGGAGAAAGAAGACCGCTGGCTCGCAATAGGAGCATCCTGTGGCTTCTCCCGGCTCTCGTGCGGTTATGTCGGATCCAGTGACGGATTTACCGACATCCGAGAGAACGGCGGCATGAAGTTTGAATTCGATGAGGCCAAGAACGGCAATGTCGCGCTCACCGCCGAACTCGATCTTTCACAGGCTCAGGAATTCACCATCGGCATAGCCTTTGGCGAAAGCCTCCCCAGCGCTGTTTCGAGTTTGTTCCAAAGCCTGGGCGTCGCTTATAAAAAGCAACGCAAGGTGTTTATCCATCAATGGGAACAGGCAACGCATGGCTTGCTCTCCCTGCATGAAGCCAGCGGGGATCACGGGCGGCTCTTCGAGTCGAGTTACAATCTTCTGCTAACTCATGAAGACAAACTGTATCAGGGCGCGTTTATCGCATCGCTTACGATTCCCTGGGGAGAGGCACGCAACGACAAATCGGGGAAGGGCGGTTATCACCTGGTTTGGACGCGGGACATGGTGGAAAGCGCTATGGGCTTGCTTGCTGCGGGCGACACATGCGGGCCCACGCGCGCACTCATCTATCTTGCCGCCCGGCAGAAGGAGAACGGTAGTTTTCCACAGAATTTCTGGGTGAATGGTGAAGCCTTCTGGGACGGGATGCAGCTGGACGAAGTGGCGTTCCCCATACTGCTCGCCTGGCGGCTCCATCAGCTTCAACTTCTGGGCGACTTCAACTCGCGCGTGATGGTCGACCGGGCTGCCGCATTTCTGCTCCACAGTGGCCCTGTAACCGGCGAAGAGCGCTGGGAAGAGGGTAGCGGCTATTCTCCTTCTACGCTCGCAGCGATCATTGCCGCCTTCATCTGTGCGGCCTCCTTCGCGAGGACAGATCATGACGATCAGATAGGCGCCTTCCTTGAGAGTTATGCCGATTTCCTCAGGTCGCACCTGGAGGAATGGACGGTCACGACCAAGGGATCGCTCCTTGCGGGGACTTCCTGCTACTTTGTGCGCCTGAATCCAACCAAACCTGGAGAAGCCGCCGAGCCTGGAGCCGTGAATAGGGCAGAGTTGTACTTGACAAGCCAGCCGCCTGACGCTCCGCAATCCTATCCGGCCCGCGAAATTGTCGATGGCGGCTTTCTCCAGTTGGTGCGATACGGAATCTTATCTGCCGACGATCCATTGATCGTCGAGAGCCTGCGGGTAGTGGATTCGGTACTCAAGACGGAGACTCCCTCTGGTCCTTGCTGGCACCGCTACAACCACGACGGCTATGGTCAACAACCGGGGGGCGGTCCTTATACGAGTTGGGGTCAAGGCCGAGCCTGGCCACTGCTGACCGGTGAGCGCGGACACTACGAACTTGCAGCGGGGCGGGATTGCCGCCCATTCCTGCATGCCATGGAGAAATTCTCAAATGCTACCTGCCTGCTGCCCGAGCAGATCTGGGATGAGGCAGATCTTCCGGAGGCGCACATGCACCGCGGCGGTCCAACCGGTTCTGCGAATCCTTTATTGTGGGCGCATTCGGAATATGTACGCCTGCTTCGCTCGTGTCAGGACGGCAAGGTGTTCGATTCCATTCCGGAGGTTCTGGCCCGCTATAAGAACGGTCAACCTCAGACCAACGTCGAATACTGGCTGCCCAGGCACCCCATACGCCAGGCACGCAAAGACCATACGATTCGCATCTGCGCGATGGAGGCCTTCCGCCTTCGCTGGAGTGCTGATAGTTGGAAGACCTGGCAGGATAGCGAGTCGACGCCGACCGGGATAGGTGGAGAGTATTTCGATCTGATTCCAAAAGACTACCAGTCGCAACTCGACTTCACGTTCTACTGGCCGAATCGCAAAGAGTGGGAAGGCCAGAACCACCATATCCAATCGCAATAGCTGGCCAGGAGCGAGTTTGACGAAGGAAACCACTCAGACCCCGGTAAAAGGCTTTGTCTATTACGCCGTTGCAGTCGCGGCTCTAGGCGGACTTCTGTTCGGCTACGACACCGGCGTGATTTCCGGGGCGATTCTTTTTATCAAGAGTCAATTCTCTCTATCGTCCACGCTGGAGGAGATTGTCGTCAGCTCCGTGTTGGTTGGTGCAGTTTGTGGCGCCGCGCTGGGAGGTGCACTCACTGATCGCTTCGGACGCCGCAGCCTTATCCTCATGGCTGGCGTCATCTTTACTATCAGTTCCGTCGGTACGGCTCTGGCGCCAACCGTTCCCTGGTTGATCGCCGGCAGGGTGATAAGCGGAATTGCCATCGGGATTGCTTCGTTTATCTCTCCGATGTATATCGCCGAGTTGGTCCCGGCGAGAGTTCGTGGAGCACTTGTGGCAGTCAACATGCTCGCGATTACCACAGGCATTGTAACGGCCTATCTGACAGACTATGCGCTCACCGACATCAAAGGCTGGCGATACATGTTTGACCTTGGTGCGATACCGGCTATTGGGTTGTTGGTTGGAATGTGGCGTCTGCCAGATAGTCCACGATGGTTGATCGGTAAATCGAGGATAGAGCAGGCGAAGACGGTGTTAGACCGGTTGCGCGCCACGGAGGAGGTGGGTCCGGAGGTTACAGACATTCAACAGAGCATGACCAAGCAGAATGGCGACTGGAAGACCGAACTCTTTCGACCCGCGCTCAGGATGCCCCTCATCATTGGCATTGGACTGGCGCTTTTTCAACAATTGTCCGGTATCAACACGGTCATATACTATGCGCCGACCATCTTCAAGTTCGCCGGCTTCAAGAGCTCCGGAGCCTCAATTCTCGGCGCAGTCGGTTTGGGAGTTGTAATGCTGTGCTTCCACGTGCTGGCCATTTTTCTGTTGGATCGCGTGGGAAGGAGGCCCTTGTTATTGGTCGGAGTTGCGGGTCAGATTGCGGGTCTTGCGATTCTGGCCACGGCCTTCCAGTTCAAGCAACTATCGGGCTTTGTTGGCGATATCGCTGTTGGCGGACTTGTGGTCTATGTGGCTTGCTTTGCCTTCGGTCTCGGCCCGATCTTCTGGCTCATCATCTCCGAGATTTATCCGCTGGCCGTTCGCGGCGCCGCAATGAGTGCTGCCACTGTCGCCAACTGGGGCATGAACCTGGTGGTTGCCGTAACTTTTCTGACACTGGTCAAGGTCTTGGGTCACGCTTCAACGTTCCTGTTGTACGGCGTCATCACCGTTGGCGCCTGGTTCTTCATCTATAAGCTGGTGCCGGAAACCAAGGGTAGAAGTCTTGAACAGATTGAAGAGTCATGGCGGGGAGTAGAAAGTTGAATCAATCAGGGCGCTCGGTGTCCGCACCAGCCCCGGCCGTGTTCAAAGCGTAGCTGGTAGAAAGCTCCCTGAAGAAGAAAAGTAGACCAAAAAGGAAAGTCGAAGGGTCCGACGTTGCTTATGTAAGCAAGATTGTTGGCGGTGAAATCGCAAGCCTAGATGATCACAAGCGCGCGAAAATTGAAGTTCATCCAATCAAGCCAGCGCCAGGGAGGTTACCGATGCAACAAGGACAGCCAGGAAGAGCGGTATCAATTGTCGGATTCATCTTGATCTTCATGGGGATCATTTCGCTTGCATACTTTGCATCACCTATACGACTCATGGTTCGGGAGACCATCGGAGGGGGCACAATGACTTTTGTGCCTCCAATCCTGGGAGGACTGGCGCTCTGTGGTGGTATCGCTCTTTTGTTTTCCGTACGCCGGAGGGATGGGAAGAAGAAAACAGAGCTATAAGAAGCACGCTATTAATTGCCCGGAGCAGGAACAGGAAGGGAGCAAGCGCAAATGAATTCGCAAATGTTGAGAGATACCGCAAAGTTGCTTTTTGCCGATAACAAGGGCCTGCTTGCGATGGATGAGAGCAACGGGACCTGTAACAAGCGCTTCGAAAAGCTTGGAATTCCGCAGACTGTCGAAGCCCGAAGGGCTTATCGCGAATTGATTGTGACCACCCCAGGGCTCGGTGAGTCGATAGGCGGCGCAATCCTCTACGACGAAACGATCCGTCAGCAGAAGAGCGACGGCACTCCCTTCATCAAGGTCCTTATTGAGGCGGGTATCACTCCCGGCATCAAGGTGGACACAGGCGCCAAGGAACTGGCCGGCCATCCCGGTGAAAAGGTCACAGAAGGCCTGGACGGTTTGCGCGATCGACTTCAAGAGTATTTTCAAATGGGCGCGCGCTTTGCCAAGTGGCGAGCTGTGATTGCGATCGGCCGTGGGCTCCCGAGTTGGGGCTGCATTGAAGCCAATGCACATGCCCTGGCTCGCTATGCGGCGTTATGCCAGGAGGCAGGTCTTGTCCCTGTTGTCGAACCCGAGGTGATCATGGATGGTAATCATACGCTGGAGGAGTGTTCCGAAGTTACGGATGAAGTGCTGCGCACGGTGTTCAGCGAGTTGTTCGCGCAGAGGGTGGTTCTGGAAGCAATGGTGCTGAAGCCAAACATGGTGCTTCCCGGCACGGCCTGCGCAAATCATCCGACTTTGGACGAGGTAGCCGACGCTACCGTGAACTGTTTCCTACGATCCGTCCCCGCTGCTGTGCCGGCGATTGCGTTCCTGTCGGGCGGCCAACCGGCGGAATTGGCGTCTGCCCGTTTGAATGCGATGAACGCTAGATTCAAGTCACGGCTGCCCTGGGCGGTGGCATTCTCGTTTGCCCGCGCCATCCAGCAGCCGGCCTTGGAGCTTTGGAAGGGCCAGGAGGCCAACGTACTGGCGGCGCAGAAGGTATTGGTTCACCGCGCACGCTGCAATCAGGCTGCGCGCCGAGGAGAATACTCTGCCGAGATGGAGAAGAGATGACCGGAAGCAAACACAACCGAGAAGGAAATAGTGGCGAGGGGAGCGAACCGGGTCCCGGTCCTTACTGGAGGCGCATGCATCGTGATTGGCGCTTTTGGGTAGGTGCTTTCCTTATGGCTGGGGCGCTCGCTGTTTACGTTTTGACCGGAGACCTGGCGTGGGTTCCACGTGGCCATCGGCTTCCCTGAGTTAAGGACCATTGCCAACAACTCGCTGGCATGGGCAATCGCCGCAAGCGTTATCAACATCGATTAAGCGCCAACCCGCAATCGTGTGAATTGGGTGACACACCATGAGACAGACAACTTTGTATCCCTTGCGCTTCGATCCGATCTATCAATACCGCTTGTGGGGCGGCAGGCGATTGGCCAGCCTGCTCTCCGCGCCGTTGCCGGGTGACGGTCCTATTGGAGAAGCGTGGGTGCTCAGCGACCGTTCTGACCATCAAAGCCTGGTTGCGAATGGACCGCTTAAGGGCCAGACTATCGGTCGATTGATGGAACATTTTAAAGAACAACTGATGGGGAAGTTTGCTCCTCGCTTCCGCCGCTTTCCCCTGCTCCTCAAATTTCTTGACGCACACGAGATGCTCTCCGTGCAGGTTCATCCCAGCGACGCCTACCCTGACCTGATTCCAGCCGGCGAGACGGGAAAGACCGAAGCTTGGGTCGTGATCGAGGCAGACAAAAAAAGCCACATCTATGCGGGCTTGAAACCGGGCACGACTGCCGCCGATCTCCGGCACTCCATCGCTGGGGGCGCGATTGCCGATTGCCTGGGGGGCATTGTCCCCAGGCCGGGCGACGCCGTATTCATCCCCGCGGGAACGGTTCATACTTTGGGCGGCGGCGTTGTTGTCTTCGAGGCGCAGCAAAACAGCGACGTCACATTCCGCCTTTACGACTGGGGTCACGTCGACGCGAAGACTGGAAAACCACGGCCGCTTCAAGTCGATCAGGCTTTTGCCTGCATAGATTTTGAAGGGAGCGCCGGTGGCTTGGTCACGCCCCGCGTAGAGGCCACCATGCCTGTTGAGCGCGAGAGACTCTTTGATTGCGAACCGTTCCGGCTGTGGCGATTGCTCGGTCAAGCGTCTTTCCCAGTTGGAGCCACAGCGGAGCCACGTGTGCTGGTTTGCATTGGCGGCTCAGGACAGCTTGAACATGCCAACATTCCTTATGTCGTAGGCAAAGGAGACGTATGGCTCTTGCCTGCAGAGGCCGGAGTGTGCGCATTTCAACCCAGCCCGCAAGTAACCCTCCTTGAGATTGCAATCCATGGATCGTAAGGAATTGGGGATAGCGCGGAATTGACGAAATTGATTTTGTCAAAGTGCGGAACCTCACACAGATTTCGCGAACTCTTAGAGAGATGGAGATGAATGAAGAAACTCATTGTGTTCGATCTGGACGGAACCCTGGCGCCCAGTAAGTCGTCCCTGGCTCCCAAAACGGCCGCGTTACTGCATGACCTCTTGGGCATCATCAAAGTGGCAGTGATCTCTGGAGGCGCGTGGGCGCAGTTTGAAAAGCAGCTTCTCACCGATCTTCCCCAAGGCAGTCTCCTCGCGAACTTGTCCCTGCTTCCGACTTGTGGGACAAAGTTCTTCCAATACAAAGGGAAGTGGACGGAGCTTTATTCAGAGGACCTTACGGCGGAACAAAGAAAGAAGATCATCGACTCTCTGAACAAGGCAGTTGATGAGACGGGCTATCGCGCCAAGAAGTTATGGGGAGAGGCGATTGAGGACCGGGGAAGCCAGGTGACATTCTCCGCGTTAGGTCAGCAAGCGCCTTTGGCGGAAAAGGAAAAGTGGGATCACGATTTTGCCAAACGGAAGAAAATCACAGCGATTCTGGAGAAGCTTATCCCGGAGTTTTCCATTCGCATGGGTGGTGCAACGTCAATTGATGTGACCAAGCCGGGCATTGACAAAGCCTACGGCATAGGAAAGCTGCGGGATACTCTCCACCTTTCATTGAAAGAGATGGTGTACATCGGAGATGCGTTGTTTCCAGGCGGGAACGACTACCCGGCGGAAAAGGCGGGGGTTGTTTCAATCCCTGTAAAAGGGCCTGACGATACCAACCTTGTAATCAAGACTATCCTTGCTTGTCTTGGCGAGAAGTGAGCTTGGCAAATCCAGTAAGCGGGTGAGGAGATTCGATGAGCGGATTCAAGTTGCAACGCATGGGCATGATTATGGAGCCCGAGCCGGGTAACCCACATGAAGTGGAAGGAGTTCTGAATCCGGGAGTCGCGCGCGGTCCCGATGGCGAACTCTACCTCTTCCCGCGGCTGGTTGCGAAAGGAAATTACTCGCGCATAGGGATAGCGCGAGTGCGGTTCAATGAAGCCGGCGATCCGACGGGCGTGAACAGGCTTGGCATCGCGCTGGAGCCTGAGGCTGATTATGAATTGCGGCCCGACGGCGGCGGTGGCTGCGAGGACCCTCGCGTCACGTTCGTTGAGCCGCTCAAACGCTACATCATGACCTACGCGGCATTTTCACCACACGGACCAAGGATCGCAATGGCGGAATCCGAGGATCTCTTCCACTGGAAGCGGCTGGGGCTCGCAACATATGCTCATTGGCACAGCATCGAATTGACTCACGTGGACGATAAGGATGCGAGTCTGTTTCCTGTCGCGATCCCAAACTCCGCGGGACAACTGGAATTGGGAATGCTCCATCGTCCGCTCTTTCCCGGAACTCGGCCCGAAGAGACTGCGTGCCAGCCTGGACCCCGGCAAGTGGACTTGAACCACGAGAGCATTTGGATTTCCTACTGTCCCCCGGAGCTGATGAGCGAGACGCCGGATCGCCTGGGTCAGTTTACATCTCATCACCGGCTGGCGACTCCAGTGTCGCCCTGGGAACGGCTTAAGATCGGCGCTGGAACTCCGCCCATCCTGACGAAACATGGCTGGTTGATTGTCTACCATGGCGTGAGCGAAGTGCCGGGTACCGGTGGTAGTCATCCTCTGCGCTACTCAGCTGGAGTGATGGTGCTCTCAAAGCAGCATCCGCGATTGATCCGCTTTCGCTCGGTCCAACCGGTGTTGACGCCGATGCTTCCCGAGGAGCGCGATGGGACAGTTGCCAATGTTGTTTTCCCTACGGGCATCGACCGGCGCGACGATCTAGGAACTCCAGATCGCCTCGACGTCTATTACGGGATGGCAGACAACCGAATCGGTGTTGCGCGCCTTGACTTGCCGGAACAGATACCGGCAGAAGCAGTTGCCGACGCACCCGGGGCAAAGGTATAAGCCGGCGGTCGATGAGGAATCAAGAACCCAAAGGATATCCCTGCGAATAGGCCGACGGGAGGATAGCTAATGAAAAAAGCAACTGGGATCTCATGCGCATTTCTGGATATAGGCGGCGTCCTTCTGACCGATGGGTGGGATCACCTGGCGCGCAAACGGGCCGCGAAGCAATTCAAACTGGAGTGGGCCGAGATGGAGGAACGCCATGGCCTCACGTTCGAGATCTTCGAGGAGGGCAAGATCACGTTGGACGAGTATATGAGCCTGGTTGTGTTCTACCTGAACTATGCACACGGCCATTTGGCAACCCCTGAGAATCCTGTTTTACAACAGTAGGGACGCGAAGTTCGCAGCTTCGCGAACCAATTCTCAGAGGTCACCCAAATGGTGAGCAATGCAAATCAGACTACTCTTGACAGCCCCGTCAATCAAGCCGATCGCGCAGATATTCGGGAGCCCAATAAAATCGGGGCTTCCACGCCCTATGACTTCGATGCGCGGAATCTGACCGCCTACGGAGGGCTGCTACCGGTGGCCACGATGCTGGAGAAGCTCGGATTCCAGCAGTTGGTTGAGGAAACCCTGACGGTAAAGCGGCAGACGCGCGCGATGCCGATGTTCGGGTTCATTCTGGGGATGGTGCTGGCCTGCTATGTCGGCTTCTCGCGCCTCAATCATCTGCGTTTCCTACAGCGCGAGCCGATGCTGACCGGCATTCTGCGCGTGGCGAAACTTCCGCCGCAGTGCACCTTCTGGCGTTTTCTGGCCTCACTGCATCTGGGCGTGGCGCGGCAACTGCTGACCGTGCAGTGGCGTATGCGCGAGCGGGTGTGGGCGGCGGCCAACGTGCAACTCGACGAGGTCACCGTGGACACCGACACCACGGTGCATACGCTGTTCGGCAAGCAGATGGGCGGGCGCAAGGGCTATAACCCGAAGAACAAGGGCAAGAAGAGCTACCAGCCCATCCTGAGCTTTATCGCCGAGACGCGGGAGTATGCAGCGGGTGCGCTGCGCACCGGCGACCGGCCCAGCGGCCAGGAGATCGCCGCGCATCTGGAAAGTGTGGCCAAGGGCCTTCCCTCGGGTGTGAAGACGGTGTGTGCGCGGGCCGATTCAGGCTTCTACTGCTGGCAGGCTGTGGAAGCCTACGAAAAGCTGAACTGGCGTTTCATCGTGGTGGCGCGCAAGACTGCTCGGCTTGTGGATCAATTACAAGCGGCCAAGTGGAGGCACTCGCCGCTCACCGATGCCGACGGCCAGTGCGAGTTCAGCTATCAACCGGAGGGGTGGGGCAAAGCCTGCCGGTTCCTGGCGCTGCGTTACGAGAAGGAGCCTGAATCCAAGGACTCCGAGCAACCCGAGCAATATCAACTCTTCGACACGCCCGAGTGCACATACAGGGTCTTCGTGACCGACATGGATCAATCCCTGGATACGCTGGTGTGGTTCTACAACCAGCGCGCGGCTGCCGAGAATCTCATCAAGGAAGCCAACAACGATGCGGGCTTGACGGCGCATCCGTCCAACCGCTGGATGATGAACGCCAACTGGTTCCAGATCGCGATGCTGGCCTACAACCTGAACTGCTGGCTGCAACTGTTCAGCCGCGAGGAGAGCGCCGCGGTGGAAACCATGAAGCACACCACGCTGGCCACGGCGCGCCTCCGCTTCCTGTTTCTGGCCGCCCGCATCTGGCGCCATGCCGGCAGAGTCGGCGTCAGCTACAGCGACCATTACCAGGAGAAAGGCGCGTTTCAACAACTCATGGACCGGCTGCGTAAAGTCGCTCGCGGACCGGACGGATTTGCGCCCGTTCTTGCTGCGCCGCTCCGTGCCTGATTCGACAACGAGAGGCGTGCATAGCTTTTTATGCACAACCAGCTCAACCGTTTCAAATACTTACCGCACGGCCTTGGGAAATCGAAAACAAGGGGGAAATTCAGAGGCTCAAGATACTGGCACAACACCGCTGCTCAACAGGCCGGGGGTGCCTGTGTGCTCAGGCTATGCATAATTCAGGTTCTACCAAAGGCGGACCTTCACACGCAGTCAGTTTCGGCACTATATGTTCGCGCAGTCGAAGGCCTTCCCGGAAATGATCGAGCTTGTCGCTCAGCTAAAGCTGAATCTGGGGTTAAAGATAGTGATCGTCAGCAACGAAGCCCGTGAGCTGAATGCATATCGGATCGATCGGTTCAAGCTGGACAGGTTGGCCAACTGCTTCATATCCTCCTGCTTCGTTCACATTCGTAAGCCCGATGCGGACATTTTCCGGCTTGCTCTCGACATAGCTCAGGTGCGGCCCGCACGGGCTGTCTTCATCGACAATACCTCGATGTTCGTTCAGATCGCTGAGGGCCTGGGAATTCATGGCATTCTTCATACAGACTGCCAATCCACGCGTGCCAAGCTATCCCACCTCGGACTGACTACCGAATGAACCGTGGAATGCAAGGCTCGCGTGCGATACCCTAACCCAGTCAATTTCATCGCAGGTTGGAAACCGGATCCGCACTCGTGATTTCGTAGTTATTGTATTGAATCGTTAATACTGCACTTCCCCCAAACCGGATTTTGGTGATGCTATGGTTGCGTGCAGGGAGCCAGAAGTCACCAACTTTCATGTATACTTCTTCGATTTCGCTGTGCTTCGTCCAGAACGAAGGATTCTGGGCAGGCTGGGCCTCCAGCCGGGTTACAGCAAAGTCCTCAGCCTCCACCCAGATTCGGCCGCGGTATAGAAACTTTCCCTTCGTTCTTGGCTTCACGCCGAGAATATACATCGAGCCGGAGGGCGTACTGTCGTATCCGACCAGAGTGAAATCATAATTAGCCCTGTTCAGAGCCGTACGCTTTTGAGCCTCCACACCGAGGGCTTCCTGTTCGGCCTGTAAGAGCTTCTTGAATACAGTGCCGATAATCAGTTTCGATCCCGTGGAAGACCGAATCGTGAATTCTTTCGTTCGTGGTGATTGGTATTTTAGGTCCACGACCATCGTCGCGCTGCGAGTGCCCGCAAAACCATGGTATTGCAACAGGTAACTTCGTGTTCCCTGGTAGGCGTGCAGCGCATAAGCGCGCTCGAGGTTCATCGCTAGAAGGCTGTCTACGACCTGTTCTTCGCTGAGCGGGGCCTTCCCAAGCGCAGTGGAAGCACCGGGTTGCTGTGAACTTGCGCGCATTTGTAGCCATGGAGAGACCAGAAGCGCCGCGATAAACAGGATGAAGGAGAACGACACCCGTACCCCTGTTGCGACGCGTCTTCTATCATCTTTCCCATGAAATCTCATAGCGCCACCTTCTTCGAGTTCAACCCGTCAAGTGCCGACCTGCTCACAGGATCGTCGTCCTCCATATCTCAAGCCATGCTCCGATGCCATTGTTGTTAAACAATGATGAGGTGGTGGCCTCGTCGGCAATAATCCCGCAATCACTAGCGCTTCTCATCATCGTGTTAGAACTTGGATCGTCCGCTAGTCGTAGTGTGACCGTTTTTCTCCTGGTCGCAATAAAGTAATATGATCGATCGCGGATTGACCCGGTAGCTCGAGCCGTCCACGCGAACCCCTTTTACTCCTTCGACGATGTCGACCGGGGTGGGGAGAGAGGTGTCCATGAAGCGAAACCAGCCCCCATTTGCGCCGTCAGCGACGGGCGGAAGTGCAAACTGCAACGGCTCCCAATATGCGTTGATCGCGATGTAACGCACTTGGGTGCCGGCGAGATTATGCAGAGACAACGCGAGGCTATGTGAACCGCTACCCCAGTCTGGCTTTCCAATTTCTACGCCATGCCACTCGACGCGGCTTTTGCTCAGGTAGTCCTCGAACGTTGTTTGTCCACTTTTCTCCATCTGATCGAAGTGGAGGCGCATATGAATCACCTGCCGCACAAAGCGCAGAGCGTCGGCGTTGGTCTGGCAAAGGCTCCAGTCGAACCAACTGGTTTCGTTATTCTGGCAATATGCATTGTTGTTCCCGAGCTGAGTTCGGCACACTTCATCTCCCATGAGCAACATCGGCGTCCCAACGGAGAGGAGAGTAAGCGCGAGAAGGTTCCTGATCTGCTGCTTCCGTAAGCGCTCGATGACGACATTGGCAGTCGTGCCTTCGACGCCGCAGTTCCAGCTCAGGTTCGCATTTGTGCCATCATTGTTCGACTCGCGATTTGCCTCATTGTGCTTCGCATCGTAGGAGACAAGATCGTTAAGCGTAAATCCGTCGTGGCAAGTTACGAAGTTGATGCTCTGTCCGGCAGGCCGATCGTATTCTTGATACAAATCGGGACTTCCTGAGAGCCGCTCTCGGAGCTTTAAAGTCGTATTCTCGTCGCCCTTAACAAAGCTACGGATGTCATCGCGATATTTTCCGTTCCACTCCTTCCATTTATCGCGGCCAAAACTACCTACCTGATACAAGCCGCCCGAGTCCCATGCTTCAGCAATCAGCTTTGTGCCTGCAAGGACTGGATCGGAGTCGATCTCCCAAACGATCGGAGGGTTCAACATAGGTTTGCCCGATTCATCGCGCGAGAAAATTGACGCCAGGTCGAATCGGAAGCCGTCCACGTGCATCTCAGAGGCCCAGTACCGAAGGCTGTCGAGAATCAGGCGTTTCACGATGGAATGATTGGCCTTGAGAGTGTTTCCCGCTCCGGTGTAGTTTGCATACTTGGCTTTATCTTTCTCAAGGATGTAATAGAAGCTGTTTTCGAGTCCACGGAAACAGAGTGTTGGCCCATTCTCGTCGCCCTCGCCTGTGTGGTTGTAAACCACATCCAGGATTACTTCGATGCCTGCCCGATGTAGTTCTTTCACCATGGTGCGAAACTCATCCAGGCAGACGAGTGGGTCATTCGAGGTGCAATATCCGAGGTGGGGCGCAAAGAAAGACACGGGCCCGTAGCCCCAGTAGTTTTCGAGCCCCGATGCAGCGTCTTGCGGATCGAACTGGTATACCGGCAACAGTTCTACCGCTGTGATACCCAGTTCCTGAAGATAGGGGATCTTTTCGAGGAGCCCGAGGTATGTACCTCTTTTGTCTTTGGCAACGCCCGAATTGGGATGACGCGTAAATCCGGCTACATGCATTTCATAAATCACCGTCATGCGAAATGAACGCTTAAGCGGTCGATCTCCCTCCCAGTCAAAAATACTCAAATCAGCAACAACGCTCTTCATTGAGGTCGCTGCGTTGTCTCCGGGGTGACTCGCAGCGGATCGATCATAGTGTTGGCCGACAAAGACGCTCTTGCCATAGGGGTCGATCAGGACTTTTTGGCTGTCAAAGCGATGTCCACCAGATGCATCACATGGTCCGGCAACGCGGTATCCGTAGAGTTGCCCGGCCTTGATTCCGGGGACAAAGATATGCCAATAATGAGCAGTATGGTTGAGTGCTGGATTGAGCTTGATGACTCTCGACGGTTGTTGGGCGTCAGCGTGATCAAAGAAAACTATCTCTACATGCGTGGCGTGGGCAGAGAAAACGCTGAAATTTACGCCGGAGGCAGTTAACGTTGGACCCAGTGGATAGGTAAAACTTGCGCTTTTGTCCTCGACGGCGGTATCGCGAGAGTCGGCGGATTTCCGATGTGCGTTCATGTATCGCTCCGGGTACAGATATCTGTGAATCTAACGCGAATTGAAGCGCTACTGCGATGCGCAAGGTTTCGCATGCCAGCTCTACCCTCGCACCAAGGTGAGAACGAGGATCGAGAGGATGATCAAGCTGAGGATGGCGATATCCGACAGTGGGCTTCTCTTTGTGGACTCGGATGGTGACCGAGTATTCTGGCTGGGGTTCAAGGCGTTGTAGTAAACAAAGAAGGTTTCGCCATGCGCCATGGCTACAGGCGATATGAAGTTGTCGTAGTAGGTTCGTGCGTGGGCGTAGTAGGTGAAGGAAACGATCACGTTGTCAGGGTCTTTGGTGACTCGGAGGGGCAACTTCCTTACTCTGGAAAGCCCATGATGGCAGTCTGTAACTCTAGCCTCAGTCTCCATCCAGATTGGTAGAGGAATAGATTGCGCGGTGTCGTTACTGCGCTTCGGGTTGGATGCTCCTGTGGCTCGCCTGTTCTTTAGATCCTGCTTCCAGGCGCGACGACCCGCTGCATCGAGGAGTTTCCGCGCCCGTTCCATGATTCCGAGATTGGTCATCAGCGTTGCCAAACAATCTGGCCCACTTCGAGCGGCACGAGTGCATTGGGATGGTGGGGGACGATACGCGAGGTGTAGTCGCTCACGGGGCGAGTTGCGGAGACCTGAGCTGAATAAGTGAACGCGCCTGGAGTATCTGCGCAGGGACCGGATGCGTTCATCACTTGGAAAGGCGCGCTCTTCTCGTGAGCTGAATCTGCGTAAAGTTCTACTCGAAAGTGATCCAGAGTGAGGGAGCCTGGAGCTACGTCGGCTTGAAAGAGGTGCTGCCCAGCGTGAGTGTCAATCCGCACACTAACGAATCCCACCGTGCTCCAATGCCGATCGAGGTCCTGCTTCCAGCGGAGCAGACTCAAGCCGAGCGCACCATCGTCCGCTGCACGATCGCGATAGTGCAACGCCGCTGGCAGATAATGACTCTCGGTATATTCGCAGATGGCGCGCGTGGCAGAAAATTCCGGTGTGAGCCGCGCCATGCTCTCACGGATGCGTCCCAGCCACTTGCCGGGCATACCGGATTCATCGCGTTCGTAGAACTCCGGAATCACTTCATCTTCCAGCAGAGCGTATAAATGCTCTGCCTCTCTGGTATCCCATGCAGGGTTTTCCCCATGTTCCCGACCGTCCCCAATGGCCCAACCGACCTCGGGCGAATAGGCCTCTGCCCACCAGCCGTCCAACTCGGAGAGATTGAGCCCGCCGTTGACGAGGACCTTCATGCCACTGGTTCCGCAGGCCTCCCATGGACGCCGCGGAGTGTTGATCCAAAGATCGATCCCCTGGACCAGCTCCTGGGCCAGCATCATGTCGTAGTCATTGAGGAAGACCACGCGCCCCTGCACTTCAGGGCGCTTGATGAAATCTTTCCATTGCTTGATCAACTCTTGTCCAGGAAGGTCCTGAGGATGAGCTTTTCCCGCAAGGATTAACTGAACAGGAAATCGTGGATTGGAGAGCAGTCGCACCAGCCTCTCGGTATCGTGCAAAAGAAGATTGGGACGCTTATAGGTGGCAAAGCGGCGCGCGAATCCCAAGGTCAACACGTTTTCATCGAAAACGCCGGCGGCATTCGACGGATCTGTGCCTTCCGCGGCAAGCTGGCACTGGTACCGCTTCCGCATCCGTTCGATCAGACTTTTTCTTCCTGCCGTTCGCAATTGCCACAGCTGCTGATTCTGGATTTGGCGGATGTCGTCCTCGACCGGACGATCCCCACGCCAACGCTTCTCACCGCAAGCGGCAGTCCAAAGCGCATCGGCTGCTGCCGAATCCCAAGTTGGCACATGTATGCCGTTGGTTACGGACCCTATCGGGACTTCCTCCTGCGGCCAGCGGGGAAACAATGGCTGGAAAATCTCTCTGCTCACTTTCCCATGGAGCTTGCTGACGCCATTGATCTGCCCGCTGCCGCGAACTGCAAGATAAGCCATGTTGAAGGGCTCCGAAGTGTCTTCCGGATTCTGTCTTCCCATGGCGAGAAGATCATCCACAGAGATAGCGAGTTCATCCACTGCATAGTGTTTCAGATAAGTGCGAATGAGCTTGGGATCGAAGCGGTCGAAGCCGGCACTGACGGCGGTATGCGTAGTGAATACATTTCCGGCTCGCGTGATATTCATGGCAAGATCGAACGGCTTCCTGTGATCCTCCATGTAAGAACGGGCTCGTTCGAGCACGGCGAATGCCGCGTGACCTTCGTTGAGGTGACAGACCTCAGGCGTGAGACCCAAAGCTCGCAACAAGCGCCATCCGCCGATGCCGAGGACGATCTCCTGTTTCAGGCGCATCTCTGCGTCCCCACCATATAGTTCACTGGTAATACCGCGATGAGCCGCGGTATTGGCAAAGTCGTTGGCGTCGAGGAGATACAGCTTTGTTCTCCCTACTGACACCTCCCAACAGCGAAGCCAAATCTTTGAGCCGGGAAGTTGAATTTGCAAACGCAACCACTCGCCATTTGGCTGTCGCAGCGGCCGGATCGGCAACTGCCCCGGATCGTTGACCGGATAGAGTGCCTGTTGCCGGCCTTCCACATCGAAATCCTGGCGGAAATATCCCTGCCCATAAAGCAAGCCGACCCCGACGACCGGAACACCGAGGTCGCTCGCGGCCTTCATCTGGTCGCCGGCCACGTTGCCAAGTCCGCCCGAATAGATGGGCAGAGCTTCGCTCAGCATGAACTCCATGCTGAAGTATGCGATCGTGGACAGTGCGGCGCCGGGATGTTTGTGTTGGAACCAAGCGTCAGCCCGATAGGATTCCCTATTCTTCCGAAGCAGACTGTCGAGACGGCGGCGGAACTCCGGTGCGCTCAACGCAGCCTTGATCTTTTCGTGAGAAACCGTCCTCAAAATGACCCACGGGTTTTGCGTGCTTGCCCACAGCTCCTTGTCGAGCCCTTCCCACAACTCGTCCGCAGCATGGTTCCAGGACCAGTGGAGATCGAGCGCCAACTCGACCAGCGCATCCATACCATCGACCTTTAACCAATCGGGTTGTGCCTTCGGATCGTTCAATATCCCTCCTTGCTTACCGGGCCCAGGAAGCGGAGACCGTTTTTGCAATCCTTATGCGATGGCGGCCTCCGCTTTGATTTCAGCCGGATGGAGCCTAACTGTCGGTGAACATGGCCTTCTGCGGATGCCCCTTGGCCAGTGGCGCCGGAGCAGTGGCATCGCTGAAATCTTTCGTCCACTGCCAGTTCCGGATCTCAGGCATATCCTCCAGATGCTCACGGATATAGCTGTGGTGGCGTTGCAATTCCTGGTTGAAGAAGTTGATCGCATTCTCCGCTTGCAGACGAAGACGGGGTATGTGCTTCAGCGCATCCAATGCAAGGTGGAAGCGGCTCATTTCATTTAGGACCACCATGTCGAAAGGCGTGGTTGTTGTTCCGTAATCCATATAACCGTGCACGTGGAAGCGAGCTTCATTAGAACGCCCGTGCACCAGCGTATGAATGAGCCATCGATTGTTGTGAAAGGCGAAGACGACGGGCGCCTTCTCAGTGAACAATGCGTTGAACGACATTTCGTCCATTCCGTGCGCATGCTTGTCAGGAAACATCAAAGTCATCAAGTCCACAACGTTGACGACCCGCACTTTGATTCCGGGTACGTGTTTCTGCAGGAGCCATGAGGCCGCGCACGTCTCGATGGTTGGCACATCTCCGGCGCAGGCCAGCACAACATCCGGCTCATCGCCATTATCGTTGGTTGCAAACTTCCATGTGGATGCACCTTTCGAGCAATGATCAAGAGCCTCGTCCATATTGAGCC
>Ga0224558_1000182_pt1 | contig 73899 bp, 60 predicted proteins | sample 714S32024metaG_FD_180682 | JGI IMG/M metagenome (GOLD analysis project Ga0224558, IMG submission 180682) | Peat soil microbial communities from Stordalen Mire, Sweden - 717 S3 20-24 | ecosystem: Environmental > Terrestrial > Soil > Wetlands > Peat | place: Sweden: Norrbotten County, Stordalen... | reverse complement strand
TCCGGTGCCCCACGTCGCCGCGCCGGAAGAGAATCAGGCCGGGTTTCAGTTCCTCTTTCTCGGTAAGAAACGCCATGTTGCCTCCTGCTGTTTATTCCGTTCTGTGCAGTTTCCGTGCAGATTTTCCATGCAAGTCATTGATTCTTCGTGGATGTGCAGGCTTTGTATAGAACATAATAACATAATATGTTGTTTATTTCTAATTATTTATGATATAGTTGTCATCCTGAGCAAAGTCGAAGGACCTGCGGTTGCTTTTCGTTGCTTTGTATCAAGGCACGACTTCAGTCGTGCCGACACACGATCCACCCGTTTTTTTTAGAAATCAACCCACGCGGCGAAGCCGCGATTAAAGGTATGGGATTATTCCGTCTTTCGTGCCGGTAAATAGAAGGATCGGCAACTCTCGAATTGCCGGCAATCCGAAATTAACATCATTCCTGAATCAAACGGCGTTTACCGGGACTGATCGTGGTCTGCTTCGGTCGGTTTTGGGTCCGTGGTCTCCCGTTCCCAAATGCGAGGCACCTGGGGCACCCATTTCAGTGGAAGAACACACTTCCATGGCACCTAGGCCCCGCCGCCAAAGTCAGAATCCTCCGCTTCAAAAATATTCCGCCATTCCGGCATGACCCTGGTCTTCAAATACCACGTTTGAGGTATTCACCAGGGTTGGCCCCGACAACTCGCTTGAACGCCTTACTGAACGCAGCGTCGGACTCGTAACCGACCGATCGAGCAACGTCTATGAGCTTCTTGTCACGCTGTTCGAGTAACTGCATCGCCTTCTGCATCCGCCACTCAGTTACATATTCCAGTGGTGTTTGTCCTAGTAGCTCTTTAAAACGTGCTGCGAATGCGGAGCGAGACATGCCCGCCGCTTCGGCCAGGGATTCGACCGTCCAGGGTGTATTCACTCTGTCGTGAATGGCACTCAGCGCAGTACCCAGTTGAGGATCGAAAACAGCACGAAGCCATCCTTTGTTGCGTTCCGGTCCCGACGCGATGTGCGCCCGGAGCATTTGGATAAACAGTACCTCAGCTAGCCGATTCGCGACTACTTCAGATCCCGGCGGCTGTTCTGCCATTTCTGACGCCAGCGCTTGCATTGTGATGTGAAGAGCAAGCGTGCGTGCCTGATCGGCCTTAATCAGAATGAAGCTCGGCAATAACTGAGTGATCGGCTTCAGGCTGGCGCGATCGAAACTGAGGGAGCCGCAGACGACTGTCGTTGCTGCGCCACCGCCTCCGCAATGAGCGACATTACTGTTGGCTTTAGCGGCGATTTCGCGGAAGGTTGACCTTGGACGTGTTCGCGGGCTATCGCGCATGACGATCGAAGTGTCGCGGGCCAGCAAGAAGCAGTCGCCACCGGTGAGGGGAATCGGGTCCGGAATGCCTTCGACACTGAGCCAGCAGTTACCGCGCGACAGCATGGCGAAGTGCGCCAAATCTGTGGGTGAATTATTTTTGCCGGAAGCCGTGACTTTTTCTTCGGTCTGTTTCTCCTGTATCAAGCCCCACGGGGCTGTAGCTTCGAGCCTGTGCTGACCGAAAGCGGTTACGTGCATCGTTCTGAAGATGTCTGTTATTGGGTCCAATTTAGCCTTCCTCTTTTTGGACGAATAGACAAAAGATTAGGACTCCCGAGCAGTTCTCGTCCACCGCCAAAGCAATCTACTCTACTGTACTGAATGCTACGCATCCATCAAAGGAGTAATTATGGGAAAGCTTGAAGGTAAGGTTGCAGTCATCACCGGTGGCGCTACCGGCATCGGCCGCGCCGCAGCAAAGCGCTTCATCGAGGAGGGTGCCTTCGTCTTCATCTTCGGCCGCCGGCAGGAAGCGCTCGACGCCGCTCTGGCCGACCTCGGGCCCAATGCCCGCGCGGTGAAGGGCTCGGTCTCCGATCTGGCCGACCTCGACCGACTCTACGCGGCGGTGAAGGCCGAGCGCGGAACCCTCGACATCGTCTTCGCCAATGCCGGGGCGGGAAGCCCGCTTCCGCTCGGCAAGATCACCGCCGAGCACATTGACGAAACCTTCGACACCAATGTGAAGGGTACGATCTTCACGGTCCAGAAGGCGCTGCCGCTGATGGGCAAGGGCGGTTCGATCATTCTGACGGGCTCGAGCGCCGGCACCACGGGCGCCCCGACAATGAGCGTCTACAGCGCGAGCAAGGCGGCAGTACGCAACCTCGCGCGGAGTTGGGCGGAGGACCTGAAGGGCACCGGCATCCGGGTAAACGTGCTGTCGCCCGGGGCGACGGAGACCGACCTCGCGAAGGAAGCGCTAGGCACGGAGGGCTTGAAGGCCTTCGCCGCGATGACTCTGTTCAAGCGCATGGGCGATCCGGCGGAGGTCGGAGCGGTGGCCGCCTTTCTCGCGTCGCAGGACAGCAGCTTCATGACCGCCAGCGAGGTCGCCGTCGACGGCGGCCTAGCGCAAATCTGACGCGCTACGCCCGGCCGGTCACTCCATTCGATATTCGGAGCCCGTCGGGTATGGTAAACCGAAGGAGAATATATGAGCTACGCAATTGTAGGATTCGGTAAGATCGGCCAGGCCCTCGCCCACGCCTTCGCCCGTAAAAACATCAACGTGACAGTCGCGAGTCGCCGCCCGCCCGAGGCGCTGGCACCGGAGGCTCGGGCGATTGGATCCACGGTCGTCGCCAAGTCGCTGCGGGATGCACTCGAGGCCGACACAATCATCTTGGCGGTCCCGTTTGGGGAACATCGCGAGGTTGCGAAGGCCCTGCCGAGTTGGAAAGGCAAGACGGTCATCGACGCGATGAACTCGTTTCCTGTCCCACCTGAGGAACTGGACGGTCTTCCGTCCTCCGCATTCGTTGCGAAGTCGTTCACCGGCGCTAAGTTGGTGAAAGGTTTTAACCACCTGGTTGCGGCCACACTGGCTACCGACCCGATCGTCGAGGGTGGGCACCGGGTTGTCTTTTTGTCGAGCGACGACGAGGACGCGATCCCTCCCGTGGCGGATTTGGCCAAAAAACTTGGGTTCGCACCCGTCAAGCTGGGAAAGTTCAACGAGGGTGGCGCGCTGGTGCACGCACGCGGCCAAACTTGGGGTCGGCTCATCTTCCAGGATTTGTTCAAGAAGCAGCAGTAATCGATCTACGACCGTGTGATTTGGCTCGAGACGGATGGTCCCGAAACGTCCGATTAGATCGGACACACTTGATGTAAGGGAAAAGGAGAGATTTCGATGAGCATCGAAAAGAATGTCCAGATTGTGAAGGATTTCTTTGCAGCAATCGGCAGCTACAATGAGCAAGATCTACTGGCCTTGGTTACCGATGATATTGAGTGGATCATTCCAGGCGAGGGCTGGCCGCTGGCAGGCACGTACCGCGGGTACGCGGAATTGGCGGCTGTGCTTAAGAAGGCGTCCAAAGAGGTAGAAATGAAATACCCAACGCCCCCCGAATTCATGGCGCAAGGAGACCGGGTTCTGGTCATCGGCGTCGCTACGGGAAAAATCTATGCTACGAATAAGCCGTACAGGGACGAGTGGGTCTTCGACATTACCGTTCGAGATGGCAAAGTGGCGCACATCAAGGAGTATATCGACACGCAAGCACTGGCGCGGGCCTCCGAGATGGCGTGAGCCACATCAACCGAAGGGAGTTATTATGGGAAAGCTTGAAGGTAAGGTTGCAGTCATCACGGGTGGATCGAGCGGTATGGCGCTGGCGAGCGCCAAGCTGTTCGTTGAAGAAGGCGCCTATGTTTTCATCACGGGCCGGAGGCAGGAGGCGCTCGATGAGGCCGTCAAGCTGATTGGCCGGAACGTGACCGGAGTGCGCGGTGACGCGGCCAATCTCGACGACCTCGACCGCCTGTTCGATACGGTCAAGAGGGAAAAGGGCAAGATCGATATCCTGTTTGCGAGCGCCGGCAAGGGCGAAGCCGCCAAACTGGGCGAGATTACCGAGCAGCACTTCGATGCGGCCTTCGGCCTGAATGCGCGCGGAACGCTGTTTACGGTTCAGAAGGCGTTGCCGCTGTTCAACGATGGCGGATCGATCATCATGACCGGGTCAGTTGCTTCAGTGAAAGGTTTTCATGGTTTCGGCGTATATGCGGCGAGCAAGGCGGCATTGCGCTCATTCGCGCGCACGTGGGTCAACGAACTGAAGAGCAGGAATATCCGGGTGAACGTGCTGAGCCCGGGGCAGGTCGACACACCGGATTCCCAGCGACTCGACACGGAGACGAGGGAGATGTTCGAATCCCTGATCCCCCGGGGAAAGATGGGTCGTCCTGAGGAAATTGCGGCGGTCGCGCTGTTTCTTGCTTCAGACGATTCGAGCTACGTGAATGGGGTGGATTTGGCTGTCGATGGCGGCTTCTCGGCCATCTGAAATCGGCGGATCTCGGTGAGTGCATGATCGCCAAGGCACTCACCGAGATCCGATAGGTAACCAAAAGTCGCCTTCTCGGAAGTGTTTGCCGGACAATCCAGAGCCATCCTTGCCGCTCTTCCGATAACCCGCCCTGAGAGAAATCGTGTTCCCCGCACTCAAGCTGCAATATTAAACCGTTCAACCTTGGGCCGCTTCTTCTGCGATGCCTGCCACATATCGTAGCCCATCTGCATCTCGTACCATAAGCTGTCGTGCGTTCCCAGCGCATCAGACAGCCGCAACGACATATCCGCCGAGATTCCCGCATTGCAATTGAGAATGCGCGAGAGCGTGGTGCGCGAAACATGCAACAGCTTTGCCGCCGTAGTAACATCCATGTCGCCAAGAGCATCGCGCAAAACCTTCCCAGGGTGCGGCGGATTGTGCATCGCGTCATTGTTCCTCCTAGTACAGTGCCGATGGGGCGCGAACCTGTAGCGCTGGCCTCCCGGCCGGCTGTTGCGTGGACCTCCTGGTCCATGCCGCACCCTACACCATCTGTAAAATGCTCAAGTCCCTATTCCATCAGTCCCTGTTCCCTGTTTTCCGCTCCCTAAGTCGCCCAATTCTGCACAAAAAACCTCTACTTCGCAGTAGAGGTTTTAGGTGCGTTTTCGTCCCTGTTCTCTGATCTCTGATCTCTGTCTACGGCAGCGGCAACTGCTTTCGAAACGCCGCAATCTCGTCACGCGTCGCATCGGCGGCCGTGCGGCGGTCGGGGTATGTGCGTGGCTCGCCGAAGCGCACCATGGCGGTGAAACCAGCAACTCCAAGAATCTTCAGCAGATGCGCTCCGAACGACTCATCGCCCCACCAGCACAGCTCCTTCTCCGGCCTGCCGCCCTTCAGATCGTAGCGCACAGTGGCCGTGGTAATCTGCGTTCCGGTAGAGGTGGCCGGATCAATAAGCCGGGGGTGGAAGGGAAGCAACTTGAGGCCGTCAGTGCTTGTCCCTTCGGGGAATAACAGCACTGGAATCTGTAACTTGAACCGCTCCTTCATCTGATCGGCTACGCTCATGGCGCTCTCCAGGCTGGAGCGGTCCAGGAAAATGGTTCCGCTGCAGCGCGCCGCCCAGCCAAAGTAAGAGAAACCGCCAACCTCAATTTTGGCCACAAAGAAGCAGGGCATGTCCGCTGAAAGGATGAGTACATCGATGATACTAAGGTGGTTAGAGACGACCAGCCCTTGCGTAGGTGGAGTACCCTCCACGCGTAAGCGAATGCCCACGCAGGCCAGTATCAAACGGCAGGTTTGCTGGCCCCACATCGCGCGGCGCTCCAGGGAAATAGGACCGCGCAAACGCAGCAGCCAGTAACGAACAATGCTGAGGAATAAAGCAAACACCAGCGCAACAGCACGCCGTATCGCGCGAAAAATCATGAAGTTAGCAACTTTCCAAAGAGTCTTTGGAAGTCAACGCAGGCAACCGATCACGCCACACTGCTCCCATCCCGGAAGAATATAGGGCTACACCCTTCCATCACAAGGTTACCCTCACCCGCCGGCGATGGACGGAATCACCAGCACCTCGTCGCCCTCCTGAAAGCGGTAATTCTCATTGCCATGGCAGGCTGTCGTGGCGTCGCAGGACTCGTCTCTCAGCCACTCAGATAGGATTGATGCAGATTCTTCTGCATCCATCTATGAGAGAATTTCTCTTTCGCGATTGAAGGAGTTCCGCTCCTCATGCAACAAAATCTTGCGCCGCTTTTCCTGTTGTTGCTCGCCCTTCCGGCTCCTCTTGAAGCTGGAACCGTAACGCCGCTGCGCGAAGGATGGCGTGTACAGTCAGCCTGCAAGCTCCAGGCCGCGGGCGAATCGATTGCCTCAGAGGAATTTTCCACGAAGGATTGGTTGCAAACCACCGTACCCAGCACCGTGCTGGCCGCGCAGGTCACCGCAGGCGTCTCTCCCGATCCCTACTTCGGCATGAACCTGCGCCAGATTCCCGGCACGGATTATCCCATCGGCCGCATCTTTGCCAATCTACCCATGGCGCAGGAGAGCCCCTACCGCTGCGGCTGGTGGTATCGCACTGAGTTCACCGCGCCGGCCACACCGCAAAAAGAAGCGCGATTCTGGCTTCATTTCGGTGGCATCAACTACCGCGGCGAAATCTGGCTGAACGGCCACAGAATCGCGGACTCGACTCAGGTTGCCGGAGCCTATCGCACCTATGACTTTGATGTAACGGAGTTCCTGAAACCAGGCAAGATGAATGTGCTGGCCGTGGAGACCTTCGCGCCCACGGAAAAGGACCTGGGCATCAACTGGGTCGACTGGAATCCCGCGCCGCCGGATAAGGACATGGGCCTCACGGGCGCGGTCGATCTGCTTTCGACCGGCCCGGTCACGGTGCGTTCTCCGCTGGCAGTTACGCATTTTCTTGATCAAACGCTCGACACAGCGGACCTGACCGTCTACGCCGAGTTGCACAACGCGAGCGATCATGCAGTCAAAGGCCTGGTTTCCGGCACTGCCGCCGGAATTCGCTTCGAGCAGCCGGTCGAGTTGGCGCCTCACGAAGATCGCGAAATCATTTTCATCCCCGAGAAGTTTCCGCAACTCCAAATCCACAATCCCAAACCATGGTGGCCCCGTCAGATGGGCGAGCCGCATCTGGAGCGCCTCACCCTCAGCTTCAGCGTGAAAGGCCAAACCACGGATGAGCAAAGCGTGGACTTCGGTTTTCGCGAAATCACCTCGGAACTCACGGCCGGCGGCAGCCGCCTTTTCCGTGTCAACGGCAAGCCTCTCCTGATTCGCGGCGCGGGCTGGTCGCAGGATATGCTGCTGCGCTCGGACGACAAGCGCCTGCGCGATCAGTTCCGCCTGGTGAGCGATCTGAACCTGAACACCATTCGCCTGGAAGGCAAGCTCGAAACCGATGAGTTCTTTCATCTGGCCGATCAGCAGGGCATCCTGGTGATGCTGGGCTGGTGCTGCTGCGACCATTGGGAGCACTGGAAGGAGTGGACTCCGGAGGACCTTTCCATCGCCACCGCCTCTTTGCGCGCGCAAATGCTGCGTTTGCGCCACCACGCCAGCCTCCTGGTGTGGCTCAATGGCAGCGACAATCCTCCGCCCGCCGATGTGGAGAGCGCCTACCTGAAAGTCGAGTCCGAAACTCACTGGCCCAATCCCGTGCTCTCTTCCGCCACGGCCGCGCCCACCACGGTGACCGGCGCAAGCGGCGTCAAGATGACCGGGCCTTACGATTACGTCGCGCCCAGCTACTGGTATGTAGATCGGCAACACGGCGGCGCCTATGGCTTCAACACCGAGACCAGCCCCGGCCCGGCCATTCCGTCGCTGGCCAGCCGGAAAAAGTTCTTGCCCGACCCCGAGGCATGGCCGCCCTCCGCGGCCTGGAGTTATCACTACGGCAGCGGAAATTTCTCCGCATTCCAGGTCTTCGACCAAGCCATGGAAGCCATCTACGCCAAGCCGCACTCCGCCGCCGAGTACGAACGCCTGGCGCAAACCATGGAGTACGACTCCGAGCGCGGCCTATTCGAGGCCTACAGTAAAAACAAATACGCCTCCACCGGCGTCATTCAATGGATGCTCAACAACGCCTGGCCCTCCATGATCTGGCACCTCTACGACTACTATCTTGATGCCGGCTCCGGATACTTCGCTGTCAAGAAGGCCTGCGAGCCACTGCACATTCAGTACTCCTACGACGATCTCTCCATCGTGATAGTCAACAGCACCTACGCGCCCGCCGCAAATCTCCATGCCGGCGTCCGCGTTTACAACCTGGCGGGAAAGGAAATCTACAGCAGCCAGACGGTTGTCGATGCCGCGGCCGACAGCGCGCAGCGCGTCTTCTCCATCCCGGAGAGCCTCTATCAAGGCTCCGACCGCATCCTCTTCGTCGACTTGACCCTCGCGGACGCATCTGGAAATGTTGTGAGCCGCAACTTCTACTGGGTTCCCACCACGCTCACCTCCTTCGACTGGGCCAAGACCGACTACACGCACACGCCCGCCGTGCGCCACGAAGACTTGTCAGCGCTGACCAGCCTGCCGCCGTCGAAAATCACATCCCACGCAGAGATCGAAACCACCCCGCGTGGCCGCGAGCTGCGCCTGCATCTCTCCAACTCCTCGGTGGAATTAGCCTTCCAGATCAGCGCCGCCGTGCGCACACCCACCGGCGAACTCATCGCGCCCGTCCTCTGGTCCGACAACTGGATCGAGCTTGTGCCCGGTGAGTCGCGTACCCTGACCGCGCTGTTGCCGGAGAGCGCCGCCGGCAACTTCATCGTCCAGATCGAAGGCTGGAACATCGCCCCGCAAACCATCACCCTCACAACTGCCGTCGCGGCACAATAACGACATACAGGTCAATCGGCATCGCTTACGGAGCGATTCGTACCGCGGATTCCGCGCCGAACTGGTCACCTTTGAAGTCCCCCACCGGTTTCCCCGACCCGCCACACATGAAACTGTAGCGCCGGCCTCCCGGCCGGCTGTAGAGTGGACCTCCCGGTCCACGCTTGCTTCTTTCTAGGTCCCTTCGGACCTGGGGTAACCTCAAAATGGCCTGATTTTGGGCGATTTTTACTCCGGAGTTGACCGTTTCCATTTATAATCTTAAATTGGGGTTCTATGTGATGCTAATCAGCTCAACGATGCAGGAGACGCCCGGCGCTCATCTAAATGACACCAAGAAAGACCAGGCCTCCCAGCTTCAAGAATTGACCACCGAGTGTCAGAACGATGCTTCTCAAGGCTTTGACACCAAATCCGCGCTGGAAATCGCGCGCATCATCAACCATGAAGATGCCAAGGTAGCAGCAGCGGTCAAGAAAGCGATTCCGGAGATTGCGCTGGTCATCGACCAGGTGGCTCGCAGCTTGCGCGAGGGTGGCCGACTGATCTATATCGGCGCCGGCTCCAGCGGACGAATTGCGGCGCTCGACTCCGCCGAGTGCCCGCCCTCCTATTCGACCGCCCCCGGTCAGGTGCAGTACATCATGGCTGGCGGGCCCAAGGCGCTGGCCTCGGCTGTCGAAGTCAATGAAGATTCTGAAGAGCTTGGCCAACGGGACATCGCCCGCCGCCGCCCCACCCGCAAAGACGTGGTCATCGGCGTCTCCGCTTCCGGCCGCACTCCATACGTAGTCGCCGCCGTGGCATACGCCCGCGCTCGCGGAGCTCACACTGCCGCCGTCACATGCAACCAGGGAACTCCGCTGGCCGCCGCCGCGGAAACCGTCATCCTTGCCGACGTAGGCCCCGAGGTCATCTCCGGCTCCACGCGCATGAAGGCCGGCAGCGCCCAGAAGATGATTCTCAACATCATCACCACCGGCGCCATGACCCGGCTCGGCTACGTCTACGAAAACCTGATGGTCAACGTCCACATGCAGAACTCCAAGCTCGTCGAGCGCGGCATCCGCATCCTCAAGTGCGCCTGCAAAATCGACCGCGCCACCGCTGTCGATACCATCAAGTGCGCCGGCCGCAGCGTACCCGTGGCCCTGGTCATGCTCAAGGCTAAAGTTGACAAGCCCGAAGCCGTCCGCCGCCTCGCAAAATCCGACGGCAACGTCCGCCTCGCCATCGAGGACAATGTGATGGAGCTGTAATGCCTATGAACATGTCTTTGTTTTGATAGAGCATGACCTGACAAGTCAATGTTTTGAAAGGGCACGACTTCAGTCGTGCCGCAAATGCACATATAATGAAACCGGGGCTTTAGCCCCTGAGGGAATATCTGCTAGAAATTGATAATAATTAGAGGTTCGTTAGAATGGTGTGTGTGATGTCAATCCGTAAATTTCTGGCTATTATCCTGCTCCTATTCGCCTGCCTATCAGGAGCAGTCGTTTCTCCCGCACTCGCTCAGATCACCATCGACCATGTCCTGCCAAACGGCGATAGGTATTCATGTACCGTTAGCGGTTTGAAAGGAATGGGCCGTGACTGCGGCACGAAGTACGACGAGATGGTTTTTACTGCGGAGATTCTTTCGATGGACCCGGCGCCCGCTGGCGAATTCCGTCTTACCCTCCGCCCAATAACTATCTTCAAAGGCGCACCCGATGTTGGCATCGAGGTCTTTACCGCGCAGCACAGGTGTCTCCCCGAAATGAAGACGGGGGATCGCTGGCTATTCTCTGTGTATCGCGATCGCGAATCTAAGCACCTCATCGTCAATTACGGAAGCCGCAGTGGCCCTAAAGCCGAGGAAACCGAACAGATTGCATTCCTTCACAAACTCGCAAGCCTCGATCATCAAGGAGTCGTGAAGGGACGTGCCTACTTCAATCAAGAGACTGAGGAGTACTCGAAAGAGCAAGTCCCATCCAGTAACCACACTATCCTTCTGATCCGCGTCGAGGACGGTCGGAAGTTCAAGGTAGCGACGGACGAGAAAGGCAAATTTGAATTCGAAACTGTGCCGGCAGGAAAATACAAACTAGACCCCAACACCAAACCAGGTCTATGGACTATGTGGTCGGGGGACATCGATGTCGAACCGCATGGGTGCACCGACTTCGACCTCGATTTCCAAGTCGATGGCGAGATTGCCGGAAAACTCATCTTTCCCGCGGGAGTCGATCCATCGACTTGGGAAGTCGAAGTTACACCCGCCGACGATCCCAAGGTTGTTACGGCTTCAGCCTGGACCGATGACGCTGGACGATTTGTCCTTCATGGCCTGGAGCCTGGCAAGTACATCGTTGTTTTCGAGAAGACTGAGATGAGGAAGGGGCCAAACCTGCAAATCGATCTCTTCGCGCCCGGGACCCCGGATCGCGCCAACGCCCAGGTCATCGAGCTTGACAAAGCTGCCCGCATCGAAGTCATCGAATTCGTGATTCCCCGCTCAGCACTCAAGTAGTCGATTATTGCGCGATCTTCGATTTCATCTCCACTACTGATGCAAATCTTCACCCTAGCTGAACCGTCGCAATTTACACTAGAAATCCAGAGGTTCTTCTGCATTCATGGATAAATTTGTCATTCGCGGCGGCAATCCGCTCACAGGCACGATTCGCGTCTCGGGGGCCAAGAACTCGGCGCTGCCCTGCATGGCGGCGGCGATTCTGACCGAGGACGAGATCATTCTCGAAAACATTCCCCAGGTGTGGGACATCGCCACCCAGCGGCGGCTGCTCTCGTCGATGGGCGCCGAAGTCCGCCCAGCCGACGCGCCGAACTCGACCACCATCCGTTGCCGCACGCTCTCCGATCCCGTCGCAAAATACGAAATCGTGAAGACCATGCGCGCCAGCTCCCTGGTGCTCGGCCCGCTGATTGCCCGCACAGGCGTAGCGCGCGTTGCCATGCCCGGCGGATGCGCCATCGGTGGCCGTCCCATCGATCTGCACATCAAAGGCCTGGAGAAGATGGGCGTCACCATCACCCAGGAGCACGGTTATCTGGATGCGCGGGCAGAGCGATTGCACGGCGCGCACATCGTTTTCGACAAGATCACCGTCACCGGCACAGAAGACCTGTTGATGGCTGCCGTTCTTGCTGAAGGCGAAACCCTGATGGAGAATTGCGCGCGCGAGCCCGAGGTTGCCGACCTCGCCGCGCTGCTCACCGCCATGGGCGCGAAGATCGAAGGCGCGGGCACCTCCACGATTCGCGTGCAGGGCGTCAGCCGTCTGCATGGCGCGCGCTACCGCATCAACCCCGACCGCATCGAGGCCGGTACATTTCTCGTAGCCGGCGTCATCACAGGCGGTGATCTGACGGTGGCTGATTGCAATCCGGCGCACCTCAGCGCGGTCATCAACAAACTTCAGGAGGCCGGCGCTCGCGTGGAGATTCTCGACCCGGCGACGGTGCGCGTGCGCTCCGGCGGCAAACTGCGCGCCGCCGACATCTCCACTGAAGAGTATCCTGGCTTTCCCACCGACATGCAGGCGCAATTCATGGCGCTGGCCACGCAGGCCGAGGGCGTCAGCATGGTCCACGAGAACATCTTCGAAAACCGCTTCATGCATGTGCAGGAACTGGCGCGGATGGGCGCGAATATTAAAGTAGATGGCCGCACGGCCACGGTGCGCGGGCCGGCTCAGCTCTCCGCTGCCGCCGTCATGTGCTCCGACCTGCGCGCCTCCGCCTCGCTGGTGCTGGCCGCGCTGGTAGCCGACGGCGAGTCCATCCTCGACCGTGTCTATCACATGGATCGAGGCTATGAGCGCATCGAAGAAAAGCTCGCTGGCGTGGGTGCGCAGATTCACCGCATGGGCAACGTCTTCCCAACCAAAGAAGATGATGCAAACGCCGATTGAGCTTTATGGCTTACCAGCCGGGTGCTCCATCCTTTCGCGTACTCGGTGAAAGAGTGGAAAACCACGAACCTCTTTGCTCCAACAAATAGAAAAAACTCAAGCCGCCAGTTTCTTCTTCCTCACACGTATCGGGCGAATCAAAACCTCCGCCGGTATCTTGAGTTTCTGATTCAGTTTCTGAATCATCGTCAGCGACAAGGCACGGTCTCTGCGCAAAACCTCATAAACCCGGCTTCGATTTCCGAGAATTCCGATCAGAGCCTTCTTGTCCGCGCCTTGCTGTTCAAGGCGGAACTTAATGGCTTCAATCGGGTCCGGCAGATCCATTGGGAAATGGGCATCTTCGTAAGCCTCCGCCAGCGTGATGAGAATCTCCAGGCGGTCTCCGTCAACGGTGCCTTCCGCCGCGCCCCACAGCCGTTCGATCTCCCGCAAAGCGGCCTCATGGTCGGCATCAGTCTTGATGGGCTTCAGTTGCATATTGAACCGTCCTCACGTCGATTGCGTCGTACTGCTTGTGCGTTCCCAGCCATTTGATGAAGACCGTGGCCCGCCGGTAATCCACGGCGACCACCAGGCGATAGGCATTCCCCTTGATGTTGAAGACAACCCGGTCCGCCCCAACGATGCTGGCATGGGCATAACTGGCCTTCACGTCGGCGGAATTCTTCCACTCCGCCCGCCGCGCCTCCTGAAACCAGGCGTCGAGCGCGGCCTTCATAGCACGATGATCCTGGCTCCCCTCCAAATTGTCGAGGTATCGGGTCAATGTGCTTCGGGCAATTATGCGCACACAAATACAATATCATGTTCCCAATACGGGTACAAGGAAATTCTTTAGACCAGCAGAAGTATGTCATGATGAATGCGCAAGCGAAAAGGCCCGGATGCGCTCCGGGCCTTTCTGCTGACAACTGAGAACTGACAACTGAGAACTGTCCAACTATCCGCGTCCACCACCACCACCGGGACGACGGCGGCGGCGGCGATTCTTGTTGTCAGGCTTTGGCCTGCCCGCGCCTGCCGGCTGTCCGGCGACTGGAGCTGGCGCGCCATCGACGCGATTGAAATTCGGCTCGTTCTCTTCGTCGATTTCCTCACCACCCTCCTCGTCGAAGTCGTCTCCGCCTTCGATCAGGATGGTGCTCTGGTTTGAATTGGGCTGACGCTCGTCGAACTCATTGAGCGGCTTGTTCTGCCTGGGAGGCGCAACAGGCGCGGCAGGTGATTCGGAGGCGGAAAGCTCCACCTCTTCCACTTCAGCCGGAGCCTGCGCCGGCGCGCCCAGCTTGGCCTTCAGTTCCTTGATCAGCGCCTTGCGGCTGAGTTTGATGCGATTGCCTTCGATGGCCAGAACCTTGACCATCACCTGGTCGCCCTCGCTCAGCTCGTCCTTCACTTCCTTCACGCGATGTTCGGCGATCTCGGAGATGTGCAGCAAGCCATCGGTGCCGGGGAAAAGCTCGACAAACGCGCCGAACTCCGCCAGACGAACCACCTTGCCCTGGTAAACCTTGCCCACTTCGGGTACGGCGGTGAGGTTGCCGATGATTTCGAGCGCCTTCTTCAGGCCCTCGGCGTCGCAGGAGGCAACGCTGACCCGGCCGGTGTCGTCCACATCGATCTTGGCGCCGGTCTGCTCGATGATGCCGCGGATGGTGGCGCCGCCCTTGCCGATCAGATCGCGAATCTTGTCGGTGGGAATCATGACGGTTTCGATGCGCGGAGCATAGGCCGAGCGCTCCGTGCGCGGCCCGTCCAGCGCCGCGTCCATCTTGTCCAGCAGGAACAGCCGGCCCCTGCGCGCCTGTTCCATCGCTTCGGAGAGAATCTTGTGAGTCAGGCCGCCGATCTTGATATCCATCTGCAGCGCGGTGATTCCCTTGCGCGTTCCAGCCACCTTGAAGTCCATGTCGCCGTAGTGGTCTTCCGCGCCGGCAATGTCGGTCAGGATGGCATAGTCGTCGCCCTCCTTGACCAGTCCCATGGCCACGCCGGCCACCGCTCCCTTGAGCGCGATGCCGGAATCAAACAGCGCCAGACTTGCGCCGCAAACAGTCGCCATCGAAGACGACCCGTTGGACTCCAGAATATCGCTGACAATGCGGATGGTGTAAGGCGACTCTTCCGGCGTAGGCAGAACCGCGGTGATGGCGCGTTCCGCCAGCGCTCCGTGGCCGATTTCGCGCCGGCCCGTGCCCGTCATGCGCCCCGTCTCGCCCACACAGAACGGCGGAAAGTTGTAATGCAGCATGAAGGGCTTCTTCCTGTCGCCTTCATAGTTTTCCATGCGCTGACCTTCGTCGGCGGTGCCCAGAGTGACCGTAACCAAGGCCTGCGTTTCGCCGCGCGTAAACAGCGCGGAACCGTGTACGCGGGGCAGCACGCTGGTCTCGATGGTAATTTGCCGAATCTCATCAAACGCTCTCCGATCAGGCCGGATGCGCTCCTTGGTCACCTGCTCGCGGAAGATCCGCTCCCTCAGTTTTTCGTAATAGTGGGCCAGTTTCTTCTTGGCTGCGGGATCGTCTGCGGGCAATTCCGCAGCCAGCTCGTCCTTGATCGCCTTCACCAGATTCTGGCTCTCCAGCTTTTCGTGAATCTTGGTGTCCAGCGCATCCTTCAGACGGTCGATGACCTTCGCGCTCAGCGCGTCAAAATAAGCCTGATCAAACTCCGCTGCGACAAAGGCCCTCTTGGGCTTGCCCGCCAAGGCCACCAACTCTTCTATGGCCGCGACAATCTTCTTGATTTCCGTGTGGCCAAACTCGATGGCCGCCAGAATCGTCTCTTCAGACTCTTCCTTGGCGCCCGACTCGATCATCACGATGCCGTCCTTGTGGCCGACAACCATAATGTTGACCGTGGTGGCGGCGCGCTCGGCATAAGTGGGGTTGATGACAAACTGGCCTTCCACGCGGCCCACGCGCACCGCGCCAACCGTGGCGCTGAAGGGAATGTCAGAGAGCGCCAGCGCACAAGCGGCGGCGTTGATGCCCACCACGTCCGGATCGTTCTCCTTGTCGGCGGAGAAGACCAGAGCAATCAGCTGGGTCTCATTGCGGAAGCCCTCAGGAAATAGAGGCCGCAGGGGACGGTCGATCTGGCGGCAGGTCAGCACTTCTTTTTCGCTGGGCCGGCCTTCGCGCTTGATAAAGCCGCCGGGAATGCGTCCGCCGGCGTAGGTGTACTCGCGGTAATCCACAGTAAGGGGGAAAAAGTCGATGCCTTCCCTGGGTTCGGAAGAGGCCACGGCGGTAGCCAGAACCACGGTTTCGCCCGTCGTCACCAGTGCGGCGCCAGAGGCCTGCTTGGCCATGCGCCCCGTCTCAAAAACCAGCCGCTTGCCACCGGCAAGCTCTACTGCTACTTCATGCTTAGACATAGTGTCCTCTTTTCATTGTTTTCGCTTGGGAAACTTGTGGGGATCGCGCCGATCGGCGCAGGAAAGCTGGCTTTAGACGCAACTGAATAGGCTGCGGAAAGATACAAATGCAAGCCTGCTTTGTATCTGGGCACAACTTCATTGCTTGCGGAAAAATGCAAACGGTGGAGCAAGAAGCGTCAGGGCACGACTGGTAGGTCAGGGTTTTAACCCTGACTGCCGTAAGCGGAACAAAACAAATCCGGGCTTTAGCCCCTGAGAGATGTTTTTCGTGGTTTTCGATACGAATGTTCATTCTCTCCGCGGGCTGCAACACCAAGGACGCGCTCAGCCCATAGCTCCGCGCCCTCCCTGGCTGCGGGTCCGTTTCGCCAGGTACACGACGGCTCCAGGTCCTGTGTAGAACGGGGGCCGTGACCAATCTTCGGTCTGGGCGCTTCCGGGTCAATATAGGCTTTCTGGGCCGGCTCGCTACTTGCGGATACCGAGTTTGCCGATAACGTCGCGGTAGCGATCGGTATCGTGCGTCTTCAGGTAGTCCAGAAGGCGGCGGCGCTTGCTGACCAACTGCAAAAGACCCCGCCGGGAAGCGTGGTCCTTACTGTGCGTCTTGAAGTGTTCGGTCAGTTCGCTGATGCGCGCACTCAGAATCGCGATCTGGACCTCCGGCGAGCCGGTGTCCGTATCATGGGTGCGGAAGCTTTCAATCAGGGTTGTTTTCTTGGCAGTCGCCAGCACGGCGTTTGTTACTCCTCTTGTCTTCTCAGGTCCACTCTTCAGTGTCTAGTGTGAGACTACCATAATTCCCCGCCACCGCGCTATTTACAACCAGCCGGAACCAGTAAACTTACCCCGCTCACTCAGCCCACGCCAAATCGGAACAGGCGGTTGTCAAAGCGTTCTTAATCGGCTGTACCCTGTCACCCGCGCCACATCGGCAACATCCCGTCACCCGCGCCACATCGGCAACATCCCGTCACCCGCGCCACATCGGCAACATCCCGTCACCCGCGCCGTAGGCGCAAAGGTTGTTAGCCCCGCGCTTCAGCGTGGGGAAAGCGATCCAGATACGATAGGGCCGGAGCCCCGTCGGGGCGGCGCTAAACTCACCGTGCCACAAAACGGAAGAACCGGTTGTCGAACCGCTCCTTGATGACTTCAGCAACTTGCACCTGTTGGGCGGCGGGGTGCTCTGGGTTCAACAGGTAATTCCATGAGCGAGGCGCAATCGCGGATGGCACTCGCGCCAGCGACGTCTCCAATGACGCCAGCCAGGTATCGCCGAGATTGCGTGTAAATTCAGGATGTTCCTTCCAGTCGGTCGGGGCTTTCGTATTCAATTGTTTTACGGCAAGATCATCCGGCGTTTCAATCCTCAGAAGTGTATAAATACGAGGAAGTCCTTCTTCCCTCTCCTTGAGATGTACAAGAACCTCCAACATCGCCCCTGCCGGAGACTCCGCCAGATAAACCACTCGACGGCCCAGGCTGCTCCAACGTGAGGAAAACTTCCTCCCACCCCAACCTCCCAAATCAAGATGGTCGCTGATCCGCCAGAATGTCGTCATATATCCTTGCCCAAGTTCTTTACCTATTCATTGATCCGGCCCATAAGTGTTGAAACGCTGTGCCCCATCCATTCCGCGGCTTTTCGAGGAAAAAATGCGGAATGGGTGGGAGGGAGTGCTGCATTTCTTTGGGGCCGAATCAGTATCTTCTTCACGCGAAGACCCCTTCGTCAATCTGGTAGAGAAATTCCTCGACCGCACGCTCGCCAGTTTCCGTCCACAACATCTCCAGCGCGGTCTTCCCATCGAAGCGGCTCTTCTTGCCACACAGCCACTTCCGGCCGTCCTCGCGATCTCCGTAGACCTTGACCGCCAGCTCGTACATGCGCGCCACACGCGCCAGCCGGTCCGACTCATCCAGATTGAGCGGTTCTTGCCGCTGCCGCCGATGCTTCAGCGTCCGCGCCGGAATCACCACCTCCAGCAAATCCTTGACGGCAATGCCGGAGTAGACGGAAAACTCCTCCAGCGTCGAGAGCGGCAGTCCGCGCTCAATCTCCCTCCAATCGAAGGTGAAAGGAGGCGGGGAAACGACGGGAATAGCAGCACTTTGACCCATAAGGACATTATGCCACACATTCCGCGGCATTTTGTCCGGTTGCCAAATTGTGCTAATGACTTCGGGTGGCCCAGATTTTTTCAGAGTCAGAAGTGCGCTACATGCGAACGGGATCTTAATCGACAGGACAAGAGTCTTTACTAAACGGTAGCTTTTTCTTTCCGCCCAAGGCGAACGTAACTTTTATCGTTGTTTGCACCTCGACGGGTTCTCCGCGCAAAAGATAAGGGCGGTACTTCCACTCTCGGATGGCCTTGAGCGAAGGTTCCTGTAAAATCGCCGGGCCGCATTCGACGCGAAGGTCCAGAATCTCTCCCGTCTTAGAAATTGTGGCCTTAAGAGTCACAATTCCGGATATGCGGGCTGCTTTGGCTAATCGTGGGTATTCCGGATCAACCTTATGGATCAGGATGCCAACCATTACATCTGCAGGAATGATGACGGGCTTCGAATCGGAACGAGGCACATTCGCCGGCGTGTCAGCCAGAGAGGCGGAAGTTGAAATCAGTGTGATGAAAACCAAAGCTGCTGAGAAACAGCGAAGTTTGTGCTTCACGGGAGTTCAACCGCCTTTTCGGAGATCACCACGATTCTACATGAGTAAAGCGCCTGAATCGGATGGCATTCGCCGCGTGCCCCAGGTCCCTCGCATTTGGGGACCTGGGAGACCACTAACCCCATGCGTGAAGCCGCACCGCAAGTGGCTCCCGGAGGGAGCGTGTGAGAATAGCCCCGGGTGAACCCTGAGCGGAGCGAAGGGGCAACCCGGGGTAGGCTTCTAAAATCATCCCGCCGTCCCGTAGGGCCGGTGTGAAATCTACCGCACGACTCCCCTGATTACTGACCACTGACCACTGATCACTGACCACTGACCACTGTTTTTAATGCAGATTATTTCCCCACTTCGTCGCACAATGGTCTCAGAAGTCTTCATTCGAATCATCGTCCCGGCGTCTCCTCTTCGCGCCGCTTTGCAGCCGGAAGTGGCCAATAGAGGCCAAAACGTCCCGTAACTCCTTATCCTGGACTACTTTGCAGGTAACTCCTTTGTTTTTAAGACTTTACAGCGCAACCCCGTCTGTAACCTCAACAAAACAACGACTTTGCGTCCAAAGTATGGGTGGGGGTACTCCTCGCATTAGCACGGAAAATCTGTTCACTGACAACTGTTCACTGACAACTGTTCACTCACACTGTTCACTCACACTGTTCACTGACCACTGTCCACTGTTCACTGCTCCGCCTCCATCCAATAATTCGCCCGCGCCACGATCCGTGCGCCGTAGTCCTCAGCCAGCCGCACACGAATCGTATGCAGCCCTGGCGTCGTATCGGAGGGGCTGAAGGTGATCAGATACCGATTACGGGCGTGCTGGGCCGACTCCACGACGCGCTTCTCAAAGCCCTTTTCGCCGGTAAATACGTGATACTCGCCGCCGCTCATGTGCGACAGCTCTTTGGTTACGTTTTTCTTGAAGGCGGGAATGATCATCGCCAGGGTCGAAAAAATGTTCATCACCCGGTCGTCGCCATTGTCCTTGATGTCGTGGCTCAGTTCGGCGCGCGCCGGCGAAAACGAAACGCTCAGCACCAACACGTCAGACTGGCCGATCTTCTCAATCAGTTGCGCGGGCTTGGTGTGCTTGCTACCGTGGTCGCGCTCCTCGCTGATCAGCAGCAGCACGCGGCGATATTCCTTGGGCTGGGATTCAAGCAGATCGACTGCGTAGCTGACCGAATCGAGAATCGCGTCGCCGCCATCGCCCGGTTCCAAATGCTTAAGGTCTTCGTTCACCTTTTCGCTGGAGTGCGTGAAGTCGCGAATCAAATGCGGCTTCGAGTCAAATCCCACCAGCGCCGCTTGGCCCTTGCCGTCGGCAAGAAACAAATCCAGCAGCGGGCCCAGCTTGGCCAGCTTGCCGAATTCGAGCACGCTCACGCCGCCCAACTCCACCGCCACCACCAGCGCCACTGGTGCCGTGTCCATCTCCTCCTGCACGCGAATCTTCTGCGGCACGCCGTTATCTTCCAGCACAAAATCCTGCTGCTTGAGGCCGTAAATCACGCCCCCGCCCGGCTTTTCCACCAGCGTGGGCACCAGCACCTCGTTGGCCGTAACGCGCAGGGTCGTCGCCTCAGTATGGGCTTTGGGCAGCGGAAGAGGAGGTTCAGCAGGAGGCATCTGCTGCGCGCCGGCGACCGCGGCGCTCACAACCCATGCCATGAACACAATGCAATAGAGGCGAAAAAAGCAAAATCTCATACAAGGTACAGTTTACAGCGAACAGCATACAGTCGCCGCTGTTAGCACGTAGCTGTTAGCTGTTAACTGAAAGCTGTTAGCTGCTCTTCCGCACTTCGCGGTCCAGGCGGTTAATCCACATGAGATAGCTGAGAAACTCCCAGCGCGAGGTCCAGAAGAAGCCTAGTACATCGCTAGTCGTCAGCGTCTCCGCTCGCTTGCCGCTATAGGTCTCGATTCTCCAGCGCAGAAACTCGCTCCGCCATGGCGTCAGCCGATGGCCGCGCGTTGCATTCCACAGAAAGCGAAGCGGAGCAAGCATGGAAAACCCCTTCGCATTGAGTATAGACGGTAGAGCGACAGTGGTCAGATTTCAGCAGTCAGTGATCAGTTCTTCCCCAGAGGCGCGAGCAGATTCCTCTTCTAAAAAATGCGTGACATTCCGAAAACAGCGCAGACAATTCGTCTGATCTCTGATCTCTGATCTCTGATCTCTGACACCTGCCTTTACGCCGGCAGCTTGCTGAACAGGTCGTTCGAGGACGAATTCAGTTGCGCGATCACATCTTCGAGCGCTGTCTGCTGGGTCTCGGACAAGGAAAGCTGCGTGGAGACCTTGGCCACATCGGCCTGCATCAGGTTGGTCTGCGCGGTGGTCAGTTGCGATTGCACGTTGGTCACGGCGCTTGAAGCGGCGGTAACCTGGGTGATGGAGTTGTCGATGGTCACGCGTTGCTGGGAGACGTAATTCAGCGCCGTGCTCAATGCCGTCGTATCGTTCACGGCCTGGCCGGTGTTCACGCTGCCGCTGGCGTAATCGGCGACCAGATTATTGAGCGCGCCAAAGACGCTGTTCGTCCCGCTGCCCTGGAAGATCTGGCTGCCCGGCACATTCAACTGGATCTTCTGCCCGTTGGGCGACTCAAGATAATTCACGTCCTGGTCGCCATTGTAGGTGGTTATCGCCGGCGATGTGGCCGTCGAAGTGGAAAAAGGAGCCGTGGAAGTCTGCCCGCCGGCAAAGATGTACTGGCCCTGATAACTGGTGTTGGCCAGCGATGTCACCTCGTCGAGAATGCCGGAAATCTGACTGGAGATGGACTTGACGTCGCTCGAATTCATGGTGCCGTTATTGGCGCTGGTGGCCAGCGAAATGACTGAGGTCAGCTCGCTCACCACGCTGCCCAGAGTCGAATCGGCCACCTGCAACTGGCCCGTAACCGAGCTCGCGCTCGTCGTGAACGAGTCATCCTCCTGAATCTGGTTGAGCAGCAGCACATTCTCGCCCGAGCCTACCGGATTATCGCTCAACGAATTGATGCTCACCCCGCTCGACAGTTCGGCGGTCAACTGTTGCACATTCGACTGAACCTGATCCAGCGAGCCCGCCAGATTATTGGTGTAAAAAGGATCCACACGCATCGCATTCCTCCAATACAGGGACTAGGGATTAGGGATTAGAAAACCCGGTTTCAGAAAACCAATCGCCTATTCCCTTGCAACTAACCCTATTCCCTGTTCCCTAGTCCCAAGTCCCTGTTCCCTGTTCCCTGTCTTTAAGACACCGTCGTTTGATCCCCAAGGTTCAACGCCGAAGCCATAATCGTGTTTAACATCGCGAACACCTGCGAGGCCGCCTGATAACTGCGCTCGAACGTGGTCATGGTCGAGGCCTCGTCATTCAGATTCACGCCGCTGAGCGCGTCATTCTGCGTCTGCAACTGGGTCACCGAAGCAGTCTGCGCCGTATTCTCCGTTTGCACGCCGGAGACCGTCGATCCCAGCGTGGTCACAAAGTTGGAGTAGTAATCGGTCGGCGTCTGGCCGTTCACAATCGTTTGCTTGGCTATAGCGGCCATGGCCATGGCGTTCGAGTTGTCGCCCGTTCCTTCTCCCGCACCGGCCGCGGCAATCTGGTTCGGATCGGTCATCACCACGCTCATGTTGGCCGCGCTGCCCGCCACTACAGTCGGTTGACTGAAGATGTAGAGTGGATTGGCTGCGGTGCCGCTGTTTCCGTCATAGTCAGTCCCCGCGTTGTTCTGCGTATTGACCGCCGTGGAGATGCTGTAGGCAAGTTGATTAACTGAGTTGAGCGCGCCGGGAATGTCGGTGTCGCGCGCCGTCAGATAACCGCCCAGCGAACCGCCCCCCGTGGCCAACTGCGAGGTGATATCCGTATTGCCCACAAAAAAATCTGTCACCCCGCTCACCGTGCCGGTGGTCAACTGGTAGTTAGAATTCCCGGAAACCAGCAACGCGCCCGAGGTGGTGGTAATCGCAAGGCCGTTGTTCTCAGTCGTAATCTGGTTGATCCCGATCAACTGCGAAAGCTGGCTGATATCCTCCTGGCGCTGGTCTTCGAGCGTGCCCGCGTCGGCGTTGGGCGAGGTGGTCATGATCTGCTGGTTGACCTGCGCGATGGCAGAGGTCAGCGAATTCACCTGGCTGGTTACCCCAGCCGACTCCTGGTTCAGTGCCGACCTCTGTGAGTCTAGGCTGGCCGCGGCATTGGAGATGTCGCCGGACAGCGTTTTCGCTGCGGAAAGCACTGCCTGGCGATCTGAATTACTCGTGGGATTGGCTTCCAGCTTCGAAAATGTGTCGAAGAAGTTGGTGATGTCGCTGCCAATGTTTCCGGCGGTTGAAGTGGACGACGAGGCCGGCGTAAAGAGCGCCTGAAGCGTATTGAGCGCCGTCAGACGCGAGCCGGAGGACGAAGCCAGCTGCTGCTGCTGGTCCAGACGCGACTCCAGTACGCGATCCCGCTCGGATGTGGCGCCCGTCTCCGTCACCCCCTGGCCGATGGTGACTCCATCGATGTTGAGCGGCTGATTCTCCTGCCAGTTAGGGGTCTCCACTGTGTAGCCGGGGGTGTTGACATTGGCCACATTGTTGGCCACTACATTCAGTGCTTGCTGATCGGCATCCAGGGCCTGCGATACGATGCTCAATGCGGAGTTAATTGTTCCCAAGGCCGCTCTCCGTTCGCTGACATCCGAGCGCTTGCGGACCACCATATTCCATGGGCCCTTGGCGGTATTCCAACCGCCCGTCGTGCAACTCACGCAGCCGGCTCATCACATTCAGGTTGGCTCGCGTCGCCTCCAGCACCCTGGCAAATACCGCCATATCTCCCTTGGCCTCTTTGCACTCCAGAGCCAGCGCCGCGCGAGCATCCCCATCCTGCTGCGCCAGCCCGTTCTGCGCCAAATCGCGGTTCAGGGCCTGACAACAGAGCGCCAACTCCTCCAGCCGGTCCGCATCCAACCGCGCCAACGCCTGCGAAGCCTCTACTACCAGCTCCTTCATCTTCAAACGCCCTCGGCACTCTCCCATCTCCGGCAAGCAATCGCTCCTTTCGCCCATGGCTATCCTCGATTCACACGGGATGCGCCATCATGCTCCGTGCCCCATCCTTTCGCCTTTTATCTCCACCCCAGCACACATAGTTCATGTGCTGGGGACCCCGGTCTGGCGAAAGGGTGGGAAAGCACAAACCGGCCGTTTTCACGAAGCGCCATCCCTGGCGCCACGCATCCCCGCTCCGGCATAATTCAAATCCAGACTGCCCTTAACTGCCCAGCATCGAATCCACAACCTTCGAAGCCACAGCCGATGCCGGGACGTTGTAGGTTCCAGCCGCCAGCGCCGCCTGAATGCTGGCAACTTTGTCCATGCGAACTTCCGTGCCGCCGGCCGTCTGAGAAACCTCGCTACCCGCGCTGCTGAATGTTGCCTGGTCGCTGCTCAGCGCGCTTCCGCCCACCGTCGAGCCGCTCTTCGGCTGGGTCGTTGTGGCCGGTGCGGCTTCGGGCGTTCCAAATAGCGACTTCAATCCTTCAAGACTGCTGCGAATATCCATAAATTCATGACTCCTTGCCGATTTCATCGGCATCCCTACTAATCACAATAGTCATTTGTAGGTTTTCATGACGGTATTGCCGTGCAATTCCCCGGTTACTTGAGCGGTTACTGATGTGTTACCTTTCGGCGTAAGCTGCTGCAAAATGTGGGTAGCAATTCCAAACCCTCCATGCTCGCTCAGTCCCCGTCCCAACGCCTCGGATGCAAACGCCCCCAGCGCCCCGCCTGACCCCGAGGCCGTCTCGTTCTCTTCCCCGTCCAGGTCGTTCCCGCTGGTGAGAGGCTTCAGCATCTCCTGCATCATCTGCGCCTCAAACTCGTGCGCCGCCTTCACCAGCCGGGGCTGCGGCGTCACGGATGACAAGGTCTCCCCCGTAGCCCCCGAACCCGCCGGCATCGCTGTAATCGAACTCATCAGAGTACCTCCAGGTCGGCCTCCAGTGCGCCGGCCTCCTTCATGGCCTGCAGAATCGAGATTACATCCCGCGCACCCGCCCCTGTCCGTTGCAATTCTTGGACCAAATCCTCCACCGTCGCCCCTTCTTTCAGATCAATGCGATTGACCGGCTTGTCGGTGGCCTGCACCGTCGTCTGCTGAACCACCTGCGTCGTCCCCGTGGAACCCGGATTGGGCTGCGATACCTCGTTCACCGAGATCACGTTGACACTCAACCCGCCATGCAGAATCGAAACCGGCTGCAAGCGCACCGTGCCCCCTATCACCACCGTCCCGGTGCGCTCGTTGACCACTACCCGCGCCCGCGGAAAAACGTCCACCTCGACGCCCTCCACCTTGTCCAGCAGCGATGCCATCTCCTCATCCGGCATGGGCGTTACCTCCACCCGGCGGCTATCGATCACGCGCGACCGCTTGGCGCCCAGCGTCTTGTCAATCGATGCCCCCATTCGCTCGGCGGTATGGAAGTCGGCATCGTTCAGCACTACGCTGATCACACGCATCTGCTTCAGCTCAAAAGGCACCGCCCGCTCCACCAGCGCACCGCCGGGAACCCGCCCCGTGGTCGGATGGTTTAACAATTTGGTATTGCCTCCGCCCGTGGCCATGTACCCGCCCAGCACCAGCGACCCCTGAGCTTGAGCGTAGATCTGCCCGTCCGGACCGTAGAGCGGCGTCATCAGAAGAATGCCCCCCTCCAGCGACCTCGCATCCCCGGCCGAGGAGACGGTAATATCCACCTTGTAGCCGGGGCGGCTGAACGGCGGCAGCGTGGCCACCACAAAGACCGCCGCCATATTCTTTACCTGCATATTGCTGGCGCTGTTAGCTCCGGTCTGGGGAACCGTGATGCCCATCCGCTCCAGCACGGAGATCAGCGTCTGCGCCGGAAATACTGTCTGCGAGCTGTCGCCGGTGCCACGCAGTCCCACCACCAGCCCGTAGCCCACCAGTTGATTGTCTCGTATCCCTTCGATGGTCGCGATGTCCTTGATCCGCGCCAGGTGCCCCGCTGCCTCGGAATGGGCCTGTACCCCGAACAGCATCGAAGCAAACAGCAGCGCCACGGCCAGCGCAACCCACCACGAGAAGCTTGCGCCCCCCACGTACTCCGCCGTTCTCCTGCTCGCAACGCGCATTTCTATTCCCTATTCCCTGCCTTTAAAACACCAGCAGCTTCTGCAGGAAGCGCACTAACACGTTCTGCCGGTATGTGGAGTCGTTCACGATGCCCTTACCGGTCACTTCCAACTCAAGATCGGTCATGGCCGTCGATTGCACCTGGTTCTGCGCGCTCACATCTTCCGGGCGCACCAGGCCGCGCAGCTTGATCAGTTGCGTCTGCTGCGAGAAGGTCAACTGGCGCGTAGCCTGCACCACCAGCATCCCGTTGGGCAGCACGTCCACCACCTCGGCCCCGAAGGTTGTCGTCAGGCTGGAGTTGGTCGTGCTCTGGCCTTGCGCCGTGAGAGCCGAAGCAGCGGTCATGCCCAGCAGGTTTTGCAGGGCGTTCGAGGTCTTGAGCTTGCCAAACAGTCCTGTCAGGCCGGAGCTGGCGTTCGAGGCGCGGGAGTTCTTCACCCCGCCGTCGGTCGAGGCTGCCAGGCTCTCGCTGACCACAATCGAGACCACATCGTGCAGCCGGGCCGCTTTGGCGTCAGTGCCCAGACGCACCAGCCGGCCCGACGGACTCCAGATCGATCCTGGCGTCAACACTTCGGCCGCCTGCTGCGCTCGCACCCGCTCGATATAGTTTTTGAGCGCCGTCTCAGGCGGGGTTTCCTTGCCCGCAATCCCCGGCGTCGACTTCTTCATGAGGCTGATCGCAGCAGCCGGTTGAACCGCTATCAGCGCCACCGCCGCCAGCAAGACTCCACTCCACAGCATTCTCAATCTCATGGCCGTGCCCCCGTCTCCGTCTGCAAGGCAGCGCGGCCAGGTCCCAGGGCAATCGCCCGCACCACATTGCCGCCAATCGTTAAACGTACATCGAGCGAAGCTCCTGGCGCGGCCGGGTTCATCGCGCGAGCCTCCAGAACCGCATCGACGCGCGCCGTGTGCTCCTCCAAGATCAGCCGGTCTCCGGCGCGAATCACAGGAGGAATCTGCACATCTCTGTTCAGACCCGCCGCCCGCGGGGTTGCGCCGCCAGTCGCGCTCTGATGAGCCGCAACCAGCACCAGCCGCCCCGGACCGCCCGGAACCTGGTCATTGCGCCGCAACAGCCAACGGTCGCCGGTGTGCGGGTCGTCGATCTCGCGAACGACTTCTCCTTGCACCCCTTGCCCTAGAGTTTCAACTGAAGCCAATCCTCCCGACGAGAGCATGACTTGTGCGCGGGAACCGGCCGGCGACTGCGCACAGGCCAATGGCGCTGCCATAAGAGTCAGCACTCCAATGCTCAGCGTCATCGCCAGCCCCGATCCTGTCCGTCTCACCCACATCAGCTTTTTCCTATTCCCTATTCCCTGTTCCCTGTTCCCTGTTCTCTGTTCCCTGTTCTCTAGTGCGTCATGTTATTGACTTGGGAGTACATATCGTCAGCGGCTTTGATGACCTTGGAGTTCGCCTCATAGGCCCGCTGCGCCAGCACCATCTGCACAAACATGGTCACTACATCCACATTAGAATTCTCCAAATAGCCCTGCTGAAGGGTTCCCAGCCCCTCGGTTCCGCCCGGATTGCCCAGCACCGCATCCCCGGAGCTGAGCGTGGCCTGCAAGAGATTCGAGCCCATGCTTTCCAGGCCCCCGGGATTGGGAAAAGTGGCCAGTTGAATCTGCCCCAGTTGCGAGGGGTTCTGCTGACCCGGCAAGGTGGCGTCCACCACACCATACTGGGTGATGGTCACGGCCGTCGCATTGGGGGGAATGGTAATGGTGGGAATGATCGGGTCGCCGTCCGTGGTCACGATGGTGCCCTGGCTGTTCAGTTGAAACTGGCCGGCGCGGGTGTACTCGATGGTTCCGTCCGGCCGCTGCACCTGGAAGAATCCCGAGCCCTGGATGGCCAGATCATATTGATTGTTGGTCTGGTTCAGCGGTCCCTGGGTATTGATCACCTCGGTGGCCGCCGATTTGGTTCCCAAACCCACCTGCAAGCCCGCCGATACCGTGGTCTGGCTTTGCGCCGCTCCCGGCGTAACCAGATTCTGATAAACCATGTCCTGAAACTCCAATCGCAACTGGCGGAATCCTGTGGTCGACGAGTTGGCCAGGTTGTTGGCGATCGTGTCCAGGTTCAACTGCTGCGCGCTCATGCCGCTGGCTGCGGTATACAAAGCTCGAATCATCTTGGCTCCTCATCAAGAATCAGGGATTCTATTCCCTGTTCCCTGTTCCCTGTTCCCTGCCGTTAAACCTTCGGCAGGTCCTCGGTGGCAATCTTGTTGAACTCGGTATGGAAGACGGTCAGCACCTTCTGCATCATCTCCGCCTCGCGCTGGATCAACATCAGGTTCATCGTCCCGGGAATCACGCCCTGGTTGGCGCCCTCAATGGCCCCCTGGTGAATCGCGGCATTCTTTGATAGCACCGGCGCAACGCCCTCCGGCGCTACATAGCGGTTAACGCCCTCGGGAGTCAACTGCGTGCCCTTCGGAAAGGTGTAGACGCCCACCGTGGCCACCACGCCGCCAGCCACCGAAACGGTGCCATCCGCGCCCACCGTCACCTGGCCGGGCGGAATGGGAATTTTTTGGCCGGTAGAGGACAGCACCGCATCGCCGGCTTCCGTCACCAGTTGTCCGGCCGGGGTGCGATGAAAGCCGCCGTCGCGCGTGTAGCGCGGCCCGTTGGGGCTCTGCACCATGAAAAAGCCCTCGCCTTCAACGGCCAGATCCAGCGGATTGCCTGTCTGTTGAATCGCGCCCTGGCCCAGGTTGAGCCGATCTCCGCCCAGCAGGCCGAAGTTGTTCACCGTCTGCCCCAACTGCGAGTCCTGGGCGTCGGGCCCCAGCAGCACTGAGCGAAAATACTCCTGCTCGGCCCGGTAACCAGGGGTCGACGCATTGGACAGATTGGTGGCCGCGATGTCCAGAGCCTGAGTGCGCGCCACCAACCCGGTCATCGCCGCATAGTATCCGCTATCCATCGCGCCCCTCCTGTGCAACAAAAGGATATGCAGGTGGAGGACCGGAAGAGACTTAGAAGTGATTAGAGAAACATCATAATTGGATAAAACAGGGAATAGGGAATAGGGAATAGAAAGTAGTGAATACGGATCAGAGATCATAGGTCAGAGAAAAGAAAACCGGGCAGCGCCAGCCTCTAGCTGTTAGCTGCCCCTTGTTCCCTATTCCCTATTCCCTGTTTTATTGCAGTCCATCGCAGATGATGGTGACTTCGAAGCTGGCGTCGTCGAAATGATACGTGTGGTGGAGCTTGAACTCGGGAGACTGTACATGGAGTTTGTAATTCTGCCCGGTAATCACGGCCGGAACCGATAGCCCGCAGTTGGCCGCCAGTTCCGGCACCTTGCCCTTCCACGTGCCGGCCAGCATATTGCAGATCTCTCCGATCCCGTCCTTGACGGTATCGTCAACCTCGGTGAATTCCATGCCCGTCATGTGCGCGGCGATCTTGATGGCCGCCGAGGCCCCGCTGCGGAAGACGCAGGCCCCACTCAACACGCCGCCAAAGCCCACCACCGCGGTCACCGACTCCAGCTCGCTGGCCTCTGCCGGCCCCGTGTAGCGCTGGCTATTGACCCCCAGCATCAAACTGAAGACCTCTTCCACGCTGGCATCCAGATTCCCGGGATCGGAAATCAGATGCACGGACTCCCGCAATGAACATTCCATCGTATGCTCCATTTCCTGATTACCGCGACCACCCGCTGCCGTGAACGCGGCCCTGCGCACACCGTTTAAACTCACACAGATGCCTCCCGGCTATGCCGCATTCAGCAACGGCAACACCCGCTCCTTCACCTGCTCGGCCGTAAACGGCTTGCGAATGTAGCCCTGAGCTCCGGACTGGATAGCCTGCTTCACGGACTGCTCGCTCGACTCGGTGGTGATCATCACTACCGGGATGCCGGGAGCCAGGTTTTGCTCCCTGACCTGGCGCAGAAACTCCAGCCCATCCATCGAGGGCATATTAATGTCGGTGAGAATCAGGTCCACTTTTTGGATCTTCAACTGCTCCAGCCCTTCGACGCCGCTGCCGGCCTCGAAGACCACCAGCGTATCCAGACCCGCCTGGCGGAGCGAACGCTCCACAATCTTGCGCATCACCGAGGAATCGTCAACAATCAAGGCCCGCACTTCACTCATGCCTAATCTCCTCCGCTTCCATCTCTATCGGCTTTTCCGGCCAATCCATGAGCGGCATTCCCTCATTTGCTTCCGGTTCTCAATTCAGTGCGCCACCGGCGTTGCCGACCCGCGGTGCATGAAACTGTAGCGCCGGCCTCCCGGCCGGCTGTAGCGTGGACCTCCGGTCCACGTTTGTTTCTTCCTAGTGCGCCCCCAGCGAGCAGATCATATCCTGAATCGAGTCGCACTCCGGCATCGGTCCGCTTTGCGGCCGCCGCCACATCCTCAGCCACAGGCAATCATGAACCCTGACCAGCCGAGACTCCACCGGCCGAGCCTGTTCGATGGATTTTGAAAGCACGCGCGCCAGGACCTGCTCCGAGACAGCCTCCACCAACTCCACGGCGGGATACTTCGCGCTCAGCATGCGGGTGTGCGCCGCGCCAAACAGCGACTCCTGCACCAACCCGCTTTCCACCCTCAGACCGCTCATCCGCTCCACGGACAGGGCCAAAACCGGGTCCAGCCGGTCCTCAAATCCCATATAAAGAATCTGTCCGGCGGCCATCCGCAATGGAAGAGCGCCAAAAGCGTCTACAAACAGCCGGGGCACCAGTACAGCCAACGCATCGGCATCGTGAAACTCCAAAGGCAACACCGGACAACTCCACTGCAAGCCCAGCGCCCGGGTGACCAGTTGCTCGCTCACCCCCTGCTGACGCACCAGCCATTGGCCCAGCCTCCCGGACTTGGCCGCCCGCTGCGCATCCATTGCCTGGCGCAACTGGCTGGAGGTGATCCAGCCCTGTTCCAGCATCATCAGGCCAAGCGGAATGCGATGATGATGACTCTCGGCAGCCGGGACCCGGCCGTCCATCTCGCGGCGCACCGCCGCTGAGACCACCGCCGCCGTGCACACGGGGGAGCAACTCCAGCCACCTTCGAATATCGGCGCCTGGCGGCTGCGCCATAGATGCAGCCATCCCGAGCCGCAACCGGGATTGGCGCAGGTTTCAAACAAGGCGTTCCGCGCTCTGCCGGCCAGCCCCGCAGCACCCTGGGACTCCGCCACCCGCCGCGCAGGCTGCCCCATCTGCGCCGGCCGGCTCAGCGCCGTCAATGCATGCTCCTGGGCCTGCATCTGGGCCTGCTCCTGAGTCTGCTCCTGAGTCTGTCCTTGGCCCCGGCTCTTGTTTCGGCTCAGAATAGGCATCGGATGCTCTCCAGCCGCTGCCTGGGCGAGGCCACTTCCGTCACCCTTAAACCAAAGTTGCCGTTGACCAGCACCACCTCGCCGCAGGCCACAATCTTGTCGCCCACGATCAGGTCTACCGGGTCGGTGACATTGCGGTCCAGTTGCACCACATCGCCCGGACCGAGATCGAGAATCTCGCCCAATGGCAACTCCTTGCAGCCAAAGCGCAGCGAAACCTCCAACTCGACATCCATCAGAAGATTGATGCCTGGGCTGAGGCTCGGCGGAGGAGGCGGCGCGGGGGCATCGGCGGGCCGGGCGGCGGGCTGCGCTGCCGGCTTGGGGGCGCGCACCTCGTCGCGCACCAGAATCGTAAAAACGCGCTCGCCGGACTTCAACTGGAAGGCGCGCGAGACCTTGCTCTCCCCGCTAATCTCCTCGAACTTCTCGACGCGGCACTTTTTACCCGTCTTGGCCAACAGCTCTCCGGCCGCCGCATTGGCCACCTCTTTCAGAATCTCGCCCCAGCCGGCCTTCTGGTCCATGCCCTCGCCCACCAGGGGCGACTCCAGAATCGCGGGGTCCAGGACCACGCTGAAGCGGCCCTCTTCGTCCCCGGCGATGGTGGCGGCAAAGCCGAACACGCCCGCTGCCATTGGCTTGGGCAGCGACTCCACCAGCTCCGGCTCTCCGGCCAGAGCCTGGGAGAACAAGGTGGTTGCAGCCTCGGTCCAGCACTCAAGATAGCTCTTCATCCCTTAGCCTCGATAACTGGCCGCTCGATGCGCGCGGCGCGGTGCTCTCCCTGCCGTATGGCCTGTGCCAGGGAGAGCGTCTGGCCGCCCACCCTCCATTCGGACAGGGTGTTGGCGGCCACGTCCAGGCGCAGAACCGTGCCCGGCTCCAGGTTTTCGATGGCGCTGGCCGCCATCCGCGCCGTGGGCAGTTGCAGCGAGGCGCCAAAGCGGATGCGGCGCACCGAGGCCTCCATGCGCGCCCGCGTATCACTTCCGTGGCGGCGACGCCGGGCCCAGTCCGAGGTCAGCCGCCGCAGAATGGTGTTGGCTACCACCGCCGGAAAGGCCAGGTTGAGCAATCCAGAGCTGTGCGGCATGCGAATCTCGAAGCTCAGGCAGAGCGTCTTTTCCGTGAGCGACATGATGCGCGCCACCTGGGTCTGCATCTGGCGGCGCTCGAAGTTGAAGTTCAGCCCCACCGGCTGCCAGGCCGCGGTCAGCTCCCGGCAGATGATCTCCACCACGCTGGCCAGTATCGACTCCTCGATGTCGGTCAGCTCGCGCAGGGCGCCATCCCGCCCCTCGCCGCCCAATAATAGATCGATAATAGGAGGAGCCAAAGCCAGATCCAGTTGCAGCACGGCCAGCGCCCCCAGCGGCTCCATGCGCACCGAAGCCACGTAGCTGATCTCGGGAATGCGCAGCAGAAACTCGCTGAACGGGATCTGTTCGGCCGAGACCAGGTTGACCTGGAAACGGGTGCGCAGCCACGCCGCCAGGTTATGCGTCAGATTGCGGGCAAACTGGTCGTTCAACATGCTGATGGCGCGCAACTGCTCGGTCGAAATCTGGCCCGCGGAGGAATAATTGTAGGGGACGGCCCGCGCCCGCGCATCGGTCTTCTGCACCTCGGGCGTGGCGTTGAGCGCCGCCTGAAACATCGCGTCGATCTCGTTCTGCTTGAGCGTCTTTTCCATTTATGGCCTACCCTCGAAAAACAGGGGTCAGAGATCAGGGGTCAGGGATCAGTGAAAAGCCCGCACACCCGTCCGTCTTCTCTAATCCTTAGTCCCTGTTCCCTGTTCCCTATTCCCTATTCCCTGCTTTTTCACCGCCGCGCCCGTTCCGCTTTCTGGGAGCGCGGCCGCTCAAAAGCCCCCTTCGCCGCCAAATCCTTGAGCGCGCCCCTCAGATGCACCACCGCCGAGGCATGAACCTGAGAGACCCGCGACTCCACTACCCCCAGTGCCAGGCCAATCTCGTGCATGGTCATCTCCTCGTAGTAGTAGAGGCTCATCACCAGGCGTTCCCGGTCGGGCAGATTTTGTATGGCATCGGTCAGCCGCTCTTCCAGCTCGCCCCTGAGGCAGTTGAACAGCGGGTCATCCTCGGGACGGCTGGGAATATAGGACAGCTCCTCCTCGCCCGAGTCCTCGTTGCGCTCCAGGTGCAGGGTGCCGATTTCCAAACCTTTTAGATCGCCCAGCAGTTGCTGGTACTCGTCTAAACCCAGCGCCATCTCCTTGGCCACGTCGCCCTCGTCCGGCGCGTGCCCCATCCTGGCCGTCAAAGCCCGGATAGCCTCTTCCACCGCGCGGCCCTTCCGGCGCAGCTCGCGCGGACTCCAGTCCAGCGTTCTGAGGCTGTCCAGAATCGCTCCCCGGATGCGGAACTGCGCATAGGAGCGGAACTGAACCTTTTTGGCCGGGTCGAATTTGGAGAAAGCATCCATCAAGCCAACCACCCCGGCCGAGACCAGGTCCTCAATGTCCACATGCTGGGGCAGCCGCTCGTGAATCCGGCGGGCCAGAAAACGCACAATCGGCAGGTGCTCAAGCAATACCCGCTCCTGCTCGCTGGTCAGCACCGGCAGTTGCGTGCCGCCCGGAGGATAGCCGTCCCCGGGAGGAGTGCGCCGCGGAGCCCTCTGACTTGCAACCGTATTCGCCGTTTCTGTCGCCATCAATGCCCCTTCTTTACAAACCTCTAACTTGGCTCTACCCTGTTCCCTGTTCCCTGCTTTTTCAACGCACCGTTCCCACCGGCCGCAGGCGAATCTCCGGAGGAATCTCCCCTGCGGCCACTACCGCCAGACGAGGCATCACCGGCTCCAGCCAGCGCTTGACGTGATAACGGGCTGGACTAGGACATAAAAGCACGGGAAGCGCCGCGGCGGAGGAGGCGGGGATAAGCCGCCTCAAAGAATCGGCCAGGCGGCGGACCACAGGCGTTCCCGGCGTGGCATTCGACGCCAGCATCCTTTGGCCCATATCCGGCGAAAGCGTGTTTTGAATCTCCTCTTCCAGCGCCCCATCCAGCAGCAGAACCGGCAACTGGCCTTCGCCGTCCAGCAGCGGTTGAATCAGCCTCCGGCCCAGCGATTGGCGCGCGGCCTCCACCAGCGCCACCACGCCCTTATTCACCGGCGCTGTCTCCAGCATCGATTCCAGAATCGTGCCCAGGTCGCGGATCGAGACCCGTTCGCGCAGCAGTTGTTCCAGTACCCGGCCCACCTCGCCCAGGGTGAGCAGCTTGGGAACCAGTTCCTCCAGCAGCTTGGGATGGCTCTCATTGAGCGCATCCATCAGGCGCTTGGTCTCCGAGCGGCCCAGCAGCTCCCAGGCGTGGCGGCGGATCAGCTCTCCCAGGTGGGTAGTGATCACGGTAACCGCATCCACCACCGAGTAGCCGGCTGCGTTAGCCTGGTCCTCCAGAGCCCGCTCAATCCAGATGGCGGGCACCCCAAAGGCCGGCTCCCGCGCCTCCTTGCCAGCCAGCGGACGCCGGTTGGGATCGCCCGAGACGGCCAGCAGCAGCGCACCCTCGGTCTGCCAGCGGCCAATCTCCATCCCTCGCAGGCTGAACAGGTACTCGCGCGGCCTGAGGCGCAAGTTGTCGCTGATATGTACCGGGGGAACCAGAAAGCCCATCTCCGCGGAAAGATGGCGGCGCAGCGCACGCACCCGGTTCAGCAGTTGCCCGCCCTGCTTCTCGTCCACCAGCGGAATCAGTTGAAAGCCAATCTCCAGGGTCAGATCCTCCAGGCGCAGCAGGTTGGCCAGATCGGTGTTCTGCGCCTCGCCCGGCTTTTTTTTCTCCACCACCCCCGCCTCGGCTGGCGGGGCTGCGGCAGCGCTCATCGCCACCCGGCGTCCGGCAAAAAACAGAAGCCCTGCCACCGTCAGGAAGGCCACTTTGGGCAATCCTGGAATCAGGCACATGGCTCCGGAGACCATGCTGGCCACGTAGAGGGTGACCGGCTTGGCCAGGAGCTGGGCGCGAATTTCGCCACCCAGCAACCCGGCCGAGTTGGCGCGGGTCAGGGTGATGCCCGCGGCAACCGAGACCAGCAGCGACGGAATCAGGGTGACCAGCCCGTCGCCCACCGTCAACACCGTGTAAGTGCGCGCCGCCTCGCCCAGTTCGATGCCCTGCTGCAGGGTTCCAATCAGCAGGCCGGCGATGATGTTGATGCCGGTAATCAGAATCGTGGCCAGAGAATCCCGCTGGTTGAAGCGCGCCGCGCCATCCATCGCGCCGTAGAACTCCGCCTCGCGGGCAATCGCCTGACGGCGCTTGCGCGCTTCCAGTTCGTCGATCAGGCCGGCGTTCATGTCCGCGTCGATGGCCATCTGCTTGCCCGGCAACGCATCCAGTGTGAAGCGGGCGGTCACTTCGGCGGTTCGGACTGCCCCATGCGATACGACCAGAAATTGAATCGCGATCAGGGCCAGAAACAGCACGAAGCCGACCACGTAGTTGCCGCCAACAACAAATTGCCCAAAGGCCTCAATCACCTTGCCGGCGGCAGCCGTGCCCTCCGAACCGTGCAGCAGAATCCTGCGGCTGCTGGCGATATTCAGTGAGAGCCGGAAGAGCGTCAGCAGCAACAATAATGTCGGAAAGACGCTCAACTCAACCGCGCGGCGAATCTGCACCGCGGAGAGAAAGACGACGATCGAAGCGGCCATCGACAAGCTCAGCAGAAAGTCCAGCGCAAAGGCCGGCAGCGGCACCAGCATCACGAAAATCACGCTGATGGTGACAATCGGCAGCACGTACTCGCGCAGCCGATTCAAAAACGACCCAGCGGGCAAAGGACCGGCGGCCATGGCGGTAGTGCTCATTGGGAATCTCCTCTAAAAGGTGGAGTGCCGGAACCAGGACGCCCGGTTTGTTTGGCTGCCTGGGCGGCTGCTTGCGCCTGCCCTCGGGCCGCCGCCTCGCGCGCTCTCCGCTCGCGCATCTCGGCCTCCAGCCGCTGGCGGTAGAGGTAGGCAAGAATGGAGGCTACCGCGGCATACAGATCCACCGGAATCGGCTGGCCAACCTCCACCGAGCGGTAGAGCGAGCGGGCCAGCGGAGGGTTCTCGATAATCGGCACCCCCGCCCAGCGGGCCTCGGCCTTGATCTCCTCGGCCAGCAGGTTGCGCCCCTTGGCCATCATCTTGGGCGCTTCCATGGTGGCAAAATCGAAGCCCAGGGCCACCGCATAGTGCGTCGGGTTGGTCAGCACCACGGCGGCCTTCGATACGTCGGCCTTCACCTTGCGGCGGCGCGCCGCGCGCTGCAGGTTGCGGATGCGCCCGCGAATCTGCGGGTTGCCCTCGGTCTCCTTGTACTCGTCGCGCAGATCCTCGCGACTCATCTTCAGCCGCTTCTCGCGGCTCTGCCACTCCACCAGGTAGTCGATCAGAGACCAGGCAAAAAGCAGCCATGCAGCGGCCAGCAGCATCCCATAGACTTCCCCGCCCAGCAGCTCCAGACGCGTGGTTGAAAACGGGGGAATGGTCATCTGCCTGGCGATGCGCTGCACGCAGAAGACCGCCAGAATACTGGCCGGAATCAAGGACTTGGCCAGCCGCGCGGCGGCCCTCAGTGAAAAGAGGTTCTTGATGTTGGAGACCGGGTTGATGCGATCCAGTTTGAAGCCCACCGCCCCGGCATGGAAGTTGACCCCGCCGGTCTGCAAGACGCCCACTCCGAGCGCGCCCGCAACCACGGCCGCCATCACCACCCCCGGCGGCCCGAGTATCTCGAAGGTCAGCTTGCGCAGAGCAGAGAGTGTCGGCTGGATCTCACTGGGCTCCCAGTGGGCAGCAAGACCAAGATTGAGGAAGACGGAAAAGTTGTCTCGCCAGATGAGAATAAGATGGCTGCCCACCGCGCCCAGCACCATCACCCCGGCCAGCGTTCCGGCCGCGGCTGACAGCTCGCGGCTGTGCAGTATGTCGCCTTCCTTGCGCGCTTTCTCGCGCCGGTGCTGCGTTGCCTGTTCGGTGGGCTCTCCGGGCATGGGCTATCCTCCCAGCCCTAAAGCCGAAACCAGCCCCGCCGTCTGGCCGGGCGCGGCGATCAAACGCTCCGCCAAGTCCAGCAGCCCGCTGAAGCGGGCCTCGATGAAGCGCGGCCAAAGAGCCAGCGAGCCGATCAAAATGGCAAAGCCGGTCAGGGTCTTCATGGGAACGGTCAGCATCATCACCGGCAATTGCGGGCTGAGCTTGCCCAGCAGGGCTACGGAGATTTCCACCAGCATGGTTGCCGCCAGCACCGGCGCGGCTAACTCCACGGCGGCCAGAAAAATGCCCCCGGCGGCGCGCACAATCTCCAGCGCGGATATGGGAGCCAGAGCGAAGCTGCCCAGCGGCGCCGCGTGGAAGCTGCGCACCATCGAGGCCAGCATGATCCGGTCAAGACCGGCAGTAATGATCACCAGCGTGCCCATCAACTGAAACAGGTCGCCCAATAGCGGCGTTTGAATCTGTGAGGTCGGGTCCAGCAGGTTGACCATTGAGAAGCTGAACTGCACGCCCAAAATCTGCCCGGCAAAGATCAGCATCTCGTTCAGCAGCGTGAGGGTGAGTCCGTAAACCAGCCCTACGGCCAGCTCCCCCAATAGTGAGGAGAAACCAAGAGTGAGCCGGGCGTTGGGCAGCGTGGCCACCAGCGGCGCCAGCAGAAACGCCACCGCGCCCACAAAGATCGCCTTGACGCGCATGGGCAATGCCGTCGAGGAAAAGAACGGAGCAAAGGCCACCATCCCGCTCACCCGCACCAGGGTCAGCGTCATGGCAGTCAGAAAGCTCGCCCAATCCGGCATCATTTCCTTTCAGTTGTCAGTTCTCAGTTCTCAGTTCTCAGTCGTTCGCTGTTAGCTGTTAGCTGTCAGCTGTTCGCTGCTTTTCCTACCCAATGTAACGGTGTAAATCCTCCAGCAGCCGAATCGTATACGACGCCATCCGGCCCAGAAACCAGGGCATGCCCACCAGCAGAATCATGGCGATGGCCGCCAGCCGAGGAACACTGGTCAGCGACTGCTCCTGCAAACTGGTCAGGGTCTGGAAGAGGCTCAGCACAAAGCTGATCACAATCGTCGCCATCAGCAGCGGCGCGGCCAGAATCAGCGCCTCCTTCATCAGCTGGCGAAGTATTTCGGCAACCAGGTCAGGCGTCATCTTCCCTCCCCTCAAAAGCTCTTCAACAGCGAGTTGGCCAGCAGGTTCCAGCCGTCCACCATCACAAACAGCAGAATCTTCAGCGGCGTCGAGACCACCACAGGCGGCAATTGGAACATTCCAATCGAGGTGGTAACCGACGCCGTCACCATGTCGATCAGCAGAAACGGCAGGAACAAGACCGCGCCGATGGCAAAGCCCGCCTTCAACTCGGAGAGAATGTAGGCCGGCATTACCACCCGCATGGGCAGGTCGTCGGCCTTCGCGGGCCGCGGAATCTGACCGGCGGCGGTAAACAGGGCCAGGTCCTTCTCCCGCGCGTACTTCAGCAGAAAGTGCTTGATCGGCTGTGCGCCGCGGTCGATGGCCTCCATGCCGGTGATCTGACCCGCGCGAAAAGGCTCAACCGCCTGCTGGTCCACCTGATTGAGCACCGGCGTCATCAAAAACCAGCTCATCATCAGTGCCAGGCCCATCAACGTGGGGTTGGAGGGCGCCGTCTGCGTCCCCAGCGCCTGGCGCAAAAAATGGAAAACCACCAGCAGCCGCACCATCGGCGTCGCCACCATCAGAATCGACGGCAGCAGCGTAATCAGCGTCAGGACCAGAAGAATCGTCCACGGCGTTGAATCCGACGGATGCAGCTTTGCATTCAGATCAGGCAAAAATGGCACGCTTGCCGGAGCCGCCAGAAGCAGGAAAGCTACCATGAGACCCTCGCCGCCTGCGGCTTCGCGCCCCGCTGCCTGCTCGCGGCCTCTCGCTCGCCCGTGGGCCGCAACGCCCGTTCATCCAGCGCATAGAAGGCCGGCGCCCCTTCCGGCGAAGTGGCCACCAGAAATCGCCGCCCTTCGGCCTCCACCAGCGCCAGCGACTGGCGCGGAGCCAGCGCAATCCGTTCCAGCAGTTCCAGCCTCGGCTGTCTGCGCCCGCCGCCGCGCAACCGCCCCAGCAGCCAGCCCGCCAAGCCGCCAATCTGGCCGCCCTCCGGCCTGATCTTCTCGCTTGCTTTCATTCGTCGGCCTCTCCGCGCCTTTTTGAGCGACTAGCGCCTCAGTCCCTATTCCCTATTCCCTATTCCCTGTTCCCTGCTTTTTCACACCAGACGGGTCAAGCGCACCGCCAACTGCGTATCAACCACTTCAAACTCGCTCCAGGCCAGTTGCACATCGCCGCAGGCCAGCGGCAAATCCTCGCCATGAGCCCATTGCGTCTCAATCACCTGGCCCGGCTCCAGGCTGAGCAGGTTGTGTACCCGAAAATCCCGCACCGGCACGGCCACTTCCAACTCCACCGGAAGTTGCGCCACCGGCTCGGTGAGCTTGATGATGGCCCCTTCCGGCGTGTGAAACGTTGGCACCAGCGCCTCTTCGACGCTAGACTCGACCGCCACCGCCTCAGGGGTACGAGGCGGCGCGCTGGCAGGCGGCGGCATTGGGCGTGCGGTTGCCATTCTTTTAGAAATTAAGCAGAAAGATGACCAGAAATGAAACAGTCGGATTGGGAAAAATTAATGAATGGCTGAATCGCCCAGCGCCTTGATGAATCGGCAAGCGTCTTGAGACGTTCAGGCCTTCGCCGCTGTGGAATCGGTTCTGGTTCAATAAAGTCGGTTCTAGTTCAAGGGGGTCGGTCCTGGTTCAACGAAGTCGGTCCTGCTTCAACGGAATCGGTTCTGGTTCAACGAAGTCGGTTCTAGTTCAACGAAGTCGGTTCTAGTTCAACGGGGTAGGCCCTTGGTTCAACCAATAATGCCCCGTGCCCCATCCATTCGCCTTCTTTCTGGCGAATGGGTGGGAAACCACAGACCTCATAGCGCGCAAGCGCCGCACGCCTGGACGGCCAGTCCCCAACATCGCTGCTACACTGGTAACAACACCAAAATGCGGTCTTCCGCGCCTCAATAAGCCCGGAATCCGCCCCCAGCGAGGCCAAACTCCATGTCTGAATCGAATCAAAACCAGCAGATCACCGCCACCAGCCTGCGCCTAAAAATCGGCCTCGCCGAGATGCTCAAAGGCGGCGTCATCATGGACGTGATGAACGTCGAGCAGGCGCGCATCGCCGAAGAGGCCGGCGCAACCTCCGTCATGGCCCTCGAGCGCGTTCCCGCCATGATTCGCGCCGAGGGCGGCGTAGCCCGCATGGCCAAGCCCTCGCTCATCAAAGAGATCATCAAGGCCGTCTCCATCCCCGTCATGGCCAAGGCCCGCATCGGCCACTTTGCCGAGGCCCAAATCCTCCAGGAGCTGGGCGTCGACTTCATCGACGAGAGCGAGGTCCTCACCCCCGCCGACGAGGCCCACCACATCGACAAGCACGCCTTCACCACGCCTTTTGTCTGCGGCGCGCGCAACCTGGGCGAGGCTCTCCGCCGTATCGCCGAGGGCGCGGCCATGATCCGCACCAAGGGCGAAGCCGGCACCGGCGACGTAGTCTTCGCCGTCCGCCACATGCGCCAGATTATCCGCGAGATGCGCGCCCTCACCGTCCTCAGCGAGCAGGAACTCTACGCCGCCGCCAAGGACCACCAGGCCCCCTACGAACTCATCCGCATGGTCGCCCAAACCGGCAAGCTGCCCGTCCCCAACTTCTCCGCCGGCGGCATCGCCACCCCCGCCGACGCCGCTCTCATGATGCAGCTCGGCGCCGAGGCCATCTTCGTCGGCTCAGGAATCTTCATGAAGGAGCGCGCCACGCCTCTTGATGTCGAGAACGATCCCAAGGAGCGCGCCGAAGCCGTTAGCCGAGCCAAGGCCATCGTCGTAGCCACCACCCACTACAACGACCCCAAAATTCTCGCCGAAGTAGCCGAGCAGGTCACCGGAACCATGAAAGGCCTGGCCGCCGCCGGCCTCGAAGAAAAGGACCAACTCCAAACCCGCGGCTGGTAGCCACCTGCGGTGGGGCCAGCTGCTTCGCATCGATGTTTTGAAAGGGCACGGCTTTAGCCGTGCCATATGCGCACCAATCGATAGCGCGGCTTTAGCCGCCGAGGGAAGATTGGCTTTGTATCAGGGCACGACTTCAGTCGTGCCGCACAGCCATAAATAAATGCCCGGGCTTTAGCCCCTGTGGGAATTCTTCGTCAGATTTGCCAGCCCGCCCCTTCCCATTTGTATTGTCATGTGGTATAAAGCATTTAGTCGCACATCTGCATCGGTCAGTGGCCGAAGCTAAACCAAGATGGCGATCTAGGAGACTATTATGAAAAGCCAATCGGCGAAGCCCGCCGTTGTTGTATCCTTCCCGTTTCACTCTTTCCGCAACATTAGCTGCCCCGAAGACATTGAGAACGACCGCAAAGTCTTCAGCGGCCAAGCCCCTGTCACCTCAGTGTTGCACTTGCCAACCGACGCTAACGTCCGCGATTACCTGCTTGAAGCGGAAGGTAAGCAGCGGAAGCGCCCGACGCAGGTCAACAAGGAAATCCGGCAGACGCTGGAGAGCAAGCCCTTTGTGTTCTCGATCCTCAATGGCGGCGTTGTAATCGTAGCTCGCAAACACGAGGTCGACGAGCAAAAGAAGATCCTGCGGCTCACGAATCCCAGCATCATCAACGGATCTCAGACGCAAGGCGTGCTGAACGATTTCTTCGATAGTCTCGCCGCCAACGACGAGGATGGACCGCCGATTCACATTAAATATGAACTTATCGTCACCGATGACGAGGACCTCATCGGCGAAACATCCATCGCGCGGAACTTCCAGAATGACGTTGCCAGCATCTCCATCGCAGGCCGTCGCGGCCAGCTCGACGAGTTGGAGCGCGCTTTACGGAGGGAAGACAAGGACTCAAAGCTGCAGAAGAAGGAGACGCAGCTTTCGGATGATTACGTGCAGACGGAGAAGCTACTGCAGGTCATCACCGCGCTCATCCCGGCTTCCCTTTGGCCGAAGCCGAACGAGGCCGAGAACCCCAACAAGGTCTATTCCTACAGCATGAAGGCGAAGTGCCTGAAGGAATTTCAGGAGACCTTCATCAAAGCCCATGACACGGTGGACCAGAATCACAAGGCGGCGAAGGAACTCTACCAGTTCTACCTCGACATCGCTCCGCAGGCGTTGGTGTTGTACGAGAAGTGGAAGTCGCACCAGGGGTTCGCCGGCACCGGGATCCGCTCCATCACCCGTGAGCAACGCGAAATTGTGGAAGTGCCTGACGGCATCATCTTCCCGATCATCGCGTCGCTCTCGGCCTTCGCGAAGAAGACCGAAAAAGGGTGGAAGATCTCGCCGCCGGACGCTTTCAAAGATTCGGAAATTATCCGCGCTGCCAAATCCGTTTACCAGAACATGGCGGGCTCAAACCCCTGGATCATGGGGAAGAGCCCAGCCTGCTATTTCGCGCTGTACCAGATCACCTCAATTTACCAGCGCCTTTCGGCGTGATTCAGACGCGAAAACCTGGAGGGCCGCCCCCAAAGGCCCTTTCCGGGGGCCGTGTTCTACCGTTAAACATCTAGCCGGACTCTCCATCCTTCGCCTCCTTTGCGAAGGACGGCAAACCGTCCCCATTCGTTCCCCGAGCCGAAGGCCGCTGGCCCCACCGCAGGTGGCGCAGGTGTTTGACACGGTAAACAATTATGTGTACTCTTGGCCCATGAACAGCGCCGAGTTCCAAAGGTGGTTGAAGAGCAAGGGCGCCAAGTTCGACCGCTCGCGGGGCAAAGGTTCCCATATGTACGTGACCCTGAATGGCAAGACCACCGTAATGCCCACGCACAGTACTGAGATGCGCACCGGCACGTCGAGAGCATCAAGCGCCAACTCGGCCTGAAAGGAGAAAAGTGATGCTGCAATACGCCGCAAAGTTGACGCCAGGCCTGCCAGAAGAGGGCGGCTACACCGTGACCTTCCGCGATGTTCCCGAGGCGATTACCGAGGGCGAAACGCTGGAAGACGCTCTCAAGTACGCGGCCGAGGCATTGGAGTTAGCTCTTGAGCATTATCTCGACGAGCGCCGCGTCACTCCCGCTCCCACCGCCAAACGGAAGGGAGAATATCTCATCGCATTGCCCGTGAGCCTCTCGCTCAAGTGCGCCCTGCTCAACGAGATGATTCGCCAGGATGTGCGCCCGGCGGAGTTGGCCAAGCGCCTGAAGACGAGCAAGCAGGAGGTCAATCGGCTGACCACCCTCTCTCACGCCACAAAGGTGGACCGCATCGTCGAAGCCTTCCATGTTCTCGGCAAGGAACTCACCATATCGGTCGCTTAGTGGGCCGGGTGCGGAAGGAAGGGTGGGGCGGGGGTAGCGATTTCTGCCCGCTGATGCACTGACCACTGACCACTGATCACAGACCATTGTCCTTAAATCGTGTGACGCAAATTACATGTGATGTTCATCTTGACCCTTATTACGCTAAATATGTGCAAAATCGAACAGTAGAGGTGTGACGCTGGTCACAGCCGACTGTTATTACTCCTGCGTAACTTCTCCTTCATCCAACGGGGAACCTATGGCGGCTCCCTTTGAGGGGGTCCAAGCCGCCACGGTTTCTCCGGTTCCCGCACACGGAGCGAGGTAGGCATGGGTCAATCAATTTGGAATTCGATGCAGCAGAAGGGCTACAGCCGCAGGGATTTTCTTCAATTCTGCGCTGCCGCCGCAACCGTGGCCGGGCTGGGTCAATCCGGCGTGGCCCAGGTCGTCTCAGCCTTCGAGAAAAAAGAAAAACCGGCTGTTGTATGGATGCACTTCCAGGAGTGCACCTGCTGCAGCGAGTCCTTTATCCGGGCATCGCACCCCATCGTTCTGGACGTGCTGCTCGACGTGCTGTCGCTCAACTACACCGAGACGCTGATGGCGGCCTCCGGCTTCCATGCGGAAAAGTGCCTCTCCGACACCATCGAAAAGAACAAGGGCAAGTACATCGTGCTGGTGGAAGGCGCCGTGCCGACCAAAGACGACGGCGTCTACTGCATGATCGGCGGAAAAACCGCCGAATCCATCCTGCAGACTGTCGCCAAGGATGCGGCTGCCATCGTGGCCTGGGGCAGTTGCGCCTCCAACGGCTGCGTGCAGGCCGCCAAGCCCAATCCCACCGGCGCCACGCCGATTTACAAGCTCGTGGACAAGACAGTGATCAACGTCCCCGGCTGCCCGCCCATCGCCGACGTGATGATGGCCGTGATCACTCATCTTCTGGTCCTGGGACAGGTTCCGGCGCTTGACTCGCAGGGCCGGCCCAAGGAGTTCTATGGACGCCGCGTTCACGACACCTGCTATCGCCGCCCCAACTACGACGCCGGCCTCTTCGTCGAGTCCTTCGACGATGAGAACGCGCGCAAGGGCTATTGCCTCTACAAGATGGGCTGCCGCGGTCCGGTCACATACAACGCCTGCTCGGTGACCAAGTGGAACGAAGGCACCAGCTATCCCATCCAGTCCGGCCACGGCTGCATCGGTTGCAGCGAGGCGGGCTTCTGGGACAACGGACCGTTCTATCAGCACCTGGCCTCCTTCCCCGGCTTCGGCGTCGAGAGCACCGCGGATACCGTGGGCACGGTCGTCGGAGTAGCCACGCTGGCCGGTGTTGCCGCCCACGCCGTGGTAACCAATATTCGCAAACGCAAAGTGATTGCGGAAGTTCACGCTGAAGATCTTAAGGAGTCCTAAGAGCCTATGACACGCATCGTCGTCGATCCGGTTACTCGCATTGAAGGCCACCTGCGCATCGAGGCAGTAGTGGAAAATGGCGTCATTACCGACGCATTCAGCGCAGGCACCATGGTGCGCGGCCTGGAGAAGATTCTCATCGGCCGCGATCCCCGCGACGCCTGGGCCATCACCGAGCGCGTCTGCGGAGTGTGCACCACAGTTCATGCTCTGACCAGCGTGCGCGCCGTGGAAAATGCGCTGGGCATTACCATCCCGCCCACGGCCGAAATCATCCGCAACATCATGATGACCACGCAGTACGTGCAGGATCACGTGATCCACTTCTATCACCTGCATGCGCTCGACTGGGTGGACATCGTCAACTGCCTCAAGGCCGATCCCAAGAAGGCCGCGGAGTTGGCGGGCTCTTTCTCCAAGTGGGACAAAAACACACCCGCCTATTTCTCCGAGGTGCAGGACAAGGTCAAGGCCTTTGCCGCCAGCGGCCTGGGCATCTTCGCCAACGGCTATTGGGGCCATCCAGCCTACAAGCTACCGCCGGAGGTGAACCTGATCGCCGTGGCTCACTATCTGGACGCCCTGGTATGGCAAAAGGAACTGGTCAAGATTCACACCGTCTTCGGCGGCAAGAATCCGCACCCGAATTATCTTGTGGGCGGCGTTCCCTGCTCCATCAACATGAATGAAGTGGCCGCCATCAACTCCGAGCGGCTCAACCTGGTCAAGCGGCTGATCGATCAGGCGGATGAATTCCTCAACCAGGTCTATATCCCCGATCTGCTGGCCGTTGCCTCCTTCTACAAGGACTGGGCCAGCTATGGCGGTGGATTAAGCAACTACCTCAGCTACGGCGAGTTCCCCACCAAGGGCTACAACCAGCCGGACTCGTTCAAGTATCCGCGCGGTGTCATCCTCAATCGCGACCTCAGCCACGTCTATCCGGTCAACGCAACCGATTCGCAGGAGATCAAGGAGTACATTGCGCACTCCTGGTACAGCTACGAAAAGGGAGACAGCGAAGGCGTTCATCCGTGGGCAGGCGAAACCAATATCAAGTACACCGGGCCCAAGCCGCCTTTCGAGTCGCTGGAAGGCTACGAGAAGTACTCCTTCCTGAAGACTCCGCGCTGGAAAGAAAATCCAATGGAGGTGGGTCCGCTGGCCCGTCTGCTGGTAGCTTTTGCCTCCGGTCGCACGGACGTGCAGGAGCTGGTGAAGGCGACACTGGGCAAGCTCAACGTCCCCGTCACAGCGCTCTTCTCTACGCTGGGCCGAACCGCGGCGCGAGGCCTGGATGCCGCGCTGGCCATGATCTGGCTCAAGGAGTACTACGGCCAATTGATGGATCACGTGAAGATCAACGAGGTCTCCACATTCAATGGCCAGTTCTGGGAACCCAGGACCTGGCCCAAGGATGCCGAGGGCGTTGGCCTCACCGAGGCTCCGCGCGGCGCGCTGGCTCACTATATCAAGATTCACAACGGCGCCATCGAGAACTATCAACTCGTGGTGCCAACCACCTGGAACGGCTCGCCGCGCGACGCCAAGGGGCAGCGCTCCTCCTTTGAGCAGGCGCTGATCGGCACGCCGGTAGCAAAAATCGACGAGCCGGTAGAGATTCTGCGCACCATCCATTCCTTTGACCCGTGCCTGGCCTGCGCCGTGCATTTGTACGATCCGCAGGGACGGCACCTAGCCCAGGTTTCCTTCGAGTGATGCCCATGAGTACACCGAACATTGTTGCAGGCAGCGGATCGCGGGATGTGCAGCCAGTCGAATATCGGCGCATCTATGTGTGGGAACTGCCGGTGCGTGCTTACCACTGGATCAACGCCATCGCCCTGGTGGCGTTGTGCGTCACCGGCTACCTGATCGGCGCGCCCATTCGCGCCTTTTACGCGGCCGAGGCTTACCAGCAATACTGGTTCGGCTGGGTGCGCTTCATTCACTTCCTGGCCGCTTTCATTTATGTTTTCAACTTCCTGGCGCGTCTTTACTGGGGCTTCGTCGGCAACAAGTACTCCCACTGGAACGCCTTCTTTCCGCTGAGGAAGGCGCAACAGCATGAGATTCGCGAGGTCATCGAAGCCGACGTGCTGCAAACCAAGATGCACGGGCCCATCTCCCTCGGCCACAACGCGCTGGCTGGTGTGATCTATTTCGGCACCTTCCTCGCGTTCGTCTTCCAGACCATCACCGGCTTTGCTCTCTACTCCAGCATGAGCAATTCGTTTCTGCCGCGGATGTTTACCTGGGTCGTTCCGCTGATGGGCGGCGAATTCAGCGTGCGCTTCTGGCACCACACGTTCATGTGGTTCTTTGTCACCTTTGTCATCATTCACGTCTATCTTGCCTTCTATCACGACTACATCGAGGGGCGCGGCACGGTATCCTCGATCATCGGTGGATGGAAGTTCGAGCGGGAGACGCGTGATACCAGGGAATAGGGAATAGGGAATAGAAATCGCAGCGGGGACTATATTGCCGGAGAATAGTGGGAAGACATTGGTGCTGGGGCTGGGCAACGTCATCATGGGCGACGAAGGAGTCGGCGTCCATGTTGTAAGGGCGATAGAGCAGTCTCTGGCAAAGCGCCCGCTGCCCGGCAATGTGGAGTGCTTGGACGGCGGCACGGGCGGATTCGTTCTGCTCGAGCCGCTGCAAGAGGCCAGTCGCATCATCCTCATCGACGCAGCCGCCGACGGCAATCCCATCGGCACAGTCACCCGCACCACACCGCGCTTCTCGCGCGACTATCCGCCCACGCTCACCGCACATGACATCGGCGTCAAAGATTTATTGGACGTCTTTTACATCCAAGGCGGAGATCCCAATGTAGTTCTCTACGCCATTACCATCGATCCAAAGCAGTCCATCTCGATGGAGCTATCGCCAGAGATCGCCAAGGCAGCCGAAGTGGCCGTCGCCGAAATCCTGGCGGAGTTGGAGTCCAACTCCGCCATCTGATTATTTCGCTCGCGCATTCAGCTTCTCGATCACCTGTTTCAACGCATCGAGCTTCTGCCCTGCTTCGCCGAGTTTGCCCGACGCCGTCAACCGCTGATAATCGTCAAAGTCTTTGCCTGCCTGAGCAATCAGCGCCTTCAAATCCTGCTCGGGTTGCGGCGCGCCTGCCGGAGCCGTCGCTGCCGGCGCTGTTGTAGACTCGGATGCGCTCAGCGACGAAACCCCGCCACCAAACAATGACGACAGCGCCGCCTCGAAGGTTGGCCCGTAGGCGAGCTTATCCTGCAGGGCCAGCACCACCAGACGCAACTCCGGCATGGGGCTGGTGGTGGCTTGCAGATAAATCGGCTCCGCATAAAGCAGCGCGCGCCCGGAAGGAATCACCAGCAGCGTTCCCCGCCGCACATGCGAGCCTTGCTGATTCCACAACGTCAACTGGCCGGAGAGCTGCGCGTTCTGATCGATGCGCGACTCGATTTGAATCGGCCCATCCACCAGCCTGGTCTTGGGAAAGTCATAAACAATCGAAGTCCCATAGTGCTCGCCGTCCGAGCGTCCCGCAATCCATCCGATCAGGTTAGGCCGGTTGGCCGGCGTGAAAGGCAGAATCTCCACAAACTCGGCGCCAGTTTCGCCCGGCAGTTTCATCAACACGAAATTCGGCTGCATCGTTTGTGTCTGCTGCTCTCCGCCCGAGCCCATGCCAACCTCCGAGGCAACCGTCCACAAGTCTTCCCGGTTATAGAAGACTTCAGGATTGGTCATGTGATACAAACCGTAGACCTCCGCCTGCAACCTGAGCAGTAGTTCGGGGTAGCGCACGTGCTTGCGCAAATCAGCCGGCATGAGCGCGGCATCCTTGAACAGATTGGGGAAGATCGCGCGATAAGCCGCCAGAATCGGGTCTTGAGAGTCGAAGACATAAAACGTAGTCGTTCCGTTGTAGGCGTCCACCACCACCTTCACGCTATTGCGCATGTAGTTGATGGGTTGACCATTGACGAAGTAATGCGTCGCGTAGGGATATGTGTCCGACTGCGTGAATGCATCGAGAATCCACGAGAGCCGGCCATCGTCGCCCAGCACGATATAGGGGTCCTGATCGAAGGTGAGGAAGGGCGCGAGGGCCGCAACGCGCTCTAGCACGCCGCGCCGCATCAGCAGACGGCTCTGGGCGTTCACATCGTCGCTGAAGGGCAGCTTGGCCAGGTCGCCTCGGTCAAAGGCAATCAAAATGCGCCGCAGCAATCCGCCTAATTCGATGCCGCCCGTGCCCTGGTAGGAAGTCAGGTTATTGCTGGCGCCCTGAGGATAGTTGAACTCCTGCTGCCGCGTCATGACGTAGACGTCAGTGTTGGTCATTTCGCCAAAATAAATTTCCGGGCGCGTAACATTGAGGCTCGGCGATGTGCTTTGCACCGGCATATTGCTCAACAGAAGCGTGGGCATGCCCTCCGGCGTGAATCCATTCACCGGGTTCATCGTAATGCCGTAGCCGTGGGTGTAGATCAGTTTGTCGTTGATCCAGTTGCGGCTGCTCTCCGGGAGCTTGTCCACGTTCATCTCGCGCGCGGCCAGCATCACCTCGCGCATGGAGCCGTCGATCTGGTATCGATCGATATCAATGTCTGGGAAATCGTAGTAGGTGCGAATCTCTTGAATCTGACGCAGCGTGTCTTGTAGCGCCTTCACGTCCCACAAGCGGATGTTCTGCAAAGTTAGCTGATTGTTGGCCGGGTCGGTGGCATCGACGGTGGTCTCGGCGGGAAACTCGCGCTGCTGAAAGCGGTCCAGGCCGTAAGCCTGCTGCGTCAACTCGATGTTATTTGCGATGTAGGGCTGCTCGCGAACCAGCTCGTTGGGCTTGACGATAAAGTTGGAGACGTACCATCCCACCAGCGCAACGCCGGCGTAACAAATCACGGCGGGAGCGACGGATGCCGCCAGCCAGCGAGCGCGCGGCGCCAGTACGCTACACACCGCCGCAATCACAGCTCCCAGCAACAGCGCAGCACTTACCAGCAGCATGCCGGTGAGCGTAACGTGCGCGCCCGTGTAGTTGACGCCGTCGAAGATCGTGTGGTGCTCGAGGAGTTGCTCGAAGCGGCCAACATAGACGCGCAGGCCAATGACGAGCAACAGAAATGCAGCCGTGATGGAAAGCCCGCGCAAGGGCAACTCGGCGAGACTGCTGCGGTCCCCAGCGAGCGCGCGCGAACTGCCTGAAACCAGCAGAAATACAACGGCCAGCACGCAGGCAATGATACTGAGCGTCAGCAGCCAGCCGAGAATGAGTTGCCATGCCGGCAGCGTGAACAGATAGAAGTCGAGCGGCCGAGCGAAGATCGGATCGACCGCGCCACCAGAGCCGCGCGGCGCATACCACCAGAGCGCCAGCGTTTGCCACTGCGCGGCCATTGCTCCGCCTGAAAGTATCGCGATAACCAGCGAGCCGCCGATGGAAACAATGCGCAGTACGGGTTTGAGCGATAGATTCACTTCCTGGCCGCCGATGACAAGGGTGTGATCGCTGGGCAAATCATCGGCATGAGCCAGCTTGAGAGCGGAAAATGTCCCCAACAAAATTAGGAATGTGAGAGCAAAAAATGCCGCGAAGATGCCCCACTCCAGCCCGCGCGCCTTCCAAAACACGTCGCCGTAGCCGAGCGACTTGAACCACAGCAGGTCAACCCAGTACGTCAGCGCGGTCCGGCTACCGAGGACCACAACGGCGACAACAGCAATGAGGATCAGCAATCCGCGGCGACTGCGGCGAGGAGGCGAGGTCAACTTTGGCCAATTGATTGTTTCGGGCATCTATCTACTCCACTCTTTCCGTTGTTGCGTGTTGCAAGTTGCGGGCTACTTGAGCCCCTGAAATGTATGGACCCTTGCGGTTCCGGAACCGCTGCGAACTGGCCCCTTCAGCTTCACTCTAATCCACTTCCGAGCTTTTTGCAGCCGAATAGCACACCCGAACTCCAGGCCTGGGTTGCAACTGCCGGCCAATCTTGGAATTGGTGGGCGTTCGGTCACATTTTTTCTTAACCAATGCGCTCCCCCATGCTACCCTCACAACACAGCATGAGCCAGATCCCCTCCGCGCATACACAACCAGTCATGGCCAACCTGCCCCGTGTACTGGGCGCTAGCCAGGCCACAGCCATCGTCGTCGGCACCGTCATCGGCAGCGGCATTTTTCTTGTTCCCAGCGAGATGATGCGCGACACCGGCTCCTCGGCGCTCGTCTATCTCGCCTGGATCGTTGGAGGCCTGCTCTCGCTCTTCGGCGCCATGACCTATGCCGAGTTGGGCGCCATGCTGCCCTACGCCGGAGGCGGGTACGTATACCTGCGCGGCGCTTACGGCGATACGCCCGCCTTCCTCTATATGTGGACCTGGTTTGCCGTAGCCAAGCCGGCCTCGGCCGCGGCCATCACCATCGGCCTGGCCCGCACGCTGGAGTTTTTTCCCGCCTTCCACGGGCTCGGCAATCAAGCCATCGGCGGACCCATCCACTTGCTGTGGTCGCAGATCTTCGCCATCTGTGTGGTTTGGTTCATGACCGGCCTGAACTACCTGGGCGTCAAGAAAGCTGGCGATTTCCAGCTTGTCTTCACCGTCCTCAAAGCCATTCTCATCCTCATCGTGGTCGCGCTTTGTTTCGCCTCGGCCTCCGGCTCCTTGAACAATTACTCCACTACGCTGCCCCATGCCGTGGGAGGTTTCCGCGGCTTCATGCTGGCGCTGATCGCCACCCTGTGGGCTTACGACGGCTGGCCCGACCTCACCATCCTGGCCGGCGAGATCAAGCGGCCGGGGCGCAGCCTGCCCATCGCGCTGATCGGCGGCCTGTGCATCATCGGCTTTCTCTACATGGCCACCAACGCCGCCATGCAGTACATCCTCTCCGCCTCTCAGGTCGCCGCCAGCCAGCGCCCTGCCGTGGATGCGCTGGCCGTCGTCGCTGGACCTGTTGGAGCGGGCTTTGTGGCCGCCGCCATGGCCCTCTCCATCTTCGTCACCCTCAACGGAACCATCATGAGTGGCGCCCGTGTCCCCTTTGCCGCCGCCCGCGACCGGCTCTTCATTCGCCACTTTGCCCGCATCAGCCCGCGCTTCCAGTCCCCTTCCACCTCGCTGGCCATTCAGGGAATGTTGGCCACCCTGCTGTTGCTGATCTTCAGCCAATTTGAAAAACAATTCGATCTGGCCATCTTTGCCGAGTGGCTCTTCTATTTGCTCATCGCCACCACGGTCTTCGTCTACCGCCGCACGCGGCCTGACCTGGCGCGTCCTTACAAAGTCTGGGGCTACCCGCTGCTGCCGCTCACCTTTTGCGTCTGTGGGATTCCCGTGCTGGTTTACTGCTTTCTGGGCAATTTGATTGGCTCGCTGCTCGGAGCCGCCCTCATCCTGCTCGGACTGCCGGTGCTGTGGCTGGTGCGGCGTCAGTATGGAGCCTCTGTTTCTATTGAGGAGAGCCAATCCGAATAGAAAAGGGCGCTCAAACTGCGAGCGCCCTTGCTAAGGGACCTCTGATTAAGGCTGAATCCACGCCGGATATTCCCTCAGAGCCTGTCCATAACTATGCTTTGAAGGGTACGGGCTTCAGCCCGTACGTTGAGAGTCGATTTTGATTTCCGGCTTTAGCCGCTGAGGGAATGCAAACTGCCGTAAAAGCATCCCTCAGGGGCTAAAGCCCGCATTGATTTTGCGGCATTTACGGCACGACTAAAGTCGTGCCCTTTCAAAACATCGACTTATTCAGAGGTTCCCTAATCGTTTCGCGACTCATCCCCTACGCACGCCTCTGCGCCACTTCTTCATACACCTTCGCATACTCCCGCGCCGACTGCGCCCAGCCATAGTCCTGCGCCATGCCGTTGAGCATCAGCCGCTTCCAGCCAGCCTTGTCTTCAAACACTGTCAGCGCGCGCTCGATAGCCGCCCACAGGCCCTCGGCTCGCAAACCCTTGAACTTGAATCCAGTCCCTGTTCCCTGCTGCGGATTCCATTCCTCGATGGTGTCGTCCAGCCCGCCTGTAGCCCGCACCACCGGCACGGTGCCGTACTTAAGCGAATAAATCTGGTTCAGCCCGCACGGCTCATAAAGCGACGGCATTAGAAACATATCGGCACCGGCCTCGATCTTGTGGGCCAGTGCGTTGTCGTAGCCGATCCGCACAGCCACGTTGGCCTTGTTCCAGAAGGCCCAATCGCGGAAAAACTTCTCGTACGACGGCTCGCCCGCGCCCAGCGCCACCACCGCCACGTTCAACTCCGACAGCCGTCCGGCAACCTGCTCCACCAGGTCAAAGCCCTTCTGCACGACTAACCGCGAAACGATGCCGATGACCGGCGTCGAGTCCTCCACCATCTCCAATCCGAAGGCATCCAGCAGATCGGCGCGGCACAGCGCTTTGCCCGCCAGATTCTCCGGCGAGTAATTCGCCGCCAGCTTCCGGTCCGTGGCCGGATTCCACTCCGCATAATCCACGCCGTTCAGAATGCCGCGCAGGTCCGCCGTTCGCCCGCGCAGCACGCCGTCCAGCCCTTCGCCGAACTCCGGCGTCTGAATCTCCTGGGCATATTTGCGGCTCACCGTGGTCAGCATGTCAGCGTAGACCATCCCGCCCTTGAGAAAATTGAATTTGTCGAATTGCTCCACCTTATCCATGGTGAAAATCTCCCATGGAAAGAGCAGTTGTTCGGTGGTCGCCGGCGGAAACGCGCCCTGGTAAGCGGCGTTGTGAATCGTCAGCACCACACCCGCGCGGCGCAATAGCCGGCTGGAAGCATACACCGTGCGCAGGTAAACAGGAATCAGCGCCGCCTGCCAGTCATGCACATGGAAAACCTGCGGCACACCCAGCTTTTTGCTCGCCTCCAGAACCGCGCGGCAGAAGAGCGCGAAGCGCTCGGCGTTGTCCGGATAATCGCCCGCGGCTGTCCCATACAGCGCCTCCCGGTCAAAGAACTCCGGGCAATCCACAAAGTAGTACTGAACTCCAGCGCTCGTGCCGCCGTCCACAATGCCCGCCTTGCGCTTGGAATGTTGAAACGGAATCGTGATGGATCGCACCGCGTAGGTCAATTTGTCCGGGAGTTGCCGCCGCACGCACGCATAGAGCGGCAGGTAGACCGTCACCTCGTGACCCATCTTGGCCAGCTCCGGCCCGAGCGCCCCCACCACGTCAGCCAACCCGCCAGTCTTGGCAAACGGCACGCACTCCGAGGCGACAAAAACAATGCGCATGAAAGCTTCTCCCTGGCAAGCTTACAAATCATTGGCAATTGACCAAAAAGCGTTGTTAAAGTGCCAGTCTACTACGATCCTGCTTTGCGGAGTTCTGCCTCCATATTCCTCCCCCGGCGAACGCATATAAAATTCCTCGCAGAAACGGCAAACAGCACTTGCACCACCCTGCTTTCCGGCGATTTGCAGGGGCCAAATTGATCCATTTCCAGAGCCTGAATCTAGCGAATTTCCGGTCATTTTGACGGCATTTTCGGCCATTTTTCGGTCATAATACGCCTTTTTCGGGCAAAATCAGCACTTTTCCGGAAGGCCATTTCTTACATTGCGGTACTTTGTGTGCGTTTTCGCGCATATCGAGGATTTTTCCTGAAAGTGCGTTTTGCTCAGCAACGACGCGGGGATTCTTCACTTTGAGGGCATGGTTTTCTTCTCTGAAGTCGCATTAATCGGCACGGTTTTCAGGAAAATTTATATACCCCCGGGGGGTAGGGGGGGGGTAGGGGGAGTGCCTTTCTGGTAATAATTTTTGCGGAGTTTTGTTAGCATTTGAGTACATACGGTATTCTCATTCCTTTTGAACATTCTCTCCATCCAAGATGATTGTGCGCCAGGGGAAGGTAATTATCTGTAAACGAAGACGAAGAAGTACGTTTGCCCTTTTATTCCTCCCCATTCATCTACCATCAAGGAAGCCCATGCCCGCCAAGCCCAAGCTCGGCCAGAACTTCCTCGTTGACACCGAGGCCATCCAGCGAATCGCGGCCTCCATCGGCGACCTCACCGGCCGTACCGTGGTCGAGATCGGCCCTGGCCGCGGCGCAATTACCGCAGCCCTGGCCGCCCACGCTACCCGTGTGCTGGCCGTAGAACTGGACCACGTACTTGCTCTCCAACTGCGCATGCAGTTTCCTTCGGATCGCGTCACTGTCGTCGAGCAGGACGCATTGCAATTTGATTTCGCGGCGGCCTCTGCCGCAGCGGGTGAGCGCCTTCTGGTGGTTGGCAACCTGCCTTACGGCATTACCTCGCCCATCCTGCTCAAGCTGGCCGCATGCCACGCCGCCCTGGACCGCGCCGTGCTCATGGTGCAGCGTGAAGTGGCTGATCGCGTCATTGCCCAGCCCGGCTCTCGCGACTACGGCCTGCTCTCGGTCACCGTGCAGATCTACGGGCCGGCGCAGCGGCTTTTTACCCTGCCGCCGTCGGCCTTCTCGCCGCCGCCCGATGTGCATTCGACCGTCTTCCGCTGGCGATTTGCCCCGCGCTTGGACGAATTGGGCGTCGAGGAAGCCTCCTTCCTGCGCTTCGTCCGCCTGTGCTTTGCGCAGAAACGCAAGACGCTGGCCAACAACCTGCGAGCCGCCGCAATTCCCCCCGCAGTGGTTGCCGCCGCGCTGGCTCAGGCTGCGGTCGACCCTATGGCGCGCGCCGAGGCGTTGCCCATTGAGGCCTTTGCGGCTCTCTGGCGCTGCCTTGAAACATAATCAAAACAAGCCGTTCGGGAATTTTATTCACCGGGCAAAGGTTGCGTGCTAAAGTGTGAGCATCCAAGGAATTACTGATACTTATGCCCGAAGATGAGCTGAAACCGAAGGCTGCATGGGTAATTGGGCGCGCGCAGGACTGCGATCTGGTAGTGCCTGAGGCTCCCGTCTCCTCTCATCATTGCCTGCTGACCCACCAGGCGGATGGATTCCTGCTGGAAGACCTGGGCTCGACCAACGGCACTTTTCTGAACGGGGTCAAGATCGCCCCTCATGAGCCGGTTTCGGTGCCGCATGGGGCGCTCGTAACCCTGGGCGGCCAGGTGCCGATGCCTTGGCCCGTCGCTTCTGCCGGCCCGTCCGAGGCAAGCACACCCCATCCGCCCGCAACCCCCGGCAGCCCGCGCCAAATCACCATCGGCCGCTCCCCGGAGTCGGATGTTCAGATCGATCTGCCCATCGTCAGTTGGAATCACGCCGTCATCACCGAAGAGAACGGCCAGTACATCCTGGAAGACCGCAACTCGCGCAACGGAACGGCAATCGGTGAGTTGAGCAACCGCATCCAGAGAACCGTTCTTGAACCATCCGACCAGGTCTTTCTGGGCTCCTACAAGATTTCCGCCGCGCAGCTTCTCTCCTTTGAGGAAAAGGTCGAGATCGGCGAGGCCGCCTACCAGACCGTCTCCTTTAGTAGCAATTCCATGGAGGCGGGGCGCGACCCCAAATGCGATATTCCCCTCGATTTCCCCATGGTCTCCTGGCGTCATGCTCGGCTCACCCGCACCCCGGAGGGCATTCTGGTTGAGGATCTGGGCTCCCGCAACGGGACTTACCTCGACGGCGTACGCGTTACCGGCAAGGTGCTGGCCCGGCCCGGTCAGGAGATTGGCCTGGGAAGCGTCCGTTTCCAACTGCTGGAAAACGGCTCTCTGGCCCAGCGGGATTACAACGGCAAAGTCACCATCGAGGCCAAGGACATTGTGGTTCACGCGCCCAACGGAAAGCGCCTGCTGGACCCTGTCTCCCTCACCGTTTTTCCTTATGAGTTGGTGGCCATGATGGGTCCGGCCGGCGCCGGCAAAACCACCCTGCTCAAAGCCCTCAACGGCTACACCCGCCCCGTCAGGGGAACGGTGCTCTTCCGCGGCCAGAGCCTCTACGACTACTACGACCTCTATCGTCACATGATGGGCTACGTGCCCCAGGACGACATCGTCCATCCCCAGCTGACCGTCCGCCAGGCACTCTATTTCTCCGCTCGCCTGCGCACCGACCTGACCGACGCGGAGATTGACGCCCGCACTCAAAAGGTCCTTTACGATCTTGGCATTCCCGACAAGATCGACACCGTCATCGGCTCGCCGGAGCGCAAGACCCTCAGCGGCGGCCAGCGCAAGAGGGTCAACATTGGCCTGGAACTTATCACCGATACACCTGTGTTGTTTTTGGACGAGCCAACCTCCGGCCTCTCTTCTTACGATGCCGAGTCGGTCATCGATCTGCTGAAGGAGCTCTCCAAAACCGGCAAGACCATCCTCACCACCATCCATCAACCCAGCCTCAAGGTCTACAAGCAGTTCGACGACCTGCTCATGGTCTCCCGCGACAAGGGAGAGAAGCCCGGAGCGCTGGTTTACTTCGGGCCGGCTTATCCGGATTCAATCCAGTTCTTCAACCCGCCCACCGTCGGCCCCACCGGCACGACGCCCGTGCAGAGTGCCGAGCTGAATCCGGAGATGCTCTTCTCCGGCATGAACACCGTCCCCGATGCCAACCGCACCGAAACCTGGCGCCAGCGATACCTTGCATCCAAGTATCAGCAGGAGTACGTCGCCAACCGCAGCGGCAAGCAGCCGGCGGCTGCGGACAAGACCGGAGAAGAGAAGCCGCGCCGCCAGTTTGGCCTGGGCCAATGGCTCGCCCTGGTCAAGCGCAACGTCATTGTCCGCCTTCAGGACCGCGCCCAGACCGCCATTCAGCTGGCGCAGGCGCCGTTGTTTGCCCTGCTGGTGGCGCTGGTCACTTACCCATTGCGCGCTGACAATTTTGGCGAGCTCTCCCAGAAGCTGCCCATCGCCCATTTCCTCATGGTGGTGGCCGCCATCTGGTTTGGCTGCAACAACGCCGCGCGCGACATCGTAGGCGAGTGGACCATCTACAAACGCGAGCGCATGGTCACCCTCAAGCTCCTCCCTTACATCTTTTCCAAGCTCGCTGTGCTCATGGCGCTGTGCATCTTCCAGTGCGGCTCTTTGCTGGCTATCGTCTACCTGATCTGCGGGCTGCACAGCAACTTCTTCGCCGACTTCCTCGTCCTGCTGATTTCTTCCATGATCGGCGCGGGACTCGGCCTCTCCATCTCGGCGCTCTCCAAAACCACCGAGAGCGCCATCGCCATGCTGCCCCTGGTGCTGTTGCCCATCATCGCTCTGGGCGGCGGCATGAGGCCCGTCTACCTCATGCCCAATGCCGGTCAGGTTCTCAGCGCCGTCATTCCCTCCCGCTGGGCCTTTGAGGCCAATCTGCTTCATGAGGCCACAGCCAGCCAGTGGGGAGCCAACAAGCCGGTGCCCGACTACACCTGCAATATTCAGCCGCCCGCCGGCAGCCAGCCTATGCCTCCCATGGCGTCAGCACCGCCCGACTCGTCTGTGCCGCCCGGAGCATCGATGCCGCTCGGAGCATCCATGCCGCCTGGTTCGTCCATGCCGCCCGGCTCCTTCGACCCCGACGACCTCAACCCATCGCTCCACGTCCAGGGAGACCCTGCCGAAGGAAGCATTCCCGCCTACCTCATCACCTTTACCGACCCCACTGGAAGCCAGCACACCTGCCGCGCCTCGGCCGGCGAGCAGTATCCCCGCATCAATCCCAACGCCCATGCCGTCAGCCACCGCCGCAGCTTCCGCGATTCGCTGGCCGTGCTGTGCGCAATGCTGCTGGCGCTGATCGCCGGAATCATCGCCATCCTGCGCAAGCGGGATAACGATCCGCAATGAGAAAGACATAGAACAGGGATTAGGGAACAGGGAACAGGAAAAAGCCGTCGGCTTTGCACTGTTTCCCAGAGCATATTTCAAAAAGCCGCATTGTGTCAGGGCACGACTTCAGTCGTGCCGCAAATGCTGCAAAAACAAATCGGGCTTTAGCCCCTGAGGGAATGTGCTTTCAATAAGTTGCAATCCGCCGTTGCCCCATCCTTGAATCGTTTTTTGATTCAGGGGTGGGAGACCACGAACTCCGCATTGCTTACACCGTGAAAAACTCTACTGCACCGGCGCAGACGCCGGCGCCAGCAGGTCCACGGGCAAAAACGCCCCGGTCTGCTCGTCCTGAACCAGCCCGATCACTCCGTCCGGCGTCACAATCGGCGAGCCGAAGACCGCCCCATCCACCGGTTCGCTCAATTGAATCCCCAGCCCATTCCGGCGCGCTCCTAATTGCAGCACCTCCACCGAAGGCTGCCTGGTCACCGCATCCTGGCGCAGGCGAAAAACGGCAACATGCTCCCAACTGTCCTGCGCTGCCACCGCGAACGAAGCTGCTGCCAGCGCGGGCGCTGCGGGAGGCGCATGAAGCGTCAGAACGGCCAGCGAGGTGGGCGATGCCCGGCGCAATACCGTCATCTTGCCGTGTTTGCCGTTCGTCGCTATCAGTGTGCCTTCCTCGGGAGCACCGCGCATCTCCACGGTAAAATCCTTGGCGCCGAGCCGCAGTGGATCGCCCTTAGCGACGGGCCGAAGCTGAATCTCCAGGCTGTGCTTCACCAGCTTGGCCGCGCCCGATTGCACCGCTCCCAGAAACTCCGCATCGTACTTCCATGGCGCCTCGGCCTCAGCCAAAGTCACGACTTGAGAGGGTTGAACGCGAAAGCCCAAATGGACCGATGTCACAGGGTAGTTCGCATCTCCCCTCGCCAGCGTGTAACTCGATTCCACCGCAAACAGATTCGCCGGGGCATTGGCCTTTAGATCGCGAATCCACTGGGGCTGCGTGCCGGGAATGTACTTGTCCGCCACGGTTTTGGCCTTCAGCCCGGTATCGATCACCTTCAGGATGGACAACGCCACATTCCGCTGCAGCGGCGTGCCGCCCAGGGTCACCGGCACGTCCTGGTTGAGAGCCATCTCCACGCTCGGATGCTGGGTGTGCAGCGCCAGCTTCTCCACCAAGGTGAGCCGCACGTCCGCCACCAGTTCGCCCTCAATGCGGACGCTCTGGTTTTCGATCATTTGCCGCAGCGGCTCTGTCGTACGCAAATCGCGAAACAGCACCGTGATGTAAATCGGAGGCAGTGCCGTCGTTGTGCCCTTGTTGATCACTATCTCCTGGTTCAATGGCGATGCGAAGACCGGCTGGCCATTCAGGCGAAACGAGAAAAGTCGCAGGTTCTCCAGGGTCGCGGACTGGGTCGCGGTCAAAGTGAGGTCCACGATCAACTTCACATGCGACGTGTCGATCTCCGCCACGTTGATTTCCTTGACCTGAAAGTCCCCTACCGTTGGCGCCTGCACGGCCGGCTGAGCCAGGCCGCCTGCCGCCGCCAAAACGCTCATCCCGGCGATTGCAACACGCAAAACAGCCTTCATTTCGTCCCCTTCTCTGCAAGCATGATAACGCCCGCAAGCCAGCGCGTCTTGGTTGGTTAGACGCGCGGTAGTAGAAGAGGATGGCTGACCGGGAGGGTTCCTGATTCGGGATTTGCAGTGGCCTGCCTGCGCATTGGGAATAAATTCAGGCTGAAAAAACGAGCCAATCAGTGGTAACCGGGAGTATGCGGGGTATATTTGTTCTAGACGAAATCAGCTATTGGTAATACTGTCTGATTCATGCTCGTTCTATCTCCACGCCGGAAGCGTGGGAAAACTCAATCTCTATCCACATCCCGAAAAGGAGGGTTCATGCCCGATCCGAATAAGTCCGGCTTCACTGACAACTCACTCGGTGCAATCGCCTACATCACCGTTGTCCCGGCGGTCTTCTTCCTGGCCATTTCGCCTTACAACAAGAGTGCCTATGTGCGCTTCCACGCCTGGCAGTCCACAGTACTCTCCGCTTTTGCGTTCATCCTCTTCATGGTCCTGAGCTTATTGCCTGCGCTGAACACATACCTTGAGTCCATTGCCTTTATGGGCCTCTACTTGCTCGTATTAATTGTCTGGGGCCTCGTTTCGATCTTGTGCGCGATCAAAGCGTTGAACGGCAGGCTCTTCAAGCTCCCGGTCATCGGCATATGGGCCGAGCGGCAGTCCAAAAAGTAATCGCCTGCGCGGCAGGTCAATCTTGCGAACGGCCTCTGCCCGGAGGCCGTTTTCGCTTGCCACAACGGGAGATCGGCAGCTTGGGAATCTCTGATTGTGTCGACGTTATGAAAAGGCACGACTTTACCGCTTGCGGAAAAACTCAAAAATGAGTCAGTTTTGTAACAGGGCACCGCTTCAGCCGTGCCGCAAACGCAACAAAACAAATGTGGGCTTTAGCCCCTGCGGGACGTTTTATTCGAACAATAACGTATTTTGAGATGGCAGATAAGCGCACAGCCCGGCTGCCATCCTGGAAGAGCGCTGCAGGATTCGAACCCGCGACTTCCACCGTGTGAAGGTGGCGAGGAAGTAGCCGGATGATGATTCAAAAGGGATTATAAACCGGCTCAGTGGTCAAAAACCGGCATTCCGGGCGCTGTTTGCTACCAAATTGCCACCAAATTCTCTAACCGTTTATCTGTGGGCCAATCGGGCCGGTCGTGGGGGAACAGCCCGATCTTTCTCCATCCTGGGATCGCATTCTACTCGCAAGCCAAGCGCGAACTGGACTCGAAAGCGACCAACTTCCGAGCTACTTCTGAGCATTTCAAGCTGATCTGCCATGAACTTGTGCAGTTTGAGGTTCTAAAGATGACCTGCCTGGGCTTGGACGGATGACCTTTTCCATGCCATTACTATTAGCTGGAAGATGGAAGGGGGAAAAGGACGGTATGGCTCGTGACCATGGAATGGGTGGGAGACGAATATGAACGTGGCGCTTGCGAGATCGGAATAGAATAGGTTTCAGATCACAAGGAGTACATTTTTTGGAACGTTCCGAGTTGGAGTCTCGCCAGGAATCCCAGCTCAGTGTTACTATGCTGCTCCATGCGTGGGAGTCGGGGCAACCTGCGGCTTTCGACAGGTTGGTAGAGCTGGCGTACCCTGAATTGCGCCGCATTGCCAAGCGTCATTGCGGCCGCGAGGGGATTTCTTCCACTTTGCAGTGCACAGCCGTGGTTCACGAGGCTTGGATGCGGCTGGCGCAGACGCCGCAACCGGACTACAAAGACCGCACACACTTTTTCGCGTTTGCTTCGCGGCTGATGCGGTCCATTCTGATCGACCATGCTCGCGCCAGGAAGAGCCGGAAGCGAGGCGGCGGCGGACTCAGCTTCACATTGATCGATTCCGATGCCGTGACTTCTCCGCCCGAAGTTGAGATTCTCGATCTGAATGCAGCGCTCGAAGAGCTGGAAGTGCTTGATCCCTTGCAGGGCCGCATCGTTGAATTGCGCTACTTCACCGGACTCAGCATTCCGGAGACCGCCGAAGCTGTTGGTGTCTCCGAGAGTACCGTGAAGCGGGAATGGATTGTGGCAAAAACCTGGATCCGGAGGCGCCTCACGGAGGGGAAGCGAGAACCGTGACCTCGAACGACTGGAAGCGTGTAAAGGAACTGTTCACCTCGGTGGTCGCATTGGCCGAGGGTGAGCGGGATTCCTATCTCGCCGCGCAGTCTGACTCGAACGAGGTTCTCAATGAAGTGAGTTCGCTGCTATCCACCTATCTGGAGTCGCCCGATTTTCTCGAAGGAGTGACTCCGCCGCTGCCTCTTGGGGATCTGGCCGACGAAGCTCCGGCCACGCTTGCAGGGCGCCGCATCGGAGCCTGGCAACTCATTCGGGAGATCGGCCGTGGCGGCATGGGCGTGGTATGGGAAGCCCACCGCGCCGATCAGCAGTACGATCAGCGCGCGGCCGTGAAGCTGCTCCGCGCCAGCCTGCTCTCCGAGCGGGAGATTCGCCGCTTCCGCGAAGAGCGTCAGATTCTTGCCTCACTGAATCATCCCTGCATTGCCCGCCTTCTCGACGGCGGCATGATGGAGGACGGCTCGCCCTACCTGGTGATGGAGTTTGTCGATGGCCTGCCTCTGGACACATGGTGCGACCGCGAGCAGCTCAATGTCCGCAAGCGACTCGAAGTTTTTCTGCTGGTATGTTCGGCCGTCGAATACGCTCACCGCCAGTTGGTCATCCATCGCGATCTGAAGCCGGCCAACATCCTGGTCACGGTCAGCGATGGCACGCCGAAGCTGCTCGATTTCGGCATTGCCAAATTGATTCAGGAGGGCGTTGAAGAACAGCACTCCACCACGCGGCTGCTGACGCCGGAGTGCGCCAGCCCGGAACAGGTGCGCGGCGAGCGGATGACCACCGCCAACGATGTCTTTTCCCTGGGCGTTTTACTCTACTTGCTGCTGACCGGCCATCATCCATTCGCCGTGCCGGATGCCAGTCCGTTGGAGGCCATGCGCGCCATCTGCGAGATGGAACCCAGGCTCCCCAGCAGCATGGCGCACAGCCGCCGCAAGGAGCTGCACGGTGAATTGGACGCTGTCATCCTGCAGGCATTGCGGAAGAACCCCGCGGAACGCTATCCCTCTGTGCGGGCGCTTGCCGATGACATTCGCGCATGGCTGGAGGGTACACCGGTGAGCGCTGTCCGGCAGTCGTTGGGGCGCCGCTTCGTTAAGCTGATCCGGCGCTACAAGGTGCAAAGCGCTGCCATCGCTCTGGCCGCCGCGTCGCTGCTGGCGGGCATGATTGTCACTTCCGTGGCAGCCAGAAATGCGCGGCGAGCCGAAGGCGAAGCACTGCTGCAACGGGATCGCGCCACCAGCGCACAGCTAGCCGCGCAAACGGATCGAAACCGCGCTGTTGCGGAAGAACTGCGCGCCAACCGCGAGGCCGCCGCCGCCAAGGCCATCAATGATTTTCTGCAACAGGATGTGCTTGCCCAGGCGAGTGCCAATACCCAGGCGCGCCCCGGAGCGAAGCCCGATCCGGATCTCAAGGTGCGCACCGCGCTGGATCGCGCGGCAACTCAAATCAGCGGTCGCTTCAATGATCAGCCGCTGGTCGAGGCCTCCATTCGCCAAACCATTGGTGAAACATATGAGCAGCTCGGTTTGTACCCGGAGGCGCAACGTCAGCTCGAAATAGCCCTGAATCTGCGCCGCAGGAATGCAGGAGAGGAGGATCCCACCACACTGTCCAGCATGAACGCCCTGGCGCAGATCGATGCGCACGAGGCTCGGTATGCCGAGGCGGAGTCGCTTTTCAACGCCGTGCTCGAGAAACGGCAGCGCATTCTGGGGATGGCTCACCCTGATACGCTGGCCACTTCCAATGCCCTTGCCCTCCTCTACTTGAATGAGGGCAAATATAAGCGCGCGGAAGCGCTTTCCACTCATGTAACCGATCTGGCTCGCCATGCGTCCGGAGGGGAAGGCGCCCAATTCCTAACCTATGAGCGGCTTCTCAGCGACGTATATTCGGAAGAAGGAAAGATGGCTCAGGCGGAGCCACTCCTGAGAGATGTTTTATCCAGACAACGGCGCTTGCTTGGTGACGAGCACCCGGAGACGCTGGCGAGCATCGACACTCTGGCGATGTTATACGGCCTTGAGAGCAAGAATACGGCGGCAGAGGCGCTGGAGAGCGAGGCATACAAAACCAGCCTGCGTATCCTCGGCCCCGAGCACCCGGATACTCTGACCCGCATGAATAATCTGGCTTTGCTTTATCACCAGGAAGGAAAGTATGGCGAGGCAGAGCCGCTCTTCAAACAATATGCCGAAGTCACCGCTCGTGTGCGCGGGAAGGCGCATCCCGAAACTCTGACCGCGATTTTCAATCTGGCCTACTTCGACCGCATACAAGGGAAGTTCGCGGAGGCGGAAAGCTTGCTGCTCCGGTATCTCGAACTCGGTCCCAAGGTCAACGGAGAAGAGCATCCCGAAACCCTGTCTGCCTGGAATTCCCTGGGAACGGTTTACCGCTGTCAGGGCAGATTCGCGGATGCTGAAAAACTCATCGGCAAAGCGCTTGCCATGGAGAGCCGCATTCTTGGTCCCAAGCATCCGCAAACGCTGGTTGCCCAGACGGCGCAGGCGATCCTGTACGAGATCGAAGGAAAAGATTCCGAAGCCGAGCACCTGCTTGAACAAACGCTTGATGCCGACCGCCGCATACTGGGATCGGCGAATCTTTCCACCAAGACCTGCATGACTTCGCTGGCAAGGCTGAGATTGAGACAGCATCGGTACGCCGAAGCCGAGACGCTGCTGCGGGAAGCTCTCAACGGGGAAGGGGCCAACGGTCCCAACGTGTGGGATTTGTATGACCGGCAAAGCCTGCTGGGCGCGAGCCTCATGGGCCAGGGCAAGTACGCCGAGGCCGAGCCGTTGCTGCTCTCCGGGTATGAAGGGCTGCAAAAGCAAAGTCCGGCCATTTCGGTCGACGCCAACCTTCCGCAAGCCGGCGACAGGCTGGTGCGGCTCTACACCGCCTGGGGAAAGCACGACCAGGCCGCCGAATGGCGTCGCAAATTGAGTTTCGTCTCAAAATAAAGGACTTATCGGCTAAAACCTCTCTCTTCGGTCCTGTTTGTATTGCAAGCCGGCCGTGATCGGCTCTCAATTCTCAAAATAATCTCATTTTCTTTTCAAATCCTGAACCGATTTTCCGCCCGATTCCGCTTTTACAAATTGAGGTGGTGCGCCAGCGCGCCGCCGATTGTCTGCACTGCCACGCCTGCCCTGGGCGCGGTCAGAAAGGAATCGCCATGAACCGCTGCTTCCGTCTTGCCTCCTCGAAATGCTTCCCCTTTCAGTTGGCTGCCACCCTGGGCTTACGAAAGCTCAGGGTGCTGTTGGCCATGGCCGCGATCTTCCCGTTCTGTCTGGCGGCCATGGCGCAGTCCGCGCATTACGGCGGCCTGACGGGCACCGTCAGCAGCGGCGCCAAGGCACCGGTCGGCGTGGCGATGGACGGCAAAGGAAATCTTTTTGTCGACGACGACCTGGTGAGCATGGTCTATAAGCTCCAGGCGGTGAATGGCGTCCTTCCGTCGTCGCCCACTGAGGTTGTGTTCGCCGACGGCTTCATGCAGCCCTATGGCTTGGCGGTGGACGCCGGGGGGAATGTCTATGTCGCCGACAACGGACATGGAGCGATCAAGGAGATAGTGGCGGTCAACGGCGAGGTCTCGTCCAGCTCTGATTACCAAACGGTTTATAGCAAAGCTTCAAGCTGGCCACAAGGCGTCGCCGTCGATTCGAACGGAAATGTCTTCTTTACCGATGAGGGCGCGCCGACGGCCGTGTACGAGATCGTGGCCGACAGCAACGGCCAGGTCTCTTCTTCCTCGGCCGTGAGCACACTCTTCTACGGGAGATTCACCTTTGCCTGGGGCATCGGGGTCGATGCGCAGAATGATGTGTTTATCGCCGACAACTCGACAGGCACCGTCTCGAAGATTGTGGCCGTTAACGGCGCGGTCTCGTCGGGTTCGGCACTGCAGACTGTGGTCAGCAATCTCGCGGGGCCTACCGGCGTCGCTCTGGATGCGCACGGCAACCTCTTCGTCTTGGAGGATGGTGCCAACGACCTGATCGAACTAGCCGCCGGAAGCTGGAACCTGTCGGCGACACCGTCGCATCGCGTTGTGCAGAGCGGGTTCGATGATCCCCTCTTCCTCGCGGTCGGGCTGCACGGGGAGATCTATGTTGCGGATGCGGGTACGGATAATTATCAAGTGAAGACGATCTCGGTCGATCCGCCGGATTTCGGCTCGGTCAACGTGGGCAGCACCAGCGCGACGATCCAGCTTCCGTTCACCTTCGATTCCGAAACCACGCTGGGCGACACCTTCGTCAGCGTTCTCTCGCAGGGAGCTAGCGGGCAGGAGTTCTCCCGGGGCCAGAGCAGCGATCCTTACTGTCAGGCAAATCAAACGTACGAGACCGGCGATACCTGCCTGATTGGCGTGCAATTCGCGCCACAGCATCCGGGGCTTCGGCTGGGCGTAGCAGAGTTGCTGGACGCTAAAGGAAACATTCTTGCCAGCGTGCCTCTCGCGGGCACCGGCGTTGCCTCCCAACTCTCCTACCTGACCTTCACCGCGCCCACCAACCTTTACTCGCAGATCAACGGCCAGCCTACGGGTGTAGCTGTCGATTCCCAGGGCGATGTGTTTTACAGCGATGCGGATCAGAGCATGGTCTTTGAACTCGTAGGCGGCAGCGGTTCGCCTGTAACGATCTCCAGTTCTTTAGGCTGTCCCGAAGCTCTGGCCTTCGACGGCGGCGGCAATCTTTTTGTGGCGGATTATTGCAGCCATACCGTCTACGAGATCCAGGCTGACAGCAACGGCCAGCTCTCCACGAATTCCAACGTCTTTGACCTGAGCAACGTCGTGAGCTACTCCAACGGCTTCAGCGGCTTCAGCGAGCCGTGGGGTGTGGCCGTCGATGGCGCTGGCAATGTCTTCGTCACCGATGCCAACGACACCGGCCAGGGCACGGTCTACGAGATTGTGGCCGACAGCACCGGCCACATCTCCGGCTCCTCGTCCGTGGTTCAAATCGCCACGGGCTTCAACCAGCCGCAGGGCCTGGCCCGGGACGCGAATGGAGACCTCTTCCTGGCCGACACGCACAATCTTGCGGTGAAAGAGATCGTGGCCGTGAACGGGCAGGTCTCGCCCAGCTCGCAGGTGGTGACCGTCGGCAGCGGCTTCCTCTTTCCCACCAGCGTCGCCGTCGATGCTGCCGGCAACGTCTATGTGACCGACGACGACAGCGGCACCAACAGCATGGTGAAGGTCATTTTGGCCACGAATGGCGCAGTCTCGGCCACCTCCAAAGTCCTCACGCTGACCAACGGCCTCGCCCAGCCCTGGGGCATCACGGTCGACACCAGCGGCAACCTCTTCTTTACCAATTTCCGTTACGCCTCAGTGCAGGAACTTCCCTTTGGCGCAGAACCCGCGCAGATCGCCTTTAATACAACCACGGCGGTGGGGACGCTGGATGCGACCGACGATCCGCAGAGTCTTACCCTGGCCAACATCGGCAACGCCGCGCGCAACTTCCCCTCGGCTGCCTCGATCCTGGGCGGAGATTTTCTCTTCGATAGCGCCACCACCTGCTCGCAATCGGGCGCGTACACGCTCAATCCCGGCAGTTCCTGTACGCTGGCCATCGACTTTCAGCCTTCCGCTTCGGGCCCACTCTCGGACACGCTTACCCTTGGCGACAGCTCTCTGTCCGCGATCGCGCTCAACGGCACAGGCTCCGCGCAGCCCATTCTCTCGGTCGGCGCTCTGTTGTCGATTGGCTACGTCCAGGCCGGCGTCACGACTCCAACTTTGGTGGCAGTCGAAAACTCCGGCGGCGCGCCGCTGACGATTGCTTCCATCGTGCGCACCTCCGGCGCATCCGACTTCAGCCTCGGTACGGGAGGAACCTGCCCTATCGGCTCCGCCATTGCGGCAAACACTGGCTGCGCCATCGAAATCGACTATTCTCCGGCGGCTGGCTTCGCCGGCGCTGAGTCCGCCGTCTTCACGATCACCAGCGATGGTGGAACAAAGAACTTCACCTTCAGCGCCTACTCGGTGCTTTCGATGACCCAGCCGGTCCTGGTGGCATCGTCCGCAACGCTGGACTTCGGTGCGACGACAATCGGTGCCGAGGCGTGGAAGTGGGATCAGGGTATCCCGTTTACGCAACTGACCCTCACCCTGACCAATTACGGCGGCGCAACGCTCAACTTCTCCGACCTGACGACGACCACGGGCGTGGAGGATTTCTATTGGCCGAATGAGCGCGGCAATGGCCCCGCAGGCACCTGCACATCCTCCGCACTCTACGGCACCACGCATCTGGCGACAGGACAAAGCTGCACCATCCAGTACAACTTCCTGCCCTGGCTGAATGGCGCGCGGCAAGGCAATCTGCATATCGGCAGCAACTCCTCTGTTTCCCCCGATCTCAACGTGACGCTGACGGGCGTCGGCGTGCTTCCGGCTGGCGTGCTTGCCGTCATTCCGCAGCAGGGAGCCTCCAGCGTGGGCGGAAAGGCCGCCACCATCGACCCCACTCTCCACAAGGTATTCGCCGTCAGCGGCGGGCATTTGACCGAGGTGGATACCAACACCCTGGCCTATAACAGCCTGTCCATGAGCGGACTGGGCACCGTCGGCCCCCTCCAGTTGGCTCTCGACGCCGCCACGGGCACAATCTATGGGGAATCGGAAGACGGATTCTACGCCATCAATGAGGCGACCGGGACGGCGAACTTCACCAGCGTAGCAAACGAGTACTTCTACGATATCGCCGTCAACCCGGTGGCGAACAAGGCATTCCTGACCGATTACGGATCGCATATCGGAATCGTGGATGGCAACGCGAGCAACGCGTACTCGTCGATCAATACGTCGGGCTCTACCTACCTGTTCAGTACCACGGCTTTGGCCGTGGACACTATACACAACCTCACCTATGTTCTGGACAACTATGTAGGGAAGATCGCGGTGGTCAGCGGGAGCACGCTGCAAACTCCCTTCATTACAGGATTGCCCACCCAGGGATCGCTGCTGACCTTCAATCCGTTCTCCAACAAGCTCTACACCAACGGATCGAACTCGACACCACTGACGGTGATTGACGGCGCAACCCATGCCGTCAGCAGCATTGCCGGCATCCATGCCACTGCGGTCACCGTGAACCCAGTGACCAATCGCGTCTATGCCACCAACTTCCCGGCGGTATGGAGCAGCTATGCCCAGACCGCCACGATCGCGGTGATCGACGGCTCCACGCAGACGGTTTTGGCCAATGTGCCGGTGGGCCAGGCCGGCTCCGGGGCCGAGGCCATCGCCATCGACACGGTGAGCAACGAAATCTATGTTCCCAACGGCGAAGGCAACGGCGTCGGCAACTACGTATCAGTGATCGACGGCGCCACCAACACCGTTTCCGCTACCGTGGCCACGGACTGGGGTCCGGGTGCGGTCGTGGTGGACGAAGCGAACCACCACGCTTTTGTGCTTAACGAGCGCTTGCTGCCCCAAGGCAACCCCACGGGCAGCATCTTTGTCATTGCCAGCCCCAAGGACGATGGGCCGACGGTGGCTCCGGCGATCTCCGCGGCCTTCGGAGCGGCCACCATTGCGGTCAATGGAACGACCTCGCTGAACTTCACTATCACCAATCCCAACAGCAGCTACACGCTTTCCAGCGTCGGCTTCCAGGCGCAGCTTCCCAGCGGCTTGCAGGCCGCGGCGGGAACCACGGCAGCCTGCGGCGGAGCCCTGACCACGGCTCCTTCCGGCAGCATCACCGTCAGCGGCGCGCTGGTCGCGCCCGGTAGCCCGTGCGTTGTCAGCCTCACCGTGACGGGAACAGCGGCAGGCACTTACACGGTCACTTCCGGCGCGGTCACCGCATGGCCCAGCCTGACCGGAAATACTGCTTCGGCTACCATTACGGTCACGTTGACGACGAACAAGACAACGCCAACAATCACCTGGTCCACGCCCGCCGCAATCACGTACGGCACACCGCTCAGCGCAACGCAGTTGAACGCAACCGCATCCGTCGCGGGAACCTTCGCCTACTTGCCTGTCTCAGGAACAGTGCTGGGAGCCGGACAGCAGACGCTGACGGTATCCTTCACGCCCACCGATACGACTGACTATAACAATGCCACGGCCACGGTCAGCCTGACAGTGAACAAGGCCACGCCGTCGCTGGTGTGGGCAACGCCAGCCGCTATCACGTACGGCACACCGCTCAGCGCAACGCAGTTGAATGCGACGGCATCCGTCGCGGGAACCTTCGCCTACTTGCCTGTCTCAGGAACAGTGCTGGGAGCCGGACAGCAGACACTGACGGTATCCTTCACGCCAACCGATACAGCCGACTACAGCAGCACGTCAACGGCCACGGTTCCTCTGACGGTGAATGCGGCTATCTTCACTGTCAGCGGTACGGTCACCTTCGGCGGACAACCGTTGAGCGGCATTACGATGAGCGGCCTGCCCGGAAATCCCATCACCGACAGCTCCGGCAATTACAGCGCCGTCATTGGCAACGGTACGGTATATATAGGGACGCCTACATTGGCGGGCTACACCTTCACGCCGTCTTCGGTTGCGACTCCCAGCGCTCCAGTCATCAGCATCGTTCAGAACTTCACGGCGGTCTATACCCCGCCGCAAGTTACCACCGCGACGACTTTGGGCGCGTTTTCTTCCACAATCACCAGCGGCGGCAACGTCGTCACGGAAGGAAAATTCGGCGTAACCGCAAAGGGCGTCTGCTGGAGCAAAACCGTCAATCCCTCCTCGGCGAATAGTTGCACAAACAACGGCACGGGAGCGGGAGCATTCGTAAGCACCATCACGGGGTTGTCCTTGAATGCGGCCTATCACGTGCGCGCCTATGCGACCAGCTTGGCCGGAACCGCGTACGGCGCGGATATGCAATTTACAACTTCGCAGGCGGCTGGACCCTTTGCCTACATCACCGGCTTGGACGACAACAGCCTCTCCGTCATTGACACGGCGACAAACACCGTCAGCAGCACGCTGGCGATTGCCGACGGGCCGCGCGGCGTCGCGGTTGACGCCGCAACGGGCGCCATCTATGTAGCCCAGCAGAACTCCTGGGTATATATGGTGGATGCTCCGACTGCTACGGTGATCGACGCGAAGACGGATAGTATTACCGGAACGTTGAATCTGTTTGGAAATACTCCTCTCAATGTAGCCGCCAGTCCAGACGGCAGCAAAATCTACGTGTCCGATGGGAATTCGGGCGCCGTGGATGTCATCGATGCGAAAAGTGGCGCGGTCAGTGTCATTGATTCCGGAAATATGACTTTTGGTCTGGCCGTACACCCGGATGGAACGCGCCTCTATCTGACCAGCATGACGGCGAACGTTGTGGTGGTCGTTGATCTGTCCAGCAATACCGTCACTGGAACGATCAACGTTGGCGCATTACCGCGCGATGTTGCAATCGATACGGCGGGAACGCGCGCCTATGTTCCCAACGCCAATGACAATACGGTATCCGTCATTGACGTTGCAGCGGGATCGCCCACCATCAACACCGTTCTCAAAGTGATCAACGTTGGACTCGGACCACGCGGAGCCGCGCTGAACCAGAGCGGCACGCGTCTTTATGTGACCAATCAGGATGACAATAATGTCTCGGTGATCGATACGACCAACGACAGCGATACTGTCATCAAGACTATTCCTGTTGGAAATGGACCGTATGGAATTGCGATGCATCCGGACGGCATTCACCTCTACGTGATTCAGCGCATCGACAATACCGTATCGGTTATCGACACAACCAACGACAAAGACACGGTAACCAATACCATTTCCGTGGGGAAGAATCCCTATCAGTTGGGCCCGTTCTTCTGGACGCCTCCGAGTCAGAGCAAGGCAACACCTGCAATCACTTGGGCAACGCCTGCGGCCATCACCTACGGCACGGCGCTCGATAGCACGCAATTGAACGCCACGGCGAGCTATGGTGGATCGCCGGTCGCGGGAACCTTCGCCTATACGCCGGCCTCGGGCACGGTGCTGAACGCCGGGACGAACCAGACGCTTTCGGTCACCTTCACGCCGACAGACACGACTGACTACAACACGGCTACAGGATCGGTGAGCCTGACAGTAAACCAGGCGACGCCGGCGATCAGCTGGACTGCGCCGGCGGCGATTACCTACGCCACGGCGCTGAGCGCAACGCAGCTTGACGCGACAGCGAATGTGCCGGGAACTTTCACCTATTACCCGCAGGCAGGCGCTTACGTGAACGCTGGTCATCAGACTCTGATCGTGTCCTTTACTCCGACCGACACGACGGACTACACGACGACGACGGCCCGAGTTCCGCTGACCGTCAACCAGGCGACGCCAACAATCACTTGGGCGACGCCAGCGGCGATCACCTACGGCACAGCGCTCGGCAATACTCAACTGAACGCTACAAACCGCTTCAACGGAGTGGCACTGGAGGGGACGTTCGCCTACACGCCGGCCTCGGGCACGGTGCTGAACGCTGGAGCCAACCAGACGCTTTCGGTGACCTTTACGCCGACTGACACGACTGACTTCACCACGGCGACGGGTTCGGTCAGCCTGACGGTGAACAAGGCGACACCAATGGTCAACTGGGCAACGCCTGCGGCGATCACTTACGGCACGGCGCTCGGCAGCACGCAACTGAACGCCACGAACAGCTTCAACGGAGTGGCACTGGCGGGGACGTTCGCCTACACGCCGGCCTCGGGCACGGTGCTGAATGCCGGGGCCAACCAGACGCTTTCGGTGACCTTTACGCCGACTGACACGACTGACTTCACAACGGCGACGGGTTCGGTCAGCCTGACGGTGAACAAGGCGACACCGTCGATCACATGGGCAACACCAGCCGCCATCACTTACGGCACGGCGCTCAGTAGTACGCAACTGAACGCTACTGCCAGCTACAACGGAGCGACATTGGCGGGGACGTTCGCCTACTTGCCGGTAAGCGGAACGGTGTTGGGAGCCGGTTCGCAAACGCTGTCAGCAACCTTCACGCCCACCGATACGACTGACTATGCGACAGCCACGGCTACGGTCACGCTGACGGTGCATTCGCCACCAGTCATCGTTCTGCAACCAACTAACCAGACAGTAACCTTAGGAAATACCGCAACCTTCACCGCGACGGCGACCGGCGCCCCGGCGCTCACCTATGCCTGGCAGTACTTCCAAGCCGGTGCTTGGCACAATTGGGGAGTGGGAACCGGCTTCAAAACAGCTACTTTCACCACCCTCGCCACGAATGCGAACTACAACGGACTTCAGTTCAGAGTGGCTGTGACCGACGGAAATGGCCTCACCGCAACCAGCAATACGGTGACCCTGACGGTGAATTCGCCACCAGTCATCGTTCTGCAACCAACTAACCAGACAGTAACCTTAGGAAATACCGCAACCTTCACCGCGACGGCGACCGGCGCCCCGGCGCTCACCTA